>MDSV01241423.1_pt1 | contig 12420 bp, 9 predicted proteins | sample 810851 | NCBI WGS metagenome assembly MDSV01 (sample SAMN05326640, study PRJNA326480) | marine metagenome | isolation source: seawater | place: Atlantic Ocean: North East | collected 2012
TAACATACTATCGAAACCAATACTTAATAAACTTTTTAAACTTTATGGAACATTTATTTTTATATTTTCCTTATCTGATTATTTTTTAAATTCAATTCCACATATGACCACTGCAAATATCCTCCCTGGAATTTCACCTCATCTTGGAATTGGATTGCCATATTCTGATTACTGGGATGTTTACCCTCCTGGCATCTATATGTTCTATTACCTGGCTTATTTTTTTACTTACGATAATTTTTATCTATACAATGTACTACACGTATTTATTTTATTTTATACCTGCTTTTTTTCATATAAAATATTCCTTAAATTAAAGGCTCCAATATTTATTTATTACATATCCTTAACATATTTTTTAAGCCCATTATATGTGAACTATCTTTTGCCCAATGATTTGCTAGCATTATTTTTCTCATCATGGGGTCTCTATATTTTCTTGTACTCAAATGATGAAAAAATAAAACTTATCTTATCAAATTTTCTTTTAGTTTTTGCATTTTTTATAAAAGAAACTCTTTTTTTATCTTCATTAACAATTTTATTAATTGGAATACTTACAAAAAATCTTAAAATTATACAGTTTACCCTATTGGGATATCTTATTTCATTTCTGTTTGTAGCTACTTATTCAGAGACTATCTCTATTACACAGTTAGTTATTGAATCTTATGTAATTAAATTCGAGGTCTTTTCATTTACAGGTACTATTGTAAATGGTTTATTTTTACTTATAGCTTTATTTGCTTTTTTGCTTTTACTGCAGAGTAAAAAGTTTATTATTTTAAAAAATTTTTTAAATCGAGTACTTTATAAAGAGCAGAGTTCAATATACATATACTCACTACTTATGCTTTTAACATACGTATTAGTAGACAAAGATGATGGAGGGCATTTTGATATTCCAAAAATTTTTGCTCTTTTTTTTATTCTCTGTTTTTTATATAAGTTAAAAATAAACAGACTTTTAGTTCTAGTTTTAATTATTAGTTTATCTGGTTATGTTCTAAAACTTAATCACTCTCTATACTCCTATACTCAGATCCAACCAAATTTTACATATTCAGAAGTATCTATGTTTAAGGATATTTCTCAAGAAACAAAAACATTATTAAAAAATTCTAATGATGATTTTTTATTTCTCTATGGTTGGGGAAGCACTAATGCACACTATGAATTAAAAACAAAACCTTATTCAAAATATTGGCTCGTTCACCCCCAAATACTCACAGAAAAACAAATCTTTGAACTAAAAAAACAACTTGAAAAGAACTTGCCAGAATATATTTACTACTGTGGCTTTGCATTAGAGTGTCCTGCGGGTTTTGATTTTAAGCTATTTGAATCAGAGTATATAAATTTTCCTGAATTAATAACCAAATGCTATATAGAAATAGATAATAAGATATTTAAATTAGACTCCAAAACTTGTAACCAAGATTTTAAATTTTAAAATACTCTGGTTTATTTTGCTTATGGTATTTCAGAAATTTGTATAAGATTCTGTCTCTTAAGCCGTGCCCTTTTCTCCTAACTGCTAAAAATGGGTACTCATATTGCTGATTTTGTCTTCCTCTAAAGTCAGTTTCATTTTTAATCCGAATAGAACCTTCTATTTTAGAAAGAAGACTCCAAATACTCTGATCGTGTCTGGTTTCCATAAAATTGGAAATCTGAGTAGTGTTGTTGTACTTGTCTGTAATTAATTCTATGTCGTGTTCTAAAACTTTATGAAAAGATTTCAACAATCCATAAGTGTGTTCTGTTTTTTTAAAAATCATATGACCAGCTTCAAGTTGTGTTGAAAGTGCATATTCGGAATCTAATTTAATATTAAAGAAGTCAAATAGTTCTTTTGATGTCCACAATTTTTCAATATGATGAGGCTCGGATTCAAACCGTAAATTTCCATATGTATTTTGACTATTTAATAAATCTATGTACTCATAAAATCTTTTTTTTGCATGTAAATTAAATGACGAGCCTGCATCGGAATAGATCAATATGTCGTTATTATTCATGTTTTTTAAAGATTTTTCAATGATGTTTAATTTCCAAAGCCAATAACCCGCACCTCTTTCCATGTTTAAAATATCAGAATATTTTTTTATGAATTCAGAATCCAAATCTTTAAATGAATAAGAAACACATTCTTCAAAAAAACCTGAAAATTTGGCCAAAGATATAATATGCTTTTTAGATATATCAAACTCTTTACCTTCACTGTATGTTATGAAATTTATTTTTTGCAAATTTATTCTTTCTTTAAATCTACGATATAACTTTTCGAAATATAAAAAAAGATAAGTAGAACTAACAATATTTTTAAATAAGATACTTTTTGAATTTCAACAAGGTAGTTGACAAAATCTTCGTTCTGAATAGGTAGGTTGAGTCTTTCTAATACATGAATTAGTGAGTCGTAACCTAAGGTAGAAAATATAACTTTAAATATAAAAACTCCTAAAAAACTGGTTAGAAATATTTTTAAATAGCTTTCTAGTTCTATAAATGATAGGACAACACCTTTAAGATAGTAAGGTTCAACATATTTAATATTTCTACCAAAACTATTAAGCTCATTTGTTGTCGAAAGCTGTGTAAGGACTGTGGTCTCAAAAAAAAGGACTCCTAGAATTGAAAATAAAGAGAGAAAGATCAAAACTTTTCTCATAATTAGAAAGTTTTTACTATTTTTGTTTGAGTAAAAATACACAATTGAGACTGGAACCAATGAAGAGAGGTATCTAAAGCCATATGAAGAAGCAGCAGATCTCCATAGTAAAACAGAAGCAAAACACATAATAAATGGAATTAGAAGAATAGTTTTTTCGAATATATTTTCTCTTTTATTAGGTAAAATTGCTGAGACTAGGCCCCAAAATATTATTGGAGAAAACCAAAGAATCCCAAACTCTTGACCAAACAGTACAATGAATAAGTTTTTAAGATTTGAAAAAAAGAACGGTATCAATTCAATGTCTTGAACGAAACTATTTAAGACTCCATTTGCGCTGTAAAGTGTTTCTGGATTTATAGAAACTATGCCATAAATTTCATGAGATAAGTAAGAATATAGCAAAATAGACAAAATTGATGAGTAAACAAAATAATTATTGGTATATATATTTTTGGCAGTTTTATTAAAAAATATAATCCTAACTATCAATGGAATAATTAAAACATAATAATTTACAAGCCTTACAAGAAGGGCTAAAAGCATGCAAAGAGGGACTAAAAATGCAGATAATTTTTTACTATTTTTGAAATATTCTACAGTAAAAAATATGACAAGAGTAATAGTAAATGTTTCATAAATATGAGACATTGAGAATCTTTCAAAAGCATAATAAAAAACACCTGAAGAAGCGTATAACAATAATATTTCTAGTTTCTTAATGTTTATATCTATATTTTGCAATATTCTTTTAAGTAATTCTATAGTTAGAAACATATAGAAAATTGAAGAAAGGGAATATAAAAGTAATCCATAATTCATAAAATTAGAATAAGATTCTGTAAAATAGCTTTTAACTATACCGTCAATATTATTTCCTAAAAATAAAAAAGGGCTTGCAAGTAACCCTGATCCAAAAAATCCCTTTGGTGCTATTTTCCCATTTAGGTTGAATCTAGTTTCTTCATAGCCTTTAAGTTGATTAGTATAATCTAGGTCGAAATCTTCAGCTAATGTTTGAGCATGAGAAAAATAATCATAATCATCTCCACAACAATAAATTCCTTCAGCAAACCTGAAATCTATTTTAAAAAATAATAGAAAAATTATAAACAACATCGATACTAAAACTATTTTTTTGTTTAATAATTTTTTCATTTATTCTTTATGATTATTAATTCATTTGATTCGGAATTATTTTCAGTTTTTTGTGAAAGAGATAAAAGTATAAAGAACATAGACATAAAAAGTGTTGCTACTAAAAACCATGATCCTTGTGGGCCTTCAGATGAATAATATCGAATACTGACTAGTTTATAAAAAGAAAAAATAGAAAATGCTAGAAAAAAATGAGCTAATATGTCAATTAATGCTGAAAACTGTAAATTTGAATATTTCATTTTCGTTTTTATTTTCTTATAAAAAGATACGAATGTAAAATAAAGTAACTTAAAAAGCATCACGTTTGCTTTTAAATCACTTCTTTCATTTCCATAAATAATTGTGTTTTGATATTGACCAAATTTAATATGGGTACTTTTTGCCTTGTTTGATATATAAGTTACTAAATAGAAAGGATAGCCATACCGATTAAAAAGTTTGCTTAATGAAAAACCTAATGCGGCTTTTTTAGAAATAAAAAATAAACCATTCAGTGGATCATTTATTTTCCAATTCCCTGTTGAAAGTTTTATCAAAAAAGAGGCCAGTGCATTTCCGAAATATCTGATGAATGGTATTTTCCCCTCTATGCCATTCTCCCAAAATCGATCTCCTTTAATAAAGTCAAATTTTTCTTTAATTCCGAGATTCTTTATTTTTTTTATATCTTCAATTTTAAACTGTGCATCCCCATCAATTTTCAAAAGATATTCTGAATTTAACTCATTAAAAATATGAACACCCTTCTCGAATGATTTGCCAGCTCCCAAGTTCTTTTCATTTTTGTGATAGATGAAGTTTTTATTTTCAGTGTATTTTTTAACTATTGATTGCGTTTTGTCACTACTATTGTCATCAATCAATATAATATAATTAAATTCTTTAGAAAGTTTATCAATCAATGCACCTAGTGTTTTTTCTTCGTTATAAGCTAGAATTAATAGGGTTGTCATTATCTTGTATTGTATCAAATAAAGATGTATTAAAAATTAAATATATTATTTTTCATATCAAATAAAGTTTTTATAAAAAGTTATCATTAATGTTTACAATAAAAATATGGAACAATTTATATACAGATTTAAAAAATTAATATTTATCATAAGTAGGTTTTATGAAAATACTTTGGTTAGTATTTTTTATTCACTGAATAAAAATAAAGACTTAAAAAATATAATTGATATTAATAGACAATATCTAAATGAAATAAATAATTTTCTTCCTGAAGAAGTTTATAAAAATAATGATTATGGCATCCAAAGACGTATATATAAAGAACTAGATAAGGAAATTATTAAATACCCAACATATAGTGACCTAATGATTTATATAATGAAACTGATTCACGGTTCACAAAATATAAACTATCTTGAAATTGGTGCATCTGTATTAAAAAACTATCTACAAATGAATAATGCAATTAATAATTCACATATATATGCATATGACATAAACTCTATTAACCCAAACTTTAGTGACTTAAAGTCAATATCAAGAAACAACAACAATCTTTCTTACTTTAAAGGTAGCGTTTTGAGCTTAGATGATAGTCGAAAATTTAAACTGGAAGCAAACAAAGATTTTGATTTTATATTTTCTGATGCTTTACATACCCCAGAGGGAATCAGGTCGGAATACAAACTAATAATAAAAGAAAGCCTCGGCGAAGAATTTATTGTTTACTATGATGATTTAGATTTTCCAGGTATTGAAAATGAAGTATATTCTATATGTGAAGACTTAGAATCTAATATTAATAAAAAAGTATATTTCTATAGTTTTTCAATATATGGATGGATTGGAAACCATGAAAAAACTCATAAAAATGGGATACTCACAACTTACAATTTAGAACAATTATTTAAAGAAAATAAATTTAAATTATTGAATTTCAGAGTTTTGAAGTAATATTTATCTGGTCTTTTATTTTTTTAATTGTATAAATTATCAATATTGCAAACGAAATTATGATGCCTGGATTAATATTTATAATATCGAGATAATTCCAATGGTTCAAAAAAACGAAATAAATGAAATATATTGAAGAAGAAAATAAAATATCAACCTTATCTTCAAGCTGCAATATTTGAACTGTAAAAATAAATAATACAAAATAACTCAAACTGTATAAATTAAATCTTAATGGTGGATACCAACCAATAAAACTCCAAAAAACAAATAAAACTATGTATATGAAAGATAAGTTAAAATAAATTCCTTTAAGTTTATTTAAGGTATTACCCCAGTTACTTACAAAGTTGAGAATACATAAAAAAATAATTGGCGATAGAAAAAATAGACTTTTTACAAAATCAGACAAATAACATTTCAAAAATAGGGGAACTGACATGCAATAATATTCATCTTTGTCATAATTGAAATTAATATTTTCGTAGCCCTGAAGAATATAGTCTTTTATCCATATAAATTGCTTCCAATACTCTACAGCGGCATTATATGGAGTAAATCCCTGTGAAGAAATATAGCGATCCCAAGCAATAAGTGGTATCAGGCTTAAAATAGTAAATATAGAAATTGAAGAAAAGTTCGTTACAAATTTACTAGGTCTATTTATTTTTTCATAAAATAAAAAAAGTAAACAAATTAAAAAGGTCATATTTGAGAGTGCTAATAATCCAATTATAAAACTCCAAAATGCTATTTCTGACGTACTTTTTTCTTTTTTAGTTAAAAAATAAAAAGACAGTGTAAATTGTAATAATGTGAGTGTCTGATGGGCTGCATCAAAGACTCCCCATTTTAAAATTGGAGAGACTCCAAAAAAGGCTACTATCAGATAAACTTTTTTATTATATTGTATTTTTAATTCATCTAGTGTTTTTAAAAATATCGTAATACAAGAAGTTGCAATGATGACGTGTCCTAAACTAAATGCAAGTAGTCCTAGTAGGTCTAAGTTACTAATAAATAGACTAAAAAAATGATAGAACATAGACATGTACAAAATATAAATTGGTCTAGTTTGATAATTGTAATCAAAAGTATGAATTGAAGCGAAATCATTTACTCCAACTAAATATAAATCTAAATCACATGAGATTGGAATGTTAAAGTTTACTCCAAATTTTTTAATTTCAGTTTGCTGAGTACATTCAAAATATGATGAATTCTCAGGATATAAAATAAATAAAAATATGTACATTAACGAGAATAGGGCGAGGTTGTATAGAAAAATATTATAAATTTTAATTTTCATATTAAGGCTTAATTATATGAAGATTAATTTTTTTTTCTTCATATAAATCATTAATCATAGACAAAGCCCAAAGCAACAGTAATGTTCCGTGCAAATCTGGTGTCTTTAAACCTCTTGTTATTTTTAAACCATAATAATAAATTTGACTTCTGTCTACATTGTAAGAAAAAGCTTTTTCATCTGTAAAGTAATGCTTAGCAATAACTTCTTCTAGGTAATTAAAGTATTTCAATATATCTTTTCTTCTATAGTTTGTCTGTTCTGAACACTTATATAAAACATACACAATATCAACTAAATCACACCCATAACCGGATACTCCAATAGATAAAGACTTATCAATTATTTTCTCAGGCTTGTGAATGGGAATACCTAGCCAATCAAAACCAGTTATCATTTTCATTGCCCCATTTATTAACTCTGATTCAGATGGGGTGTCTCCTTTAAAATAGAATCCTGACTCTGTATCAAGGATTAGACTTGAAAAATCATAGAGCTTCTGCTTGATCGTTTGATATTTTTTTGTATTCTTTTCTTGTGTTTCTAGAAATACACATAATCCTGAATATTGAGCTCCAGCATTCCAGGGTCTATTCCAGTTCAAAGATATTAAATAATTTTCTACATCAGAGTTAAATATTTTTTCTTGATATTTTGATTTAGAAGTGTAGCCAATTTGAGCAAGAGTAGAAATTGCTTGCTTTGACTCAGCTCTAATAAATTCACTAATTTCAGTGTTTTTAGTTTTTACATCGTCTCTATTTAATAATTTTTTTACATTTCTTTTAATCTCTTTTTTAAAATCTGTTTTATTTATATTCTTGTAATAATTTTCATCAATATATGAATTTTTTGAAAATTTAAGGTTGTTGGTATTCTGAAACGAATTTATATAATTAGCCCAATTTTCTTTTTTTTCGTTAGAAAGATTTTGCCATTCTCCTAAGATAAAAAAAGATTTGAGTGCTAAACAACTAAATCCTAGTTCTAAAGTTTTTCCAGTTTCGGTAACTCCATTTTTAGTTGGTAGGAAATGAAAATCATTACCAGTATTAAGTGAGGCTAGGTAATTTGTTATCCCTTCTTTAAATTCTTGATTAATTTTAATTTTCATATACTTTTACCACTATATTAATACAATAGAATTGTGAATAATTTTGTTTTTGCTGTTGATGAAAATTATAATCATCAACTCTTCTATTCGATATATAGCTTACTAGATAATATAGATTCAAAGACTAATTTACATGTCATACATAAAAATCCTATGACTTTTTCAAATTTTCATAATCTTCTACAGAAAGAATTTGATAACTTTAATCTTTATATTTATAAATTTGAGTACAGTAATTTTTATTTTCCTGAGGTTGAAAATCGTCATGTCTCAGAGGCAACATATTACAGATTATTCATTGACAAAATTATACCCGAAGAAGTTGATCAATATATATATGGATGCAGATATCATTTGTGTTAACAATCCTGAACATTATATAAATGAAGTTTTTGAAGATATGTCTAAAAAAAAATATATCATAGCTTCCCGAACTGAAAATAACTTAAATTCATATACTGAAAAAATCTTCAAGAGGTTGGATATGAAATCTTCTAAGTACTTTAATGCAGGTGTCATGTTTGTAGATCATCAGAAATGGTTAAAAAATAATATTGGAGAATTACTTCTTAAGCAACTTGAGGAAATCAAGGATAAAATTATTTATTGGGATCAAGACGTATTAAATAGCTTTTTTGACGGTGATTATATTGAAATTAGTCAAAATATTAATTACCCAATTAATCTCCGGTGGCCTATGGATACTAAGGAGATTAAACGTAATGCACTTTTTATTCACTATCAGAGCAATAATAAACCTTGGTCAATTAGAAGTGTCTTTAATAAAGGAAGTAGTTTTTATCAGGATGTAGCAATTAAAACCCTGAATCAATATCATTTGGTAAAAACTGTTAGACGTTTTGATTTGCTTTATTTAATTATTAACACTCTTACATTTAAATTTCTAAATTTAAAAAGACCATTAAACTTTTATAAAATATCTTTATTAAGAATTTTTTCTTATAGGCTTAATATATGAATGTTTTAGTTTTTGGGAGCAGAGGCCTTGTGGGCAGTTCGATAGTTCGTGAACTAATAAAGGATGATAGAAAATACAATGTAATCTCATCATCTAGACAAGATACTGACCTTTTTTCAGCTGAAGAGACTAAGAAGAAAATAACAATTTCAAATCCTGATATTGTAATCATAGCTGCCGCAAAAGTTGGTGGCATACATGCCAATAACACTGAAAAATTTCAATTTATATCTGAAAATATCAAAATTAGTTTAAATATTTTTGAATCATTAATAAGTTTTCCAAAAACTACAATCATTAATATTGGTAGTAGCTGCATATACCCATTAGACGCCCAATCGCCATTAAAAGAAGATAGCCTTATGACTGGGAAACTGGAGCCTACTAATTCTCCGTATGCAATGGCTAAATTGGCATCGTTGGAAATGGGCTATTCATTAATGGAGCAATATGGACATAATGTCATAAACATAATGCCTACAAATTTATATGGTCCAAATGATACTTTTGATGAACTAAAAAGTCATGTAATACCTGGTTTAATTTATAAAATGCATAAATCTAAAGTTTTAAAAAAGGAAACAGTGGAACTCTGGGGAAGTGGAAAACCTCTTAGGGAATTTATGTATGTTCAAGATTTTTCTGCAGCAGTAAGATTTATTATTGAAAACAACCCTAAGTCACAACTACTTAATATCGGCACTGGTGAAGAAATTTCTATATATGATCTTGCTTATGAAATTAAGTCCGTAGTAGATTTTAAAGGAGAAATTCTATTCAATACAAATTACCCAGATGGTAATCCTCGAAAGTTGTTAGACTCTTCAAAAATTAATGAACTAGGTTGGAAGAGCAAAGTATCATTAAGGGAGGGTCTTGAAAAAACATATGAATGGTTCTTGGAGAATAATAATTAAAATATTGGGTATTCCCATGTTGGTTCAATTAACCCTTCATTAAGAAGAACTTTATCTCTTTTCGCAAGCTCAATATCAGCATTAATCATTTTTTCAACTAATTCTTTAAATGAAGTTTCTGGGTTCCAATCTAAATGCTCTTTTGCTTTAGAGTAATCTCCTAATAAATACTCAACTTCATTTGGTCTTAAGTATTTGTCAGATGTGAGAATGTAATCTTTCCAATCTAAATTTAATAGAGTAAAAGCTGTTTGAAGAAAATCTTTTACTCTATGAGTTTCTCCGGTTGCCAAAACCCAATCATCTGGCTCGTTATGTTGTAACATTTTCCACATACCCTTTACGTAATCTCCCGCATAACCCCAATCTCTTGATGCATCAAGATTGCCTAAAGTGAGTTTTTCTTGTATACCAAGATGTATTCTTCCTAGTGCTCTTGAAATTTTTCTAGTTACAAAAGTTTGTCCTCTAAGAGGTGACTCATGATTAAATAATATTCCATTTACACAAAACAAATCATAGGAATCTCGGTACATTTTTGTCATGTTGTGTGCAAACACTTTTGACACAGCATAGGGACTTCGAGGATCAAAAAGGGAGTCTTCATTTAAGGGTTCTCTTAACTTACCTCCGTACATCTCTGATGAGGAAGCTTGATAAAATTTAATATCTTTTTCTGAATGCCTTATTGCTTCCAGTAATGATAGTGAGCCTATTGTGCCTGTTTGAGCAGTAAACATAGGGTTTTGAAATGAGACCATAACGTGTGATTGAGCTGCTAAATTATATATCTCATCCGGTAGCACCGTTTGAACTAAAGTATTTAGAGAAGAGGAATCTAATAAATCTGAGTAATGCAATATTAATTTTCCAGTATCACTGTGTTGAGATATTAAATCATCAATTCTGTATGTATTTATTGTAGAAGACCTTCTGACTGTTCCATGAACTTCATAGCCTTTTTCTATCAAAAATCGTGAAAGGTAGCTACCATCTTGGCCAGTTATTCCTGTTATAAGAGCTTTTTTTGTCATTTTATATTAAACATTCCTATTGAAATATTAATCTTTATTCTGTAAAAAGTAGCCAATGAAAAAATAATAAATAAGCGGAAATTGGACACCATCCATAGTTATGTCTACACTTGACATTAAAAAACATGGTATGACTAAACATAGTGTATAAATACCGAATGAAGATTTCATAAACTTTTTGATTAACTCATAGTGAAGATATAGAAATAGAAATAAATTTATTAGCCCGCCACGGGCAAATATTGTAACTAAATAATTGTGAACGTGTTCATTTAGTCCATCTCTTCCAAGTCGACCTGGAGCTGAAGGATCTGTCATAACTGGAATTATTTCATTGTAACCATATCCCCTGAGAATTCTGTTTTTCTCCCTTAAATCTTGTACTACATCTTGCCAGATATCTAACCTCCAATTTGTTGTTGGGTCTGATGAAAATATGCGGCTATCTGCAAAGTAAAAAGACAAGAATACATCCTGTGTATTTTTTTCTTCGACAATCTTTGAAACAGCTGAAGGAATCTCTGAAATTACACCCATATTACTATCTGGACTTTGAATATCTACCCCCGTTAAGCGCAAGGAAGATAAAGAAAAGATAATTATATTTACTATTAGGATTATCAAGATATTGAACTTTAGCTTCTTTATATTTCTAAAATTTAAAATAAAATCTAGTACATAAAAAGATACCAGTCCTACAACAGCACCTCTACTATTTAAGGCAACCAGAGGATAATAAAGTACTACTAATATATTTATCCAGAATACATACTGTTTATCTGAAAAATAATATTTCTTAAGATAAAAAGAACTAACTATCAGAATAATTACCATATCAGACGCTTTCATAAATTGAAATTTGTCTGAATAATTTAAAAATATTTTTATAATTACATCGGGATAGTTTCCTGTTTGAAAAATATACACAACAAATGGAAGTGATAAAAATCCAATGGATAAAAGTAAACTATCAATAGAAAATTTATAAACTATAAGTCCTAGATATAAAAAACCAATAGTCCAAATAAATGAGCTAGATTTAAAATAATATAGGCTTAAATCACCATAATTTAAAACAATTCGAGTCAAAAAATATAAGATAATTATCAGATATATTTGATTAAATTTCGAGTCTTTTATTTCAAAATAACTTATCGGTTTTCTAACTACAAGAGCATAGCAAGAAACTAACAAACCAAATCCAACAAATAATTGGCCAAGTAAAAAGGGGCCAATGTTTAATCCTAGAAAAGAACGAGTAAATACAGCTGTTAAAAATAAGATTGTGAAGCTTAAATAGAATATTGAAATCTTTAGAAAA
>MDSV01037731.1_pt1 | contig 12419 bp, 7 predicted proteins | sample 810851 | NCBI WGS metagenome assembly MDSV01 (sample SAMN05326640, study PRJNA326480) | marine metagenome | isolation source: seawater | place: Atlantic Ocean: North East | collected 2012
CACGGACGCGGCGGCGAGCGCGACGCGGCGGCGCGCCAGGGACCCCAAATGACCGTCGTCGACGCTTTCAGCCCCCTCCTCCTCCTCGTTTGTATTCATACGCCTCCTCGCTCGCGACGGATCCATCGCCTCGGCGAGAAGCGGTAAGTGTCTCCTCGCCAGCGCGTCCGCGACTTCCCCCGCGGCGGCCACCGCGCCGGGGCCCGCGTCGAGCGTCTCGTCAGTCCCCTTCGCGTCTCCGCCGCGAGCGCTCTCGGCGTCGGCGTCTCCGGCGTATGCGCTTTTCGTCTGAAGCGCCTCCGGCGGCGTGGCGGCGACCCACAAGACGCCCGCGGCGGCGGCGGCGAGCGCGGCGTCGCCGCTCCCGGCGTCGCGCGCCAACGCGCGCAGCGCGTCTCGGTCGCCGGCGAGCGCGACGCGCGCGTGCGTCGTCCCGGCGAGCGCGAACGCGAGGCGCGTCACCGCGAGGCGCGTCGACGACGAGGCTTCCTCATCGGGCGGGCTCGTCGACGCGAAAGTCTCCCGGGCGCCCTCCGGCTCGGCGGCGTCCGGCGTTCCGCGCAGCGCGGCGACGACGGAGGCGGCGGACGCCGCGAGCGTCCGCGTCCCTTCGACCCGGTCCATCAGGACGAGCGCGGTGAGCGCGTCCGCGGCGTCGCGAGCGCACGTCGTCTCACGGACGGCCGCATTTTCGTCTCGCGACGAAACGTCAAATGCCGCGGACCCCGCGCTCGCGGGGTCCGTCGCCTCGTCGATGTCATCTCCACGCCGCGTCGCGAGCGCGACCAGCGCGGCGACCGCGCCGCTCTTCGCGGCCGCGGCGCACGACACGCTCCCCTCGCGCGCGAGGTCACGCACCCGCGTCGCGGCCTCCGCGCGCGTCTCCGCCTCCGCGGCGCCCAGCGCGAGCGCCAGAGGCGTAAGGAGGTCCAGCCCGAGATGCGCCGTGGTTCCCGCGGAAGAAAAGCGCGGGGTCGCGTCGGCGGACGCGCCCAACCGGAGGCCCTCACCAGCGGAGGCCGACCGCCGAGGCGCGACACCGCGGCGGTACATCGTGGATCCAGACGTGAGCGTCTCTCAGCGCGGGGTCGAGGGCACGGTTGTGACCGTCATCGTCACCCGGGCCGGGACGCCCGTGCCGTCACCCCTCTCGCGCGTGCCGATTCTCCTCGGCACCTGTCGTGGCTCGGCAAAGAAGCCAGGTCTCTCGCGGGCGCAGTGCGGAAGAACGAAGTTTGCGCGCCGTACGAACGTGGGTTACTGCTTCGGCGCGACGCGACTATTCATACAATCGGCGCCGTGCCCGGGCGTCCCTCGATGTCCGTCTCGTCACCCTCCAAACCTCCGCCTCGGGCCGGCCACACGCGCGTCCTCGCCCAGAATCTCGTCCAGGGCGTCCCGGTACGCCCCTTTCGTTTTGCCGCCGACCACCGCCGCGACGCGCTCCGCCGCCAACGCCCCCGAAGCGGCGGCGTCTCCGTCCTTCGCTTCGCCCGCGACGCGGTAAAACAGCGCCGACGGCGTTCCCGCGACGCCGAGCGCGTCGGCCACGTCGGCGTCCGCCTCGACGTCCATCTCCACGAAGCGCACGCGTCTCGGGTCGTACTCGTCGATCACCGAGTCCATCATCGGGCGGACGCGCGCGCACGGCGCGCACCCCTCCGCGGCAAAAAACGCCACCAACGCGAAGAGAGACGCGTTTTTTTTTGTCGCGTCGTTCTCGTCGTCGGCGGAGAAATCGCCTTCGAAAACGCCTTCGCCCGCGTACAGGCGCCGGAACGCGTCCGCGCCCACGTGGCGGACCGCGCGCGAGTCGAACTCGCGCGTGGAAGAAGAAGAAGAAGCGGAGGTTCCTCTGGAAACGCGTTTTTCGTCTGAAGCGGGGAGCACGTCTGGAAAACACCTTCCCTCTCGCGCGAACGGCGCGGCGGAGGCGTCGGCGACGGCGGCGCGGACTTTGCGCGCCGTTTCGGCGAACGCGCTCCCTATCGGGTTCCCGCGATCGACGAGGTCGCTCTCGGACTGTCTCGAGACCGGCCCGTGCCACCGCTCGGCGGCAACGCCCGCGGCGAAGCCGCTCCCGCGCGCGACGAACACGCCGGGGACGCCCGCGCGCGAAAAAGTCTCCTCGTCGTCGCGCGCCCCGGCGACGTTTGCGTCGACGTCGACGTCGATCGAGAGCGCCGCCGCGCGCGCCTGGGAAACCACCAACGTGCGCGCGCTCGTGACGACGCCGCGCTTCGTGCGGACGGTGAACGGATGAAGGGAGAGGTCCACGCGCACGACGGGATCTTCCGGTGGGAAACACGCCGCGCCCGATTTCCTCGCCTGCGCGCGCATGGCGTCGCGGACGCGAACGCTGTCATCTTCGCCGTCTCTGTTGCCATCCTCCACCGCTTCCATCGTCTCGAACACGACGGGCTCGAGCCCCGCGCGCGCGGCGTAGATCGCGGCGGTGAACGCCGCGCGGTCATCGCCGAGGAACACCATGCGCTCGGTATCGGCATCGCCCGAGGGTTTCGAAGTCGAAGCGTCCCCGCGTGCGTCCGACCCAGCATCGTGACTCGCCGCCCGACGCGCGATGCCGTCTCGAGACGTTCCACGGGGTCCGCCGGAGTGGACGCGGGGGGACCCTCGCGGGGGGACGCCGTCGAACTTCGCACATCCTCGCTCTCGTAACGAAGAAACGTTACACAGCGGGTGGTGTCTCGCGGAGCTACCCGTCGCCGTCGCCATGGCGCGGGGTCCAGTGCGAGGTTCGGACGTGCCCATACCCGCCGACGACGACACGCACTTCGTCACGACTGCTCGCACGACGAGACTTTCTGCGCTTGACACGTGGCGCACGCACTAGTTCCCGCGACGACCCCCGTCATGACGACGCGCGCCGTTACCTCCCCCCTCGGCACGCCCCTGGGCGTGTCTCCCCAGGTCCCCCACCGTCGCGCGGCGCGGGCAGCCGCGCGGCGCTCGCCGGGCGAGGGCCGCGCGCCGATCGCGCGCGCTCGACGACCCTTGCGTTCGGTCAGCCTCGCCCGCGTCGACCGCGACGGCACCGATGAAGCCTCCGGCTCGGGATCCGCCGAGCCCGTCGCTCGCGGGCTCGCGGCGGCCGCGGCGGCCGCGACGCTCGCGCTCGCGCCCATGTGCTCGCCCGCGCTCGCGGATTCCCGCCCCGCGTACTCGGGCGTCGACCCGGACGCTTCCGATCTCGTGAAACGTCTCCGCGCGCGGTCCGACGTGAACAAAGCCGAGTACGACAGGCAGCGGCTGGATAACTTCTACAAAAGAGACTACGCCATCAACAAGCTGTTCGGTTCGGAGGTGTTACCAGAGCCGTGCGACCCGAGAGATCCCGAGTTCGGGTACAGGTGCGGGAGCGCTCTGCCCCGTTTACCGGCGTCGCGAACCGATCCGTTCGACGACCGCTCGGCGCCGAACGCGCCGCGGCGCGGCGCCGTCTTCGGGCTCAACGACTTAAACGTCGAGGACGAACCCTCGTTCGTCGGGTCCGCGAAGGTCGAGACGAAAACCGAATCGGCCTCTGCGGACGCGAACCTCGACGACGGGGTGACCGAATCGACGACTCCGAACGGCACTCCGAACGGCGAGGGGACGGCTGCGAGCGCCGAAGAGACGGGGGACGAGAATCGACGGGCGACGGGTTCGGACGACGAGTTTGGGCTTTGACCGTCCCGTCGACGCGCGCGCGCGCGCCAGATATCACCACGCACGAGCGCACGGCGTCTCTGGACGTCCACGCGGGCACACGCAATCCACGAGGATCCTCATCGTGCTCTTTGAGTACTATTAATACGTACTTTCGAAAGTACTACATAAAGTAATACGTAGCACGCCGTAATACCGGCGTACCTTTTCGCGAGCGTCTCGCTCACCCGCGCGACGCGCTTTCGCGCCTGAGCTCGGCGAAGCGCGACCCCCCGTCCAGGGCTTCCATCTCCCCGCGCTCGATGCGCCTTCTGTCCTCGCGCGATTTCTCCGCGTCGAACGAGTAGAAGAGCGGGAGCGAGCTCACCACGAAGACGTCCACCGCCAGCAAACCCCAGCGCAAAGACCCGGTTGCCGCCAGGATGCCGCCCACGATGAGGCTCCCGATCCACGTGAACGCCACGGTGCACACGCCGCAGAGCGAGAAGAGCGCCGCCTCGTACCCGCGCGGCGTGGCTTGTTGGAAGGTCGATCGCAGCGTTGGGAGGATGCACGTGTTGAACGGCGAGGCGACCACGGGCAGAAGCCATATCTCGAATTTCCTGCGGAACCCGAAGCACATCCACACGGGCCACGCCGCGGTGCACGCCTTGAGAAAAAAGAGCGTCCACTTGAGCTGCTTCCCGTCGAGCCGCGGCGCGACGAGGCTGAACGAGGCGGTGGAGATCACCGCCGAGATGCTCCCGGTGAGAACGATGATGACCAGGTCCGTCGCGCCCGCGCCGAGCTCGCGCTGCACGAAGAGCGTGTACGTCGAGAGCACCGTGCCGTTCGTGATCGCCGACAAAATCTGACCGCACAGCAGCTTGAGGAGCTCGGGGTGGAATTCGCGTAGCATTCGCGCGGACAGGATCGTGCGCCTCGTGCCCAGCCTCGCCAGCGCGGCGAACACCGAAGTTCGCGTCGCGGCGGCCGCCGCGCTGTCGCCCATCACCGGCGGGCCGGGCCTCGTCCTGATGCCCATCAGACCCGCGCCCCCGACGATCCCCGCCCACGCGCCGACCAGCAGCAGCGTCCAGCGGATGCCCTTCAGGCGGTTCTCCTCGCCGGCGGCCAGGACCGCGCCCAGCTGCGCCGCGACGATGAACAAGATGGAGAGGAAGCCCATCGTGGGCGCGCGGAGCGCCATCTCGGACGCGGCGCTCTGCCTGGCGAACGCCGCGCGCGTCGCCGAACCGAGACCGTCTGGATGGTCATCGAGCTCCAACGCGGCGAGCTCCGAGCCGTTCCTGGGGAACGTCCTCGCGTGGGCGCCGCTCTGGACCGGCGGGGCGATCGAGACCAGCCGCGCGAAGAACCCCTCGCGCTTCGCGTCGTCTCCTCCGACCCCCTCACCCTCGCGACCCCCGCGCATCACGTTTAGCACCCTCGGGTGCGACTGCGCCAGCAGAGGCAGGTACGCGTCGTACATCTGCTGCGCGAAGAGGTGCGCGACATTGGTCACCACGAAAAGCGCGGCGGCGAGAACCAGCGCGCGTCGCGTGGCCGCGCGGTTCTCGTCGGCGGTCTCGTCTCCGGGCGAGGCGATGCCAGCCACGAGCGGCGCGACGGAGAACACGAGCCACCCGATCTGGAGGACTCGTTTTCTGTACGAGCCGAAGTCGCCGAGGCTGCCGAAGAACACCAGGAACGCGCCGCACGCGAGCTGCGAGGCGAAGTTGCAGTACACGAGCACGGCGCCGAAATCCAGCCCCGAGCCCGGGATCTTCGGGTCCTCGGGGAACCACTGGCACGTCTCCGCCATGCCGGACGGGCGCTCGAACTTGCGCGCGGCGCCGTGCTCAGACGCGTCGTACGCGCCGCACGAAACCGAGAGCGTCGAGCCGTCCGCCAGGGAAGACACGCACTCGCCGTAGCACACCGCCCCGCCCGCGTAGTGCTCGCGCCACTCCACGACGTCGCGCTGGTAGGCTGCGCTCGACTTGGCGTAGCCGGTGACGAGCAGCGCCCAGAACGTCACCACGGTCACCGCGACCGGCGACGACGCGCAATCGTACAGGTACCAGCTCCTGATCTCGCGGTGGTCCGCGGGGACGAGCGAGGGGTCGCCGCTCAGCGCGGACCCCGCGTCGCCCTCGCCGGGTTGCGGATGAACCGCGAACGACGTCACGGGGGGCGGCGTCCCAGGGCCCGTCCCCACCTCCGAGTCGAGGGGAGACGATCCCGGGTCCTCTGCGCCATCGCCCGGAGCGTCGGCGGACGCCGACGCGGGGGCAGGGTCGACCATACTCCGCTCAAACCCCGCCGCCGCCGCGTTCAGCGTTTTCACGCGATCGTGCCACTGTCGAACGCGGTTTCGTCATGTCCGTTATGTATTCGCCGTTCGCGAGGCTATGGGCCAAAACAGGGGCGTTTAGAAGTCATTGGGTTTTTTCACTTTGGTTGTCACTTTGGTTGTCACTTTGGTTGTCACCTTGGTTGTCACGTTCCATCCTGATTTCCACCCGAAGGCTATGGGCCAAAACCGGGGCGTTTAGAAGTCATGGGTTGTCACTTTGGTTGTCACTATGGTTGTCACTTTCCCACCCGGATTTCCACCCGGATTTTTAGACCTGGATTTGGTTTCACAAGGGAGTTTATGTAGCTGCAAATCCGGGTCTAAAATCGGGTGGAAAATCGGGTCGTTTGCGAAAATCGGGTCCAAAATCGGGTGGTACCACCCGATTTTCCACCCGATTTTGGACCGTCATTTTTTAAACCATCATTTCAGGGTTCGGACCCACCCGATTTTAGACCCGATTTTGCGCTAAAACCCCGTTCTCTTTTTCTTTGGGCCCATAGCCATATACTTCGGGTGGGGAGCCTAAACCCCACCCGGATTTGCCCCGGATTTGCCACAAAACCCCCAAAATACCCTATTTTGGCCCATAGCCTTGTTGAGTGCATCAGGGTTCAGACCCAAACCCCTGATTTTTTCGCCCGGCGCGAGTTTCGCGCGCTCAGAGTCGGGCGCGCGACGAAACGCTCGGGGCGGGCACTCGGGGCGACGGATGAGCCTGTACCCCCCCTCGCCGCGGTACCGGGGCCCCCGGCTTCGAGGCGGCGAGGCGCTCGACGCGCTTTCCTCTCGGTTCGCGCGGTGGTGCGATCTCGTGGAGGCGTCCAAGGTGACCGCAGCGCTGGGGAGCGCCGCGCTCGAGCTCCGGACCATCCGAGACGCCGGGTTTCTCTCGTCTCTCGGTTCCCCCGGGGCCCATCTTTTTTGTCGGTGGGACGTCGCGTCCGCGTGCTGGAAGCACTGGCGCCACTTCGTGTTGCTCTCGAAGGCGCGCGCACCGCTGACGAGCGCCTTGGTCGAGCGCGAGTGCGCGGTGTTGGCGTTCAAGCACTGGCGGTTCGCGGCGCGCGGCCGGCCCGTGGCGCACGACGCGTGCGTCGTCGTCGCGTGGAAGCACTGGCGCTTTCTCGTCGCGCGCGTCGCGCGCGAGCGAAACGAAAAGGCGGAGGCGCTGCGCGAGACGTTCGCGCGGCGGCGGTTTCTGAAGATCAAGTGGGAAGACGAGACCGCGAACCGCGCGAACCGCCGAGCGTACGACCTGGAGACGCGAAGGAAAAGACTGGACGCTCTGTACGGGCTGGACCCGGAATCGAAGTACGGCTCCGCCGCGAGGGCGAAACCGACGCCGACGCCATCCGGCGCGAACGTCGCGACGACGCTCGACGCGAACGCCAACCGCGGGTTCCTGAAAAAGGTGAACGATCGTCTGCGCACAGAGCCACCGTGTATGACGCTGAAACACCACTCGCGGTCGTCGCGCGCGTTTTCCGGGTGGCGCCGGTTCGTTCGGCGAACCAAAGCCGAGGCGGCGGAGGCGAGACGGCGCGACGCGTCGTACGACGCGTCCTCGCTGGACGACGCCTTCTCGGCTGGCGCCTGGGACCCGGACGCGGCGCTGCTCTCCCGCTTCGCCGAGGGGGGCGAGGCCGCCGCGGGCACCTCCGCGATGGCGGTGGCGTCGGCGGCGGCTCGGCGCGCGGCGCGGCGCACATGGAGGCTCCGCGAACGGAGAAGGCTCGAAGAGACGGCGGCGCGTCGGCCGACGCCGGCGGATGCGGAAAAGGAGGAAGCCGAGGCGAGGGAACGCGAAGAGGCGAGAAGAAGGCGCGTCGCCGCGACGACCATTCAGGCTTCGTTCCGCGGGTTCTCGGCGCGGAACCGCGCGTTGTCTCTGCGTGGGCGCCGGGACGCGTACGCGCTCGAGCGCGTGCGCGGCTTGCGCGCTCTGCTCGACCGCGGACAAGCGACGTTCGCGGCGGACGCCGCCGCGCACGCGGCGGCGATGGCGAGTTGGTCCGAGAGCGAGTCGCGTTTGGCGAGCCTGCGTTTCCGCAACGAGGAGGCGATGACGCGCGTCGCGCTCGCGCGCTCGAAGCTCGCCGAGTCCGAGGCGGAGGCCAAAGCGGGGAGGGCGCACGTCGCGAGGGAAGCCGAAAACAGGCTGAAAACGCACGGGGAGTGGAACGCGTTGTGGGCGCCGCTGCGCGAGTGGAACGACCCGACGCGCGTTTCGTTTCCGTCCTTCCCGGGGACGGGAAAAAAGAAAAAAAAAACCGACGCGCGGCGTCCGTTCGGAGACCGTTCGAGACGAAAGGACGGGGCGACCCCTGTCGTCGCGGAATCGCCGCTGGACGACGTGGCGTTCGGGAGGCACGCGCCCCCGGACGAGACCGCGTACAAGCGGACCGTCTGACGAAGCACCGAATTAAAAGCTACGTACCGTGTTAATCTACGTATTCCATCTCTCGCCTCTCGCTTCTACGAGAGCAGTTCTAGGCACGCGTCGAACGCCGACCGGCCTTCCCTGGTGCCCTTCAACTCGTACTTGGTCGTTCGCGAGCGGCCGAGCATGACGTCCGCGCCGTAGCTCTCGTCCGCGGGGTCCACAGGGACGGCGCGCCACGCCCCGGAGGCCACCGCCTCGCCGAACAGCCGCCGCACGTGCTCGGCGTACGCGGCGTCGTCCGTGCTGACGTGGAGCCGCGCGTTTCTTCGCGCGCGGGCGCCGGAGACTTCTCCGGCGCTCTTCCGCATCTTCCGCTCGCACAGTTTCAAGAGGAACGGGTTCACGATGCGCCTGTGCGTCTGCTGATCGGACCAGGGGTCCGGGAAGTACACGCAGACGTCCGCGAGCGAGTCGTCGGGCACGAAATCGCGAAGCAGCCAGAGCGCGTCCATCTTCACGACGCGCGCGTTGCGGATCCCGCCGGCGTGCAACTTGAGCAGCGCCGCGCCTATTCCCGGTCTGTGCACCTCCGCGCCGAGGATCCGCGCTTCCGGGAACGCGACGGCCATCTCCACGAGCGAGTCCCCCAAGCCGAACCCGATCTCCAAGCACGTGCGCGCGTCGGCGGGGAGCTCGGGGAAGAGCGCGGCGAGATCCAACGCGGGAGGCGCGCGGGCGCGAGGTTTCGAGACGACACCCGCCGCGTCGGCGCCCATCTCTCGTGAAACGGACCCGACACCATCACCGGCGTGCTTGGCGTACGTCTGGACGTCCACCCCGTAGGTGGACCACAAATCGCGCAGTGCGGCTTTCTGCGCGGGTGTGCCGTGGCCCTGGTTGCGGAGGTACGTCAAGTGCCAGGGCCGGTCCAGGTGCTTGCCGCGCGCGCGGGGTTTCAGGATAGCCGAGGCGACGTCGGCGGCATCCGCCGCCGGGGGTGCGTTCTTCGCGTTCGCTGCGTGCGGCGCGCCGCCGCGCCCCGACGTCCGCCCGCGGCCGCCTCCGACGCGCACGCCGGAAGCGCGCGCGCACGCCGCCCCCGCCGCGGCCACCGCGCGCGACTGCATCGTGAGGCGTGTCCCGAGAAGTGGACGCTTCCGTTCCTCGTGCGGCCGATTTTATGAGTTCAGAATCCAGCTGAAAGTTATAGGCGACGACGCGCGTCACTAGCTAGCTACAGACTAGAGATTGTCTACCGTCACTACCACCCTTCGAGGCGCGAACACGCCGCTCTCCTCCGCTCGTCTCACCGCGCGCGCTTCTCCTCGCTCATCGCCTCGTCCCACAGCGCGAACATCTCCTCCCGCGTCGCGGGACAAGGCGCGGCGCCCACCGCGGACCAGCACCGGTTGTCCTTTTTCTCGAAGCGGCAGAAAAACATCGACGCGCACGCCTCCTCCGAGACGTCGGCGCCCTCGCACGTCTTCTCGCACCCTCGCGTCCCGGGGTACCCGTCGGAATCGTCCGTGGCGTCGACGTGGGAACCTTCGAACGAAAAGGCGTCCGGGGAAGGTTCCGGGGCGTCCGCGTCGCGACCGTCGTCGGCGACGGGATCAATAAAAAAAAAACGCTCCGGATCCGGCGCTTCGCGACGCGCCGTCGCCGGCTCGGCCACCGGGGGCAGCGCCTCGTACCCCGAGGGCGCGTCTGTGAACACCAGGGGGTCGAAGGGCTCGGGGCCGGGCGCGGGCGCGAACCCGAACGCCTCGAACGGGTCGACGACGGGCGCGGCGTCGGAGGGGGACTCGTAATCGACGTCGACGGCGACCGCCGTCGCGCGCGTTCGTCGTCTCGTCTCCGACGCGCTCTTTTTTCCAGCCTCTTCCGCCCCCCGCGCCGCCCGCTCGAGCGTCTCCGACTCGCGCGCCGGAGGAGAGGACGCGTCCGGGGCCTCCGCGAGGGCGTCCACGAACCGCGCGAAATCCGCCGCGTCCGCCTCGTTGAGCTCTGAGCGCGCGTAGGGCGCGGGCGCGTCGTCGGGCGCGTCGTCGGGCGCGTCGTCCTCGGAGACGCCCTCGCCGGCGACGACGTCCTCGTCTTTGGGATCGCAGTAGTCGAACCGCGTGCTGGGGTCGGTCGTGTAGCACCAGATGCTGTCCCCGCCGTCGGGGTTGCGGCAGCGGTTCTTGGCGTCCTCCGCGGAAAAAAATTCGCCGTCCGTTTTCGCGACTGTTTTCCCGTACGAGTGCTGGTGCGGGGTCTGCGCCGCCCAGCTCTGGCACGTCAGGCCGCTCCGGGTCACGCTCTGGCACCCGCGGTACCCCGCGCCGCGCGGTCCGTACATCGTCTCGTCGCACTCGTCGCCGTCGCGCGACGGGTTTTTTTTTCCCAACCGATTTCGTTTCACAGCGGAGGCGTTTTCGTCATCCCACGCGTCGCGCGTCGGAGAGACGGACGCGTCCGCGCCGCGCGCGTTCGAACGCGCGTGAACAGCGCTCCGCTCCGCCCTGAGCGCCCCGAGCTCCGTCTCGCAGGAGACGAGCTCGGTGGACGCATCCTCGCGGTCGATCTCGCGGTCACTGAGCCTGGCGTTGTCCGCGCCGAGGCGCTCCACCTCGGCGCGCAGCGCGTCGTTGTCGCGCGACAGCGCGCGCATCTGGCCCTCCAACTCGCCCACCTTACCTCGCAGCGTCTGCGTCGAGCGCTCCATCGACGCCGCGAGCCCGGGGCTTCCGCCGGAAGCGCCGGGAGCGCGGAAGAACGCGCCGAGAGACGCGGGCGCGCCGGAGGAGGAGGCGCGCGCGGCGTACGACACGATGGCGCACGCGCCCACCAACGCGAGGGTGGCCTTGCGGGAAAACCAGACGCCTCTCTTGGCGGCGGCGCTCGCGGACTCGCGGTGAACCACCAAGGGCGTGGACTCGTCGCTCGTCATGCCCGGGACGGGTGGGGAAACGCGCATGCCCGCGAGCGAGGGTACCGCCGAGGGCACCGCTCGCGCGGGTCTGACGGGTCAGAGTCGATACGGGCTAATAAACGTAACAGCCCGAGCTGGCTGGAATTACGAACCGTCAACTACTCTCGATGTCTCGAACCCCGAGAGGATTTAATCGGGAGAATGACTCAAGAACCTTTGGGTTTTCCCTCCGAGAATCCCAGGTCCAGCACCACCAGCGACCGAAGACGCGACGAGGTCCGGTGCCGTTTCTTTTTTTCGCTTTCTCCCAGTTTCCGAGATCTGTGCGCGAGACGTCCCGTCATCCTCAGAGCGGAGACGCACGCGGTGCAGGCGGCGGTCATGCAGCTCCGGTACCTGAACACGGTCCTCCCTCCGGACGAGGGCATAAAGAAGGTCACGGCGATAGCATGGTGCGTCCCCCCTCGAACGACGATCGGAACGTTGACTTTTCTCTTCTCTCGTCCGACGGCGACTCTGACGACGCGTCCCATCGGGTGACACTCGACGCTCGAGCACGCAGGAGCCCCAACGCCAAGCGCCTGGCCGCGGTGACCACCGACCGCGTCGTGCAGATGTTCGACGACTCCGGCGCGAAGCGAGACAAGTTCAGCACGAAGCCCGCGCAGAGCGACGGCCCGAAGAACTTCGTCGTGCGCGGCATGGCCTTCTCGCCCTGCTCCACGAAGCTCGCCGTCGGGCAGAGCGACAACATCGTCTTCGTGTACAAGCTGGGCGCCGAGTGGGGGGACAAGAAGAGCATCTGCAACAAGTTCCTGCAGCACCACCCGGTGACCGCGCTCGCGTGGCCCGCCGGACGCGCCGGCGAGCTCGCCTTCGCGACGGCGGATGGGAAGGTGCGCGTAGGGACGCTCAAGACCAACAAAGCCGCCACTCTGTACGCGCACCCGGAGCAGAGCTACGTCGTGGCGCTCTGCGCGAGCCCGGACGGGACCGGCGTGTGCAGCGGGCACCTCGACGGGTCCGTGTTCGTCTTCTCCTTCACGTCGGGGATCGCGACCAAGCTGGTCGCGCACCCGTGCGCGCCCTACGGCTTGGCGTGGGGCGCG
>MDSV01169131.1_pt1 | contig 12419 bp, 12 predicted proteins | sample 810851 | NCBI WGS metagenome assembly MDSV01 (sample SAMN05326640, study PRJNA326480) | marine metagenome | isolation source: seawater | place: Atlantic Ocean: North East | collected 2012
ACCACCGATGATAACATCACCTTTGTTATATCCATTTTCTTCCAGTGCAATTGCTAAATCTGGTCCCCATAACCCTGAAGACACATAAACATTTGTCTGTGGGTTAGCTAAAATATAAGCAGATGCTCTATTCATAACATCTTCAGCATATCCAACATCAAGTTTTTCATAAGTGATAGCTCTGTCTGGGTTCGCAGCTGCAAATTCTTTAATCCAGTCTTCTTCGCCGCTAGTTCTCATTTCAGACCAAACCTGGCCAGGAGCATTAACACCGATCAAGATATGCATTGGCCCTTCTTGAGGTAAAAATCTTTTGTTTAGGTCGACCATTAGATCATAACCAGCAACTCTAAGACTTTGTCCAATGTATGCTTGTCTATTGTTTGGTGTATTCTCATCATCAATATTGAATGAAATTACATTTATTCCTTGAGCTAATGCATCATCAACTGGATCATCCCATGTAATGTCATCATAAATTGTTGTAGCAATACCATCTGCACCTGCAGCTATTGCAGCATTGAAGTTTGCAATCTCTTCACCAATATTTCCATCTTCAGACTGAAGATATACCATTTGGCAATCTGCTTCATAAAGTTCACATGCATCTTCCATACCATTTTTAACAGCTTGCCAAAATACACTACTTGCAGCACCAACTGATGCATGAGTGATAAACATATATAAAGGCTTAGCAACTACAGCTGTAGAAACAGTTAGAATTCCTGCAACTAATAAACTAGATATTAATCTCATAATTCCTCCCTTTGAATTAAATATTATCAACGATAACATGAAAAAAAATAATTAAAAATGTTTTTAGTTAATTTTTGAGATATTGGAATGTAGTAAAAGCTAGACAGTTTGTGGTATTTTTACTGGAATTTTATAGTTTGGATCTCTAGCCTGTTTAATAATAGCAGGAATAATCTCTCTATATGCGTCAATTAAACCATATTTAGGCTCTGGAAGCTGATCTTTGATCAATTCATGAAGTTTCTTTAAATTATATGAAGGAACCATAGGGAACATATGATGTTCTAGGTGATATTCCATGTGCCAATATAAAAAACTAAAAATTGGATTAAGTTTTACTGTTCTCACACATAAACGATGATCGTTAACATCATTAGCTAAACCGGCATGCTGGATAAAATCAAACATATTTCTGAGAGTAGTGCCATATACAAAAGGAAGAAGGATCAACATAACAGGTATCCAGCTTGATATAAAAATTGAATAAGCTATAATTAAAAGCCATAAAGAAATATGCAGTCTGGAATAAAATCTGCATTTTGGCCTTTCATTTTCCGGAATACAATCTTTCATTACAGGTGTTGTGATACCACAAGCATGCTTGATAGTTTCCCAATGAAAAGAGAGAATTCCTTTAAAAATCAATAAAAGATTACCTCCTGGTAGATGCATCAAAAATACATAAAAAAGATCTGTAGGTTTTGTTACTTGTATTTCATAATCATAAGGAGTGGTGTGTAAAGTATAACTGTGATGATGAAAATGGCTCCATCTCCATCTCACCGGTTCAAAATTATACATAAAGGACCCAATGTGATAAAATAATTCATTTAACCATCTTGTTTTGAATGCTGTTCGATGACCACATTCATGCCAAACTGGATTACATGCCATAAAAATATTTCCATAAATTAAAAATGCAGGAATTGCCCACCATGTACCCCAACTTAAATACGCAGCGTAACCAGATAAGATAAGAAAAAATATCCAAACTAATACATGCTTTAAACCCTGGAAATCAGATCTTTTTGTTAATTGTTTATAAACTTTTCTGTCAATTTTACATTTATACCAATTATCAATATCAAGATCTTTCATATAAAAATATTTAGTTGATTTTTAGACTTTTTCTATAATTTATAATAATAATTTATAAAAAAAACCAATAATTATCAATGAATAATTTAAAAAAACCCTATCATTGTTTTTACTGTAAATTATATTGAGATTGTGAATTCAAATAAAAAAATTGTTATTTTGGGTGGAGGTCAATCAGCAGTCTATGCAGCTAAAGAAATAAGAACTCATGATAATCAAGCTGATGTTTCAATAATAAGCGAAGAAAATGTTCTAGCATATGAAAGGCCTCCTTTATCTAAAGATTACATAACTGATAAAAAAAAATTAGAAGATTTTATTTTTTTTAATTCTGATTTTTATTCAAAAAATAATATTAATTATATTAAAAATACTAAAATAATTAATATAGATTTTAAAAATAAGATTTTATTTTCACAAAATAATAATAATTTTGAATATGATAAACTATTAGTTGCAACTGGTTCAGTGAATAGAAATATTAAACTAGGTATTCAAAATAATGATGATAAAATTTTATCATTAAGAAATAATGAAGATAGTGATAAAATTAAAAATAAGCTAAAAAAGTCTAATAAAGTATTAATTATTGGAGGTGGTTTCATTGGATTAGAAATAGCAGCTTCAGCAAATGAACTAGGCAAAGAAGTATGTGTTATTGAAATGAATGACCAATTAATGGGCAGAAGCATCCCAAAAAAAATTTCTAATATATGCAAAGAAGCTCATGAAACAAATGGGAATAAAATATATTTAAATACAACTATTAAAAACATAATCGCTGATAAAAATTCATATAAAATATTATTATCTAATGACGAAATATTAAATGTTGACCTAGTTATTGTAGGTATTGGTTCGATTGCAAATACAGAATTATTTAAAGATAAAAATATAAAGATTGATAATGGAATTATTACAAATGAATATTGTGAAACATCTCAAAAAGATGTTTATGCAGCTGGAGATGTATCAAATTTCTTTCATCCCTTGTATAATAAAAACATAAGACTTGAGTCTTATCAACATGCTCAAAATCACGGTATATGTGCAGGCAAGAATATTTTAGGAATAAAAGAAGTTTATAATAATATTCCTTGGATGTGGTCTGATCAATTAAATATTAATATTCAATTAACAGGATTGTGTGACGATTTTGAAAAAATTTTACAAAGAGGTGATAATATTGAAGAGGGTATCATTGATTTTTTTATTAAAGATAATGAGATCAAAGGAGCCTGTGGAATTGGGCTAAAAGGAAAAATAGGAAGAGATATTAAGCTTGCTTCAAAAATTTTGGAAAAAGGATTGAAAATAGATGCCGCCAATATTGTAAATAAAAACTTCAATCTTAGCAAGATACTCAAAAAAGTATAAAATTTGCAAATTAATTTATATAATTTTCAAAAAATGCTTTAAATTTTTAATTTTATTATTATTTTATTATTTATGAATGATGAAAATTCAAATTGGCATTTCGTACAGAATACTGATGGCATTGAAGATGAAGATATTATAAGATTTGATTTAGATAATAAAACTTTTTGCATTTATAAACTAGAAGATGGATTTTATGCTACAGATGGAATATGTACTCATGAGGCAGTTCATCTAGAAGATGGATTAGTTATGGATGATGAAGTAGAATGCCCAATGCACCAAGGAATATTTAATATCAAATCTGGAAAAGCTCTTAGTCCACCAGCTTGCGATGATTTAAAAACATATCCAGTTAAAATTGAAGATAATAAGATTTATATACAAATTTCTTAGATTTTCCGCCAATTAACTATTTCATTTAGCTACTCTATGTGATTATTTTAACTTGTTTAAAAATATGAAAAGAAAAAAACTAACAGTTTATGATTACCTTAAATGCAAGGGTAAAAGACAATTAAGTGTACTTTTCGTTCATAGTGCTGAGGAAGCAAAGGCTGCTGAAGATGCGGGGATTGATATGATTTGTACTTCTCATGATGCACCTCAATTTGGTATATTTAATAGTTTTGATGAATTAAAAAGAATTCGTGAAGCTGCTCCTAGTTGTTTTATGCAATCAGGTACAGCAACAAATATTGCTTCAGAGTATGATGCTATGAAAATATCACATAAATATTTAGAAATAGGCGCTGATGTTATTTATGGAGGTAACTGGAGCTATAAAATTATTAGAGGTTTAAGAGATGAAAACATCCCCATTAATAGTCATGTTGGTTTAGTCCCTGGAAAAGCTACTTGGATTGGAGGTTTTAGAGCTATAGGAAAAACAGCTGAAGAAGCTGTAGGGGTTTTAAGACACACTATTGAACTTCAAGAAGCAGGTGCAATAGGGGTAGAGCTAGAAGTAGTACCACCAAAAGTTGCAGAAATAATAACAAAAAAAGTAGATATAATGACTTTATCTATGGGAAGTGGTTCTGGTTGTGATGGACAGTATTTATTTGCAAATGATATTCTAGGATATACACCATACTTAGGCGATCGCACTCCAAGACATGCAAGAGTTTATAGAGACTTTAAAAAAGAATATGAAAAACTTCAGGTAGAAAGAATAAATGCATTTAAAGAGTTTCATGAAGACACTGTAAATAAAAAATTTAATGATCCAAAAATCACTGTTCCAATACAAGAGTCAGAATTTGAAAAATTTTTGAAACTAGCAGATAAAGTTTAAACTATTATTTTAATAGATCGGTAATTTCCTTATCAGTAAATGCAGTTGGCTTATCACAAGTAGATCTTAAATTAATTTCCTCTTTATTTTCGGAAGATATCACAGCACATTCAATAATATCGAGAACGTGCAGAGCCAGTTTCCCATTACATCTATGCTCTTTATTATTTTCTATTGCATAAATCATTTCAGATAAACCTATGCCTCTATAATTTGATTGTTGAGGAGCTTCATTACTTCTTACGGTAGGGTTTTTTATGTTAGTTTTTCCTAGAGGTTTATCTTCAACACTATGGTTAACCCATTTAGAGCCTAGTTCTTGAGAAGTAATTACAGGGCCTCCAAACATATTGGGATCTGGTACAATAATTGATCCATGAGAACCGTAAAGCTCAATATGGTTTCTCATATGATTTTGAACATCAAAAGAAATAAACCCTTGAATAACTGCATTACTATCAAATTCTACGCTGAACATATATGAAGTTGGGATTTTAACATCAAAATAATTTCCCTTCTTTGGACCAGCTTTATATTGTCTTTTATCAAAAAATTTGACCCCTCTACTTCTAATATTTTTTGCTGGACCTAATAAATTCACCATTGCGGTAAAAAAGTATGGTCCCATATCTAAAACTGGCCCTCCACCTTCAAGATACCATGACTCTGGATTAGGATGAAAATCTTCTGCTCCTGGAAAAGCAAAAATAAAATTGCCAGTTAACACATCGCCTATTTTACCAGAATCAACAAACTCTTTTGATAATTGAGCGCCACCACCTAAAAAAGTATCAGGAGCATTTCCAATGTAAAGTTTCTTTTGTTGAGCTAAATCTAATAATTCTTTTCCCTGCTCGTATTTTGAACTCATTGGTTTTTCAGAATAAACATGCTTACCTGCTAGAAGACTTTTTTTAGAAATATCATAATGCGCCTGAGGTATTGTAATATTTAAGATAATGTCAATACTATCATCTTTCAATGTTTCATCTACAGTAAGTGCTTTCATGTTATTTTCCTGTGCTATTTTTGAAGCAAGTTCCATTTTGATATCAGAACATGATGCAAAATTAATATTATTAAAATATTTTTCAGCTCTTAAATAAGTCTCTAAAATATTACCACATCCAATAATTCCTACATTTTTCATATATAAAATTTATATACAAACTTAATTAAAATAAAAATAAAATCTTAAATTAAATATTAGGCTTATGTTGGTATTTTTCTATCAGGAGTATATTTTGGATTAAAAGCCTGTTTAACAATAACAGGAATAATATCTCTATAAGCACTAACCAAACCATAATTAGGATTAGGTAATTGATCTTTAATTATTTTATGTAATCTTGGTAAATTATACCAAGGTACTTGAGGAAACATATGGTGCTCTATGTGATATTCTAATTTTACATAAAGCCAACTTAAAATAGGATTGAGTATAACGGTTCTAGTATTTACTCTATGATCTTTGACATCAAAAGCAAGTCCAGCATGTTGAGTTAGGCCACATAGATAAAATAATGTATTTCCATAAAATGTAGGTAACAGAAAAAATAAAATTGGAAGAAAAGTTTTAAAATATATAGAAAATATAATTATTGATAACCATATTAGCATATGAATTCTAGCTGATAGGAAAACTTTCCATTGATGTTCCTTTGGAACACAATCTTTAATAACTGGTGTCATTATACCAAAAGAATTTTTTAATGTCTCAGCAAGATATGATTGATGTATCCATAATAGTGGGCCAAAAGGAATAAAGCTTACAAAGTATTTAAAAAGTTTACTGGGCCTATCAACTTGTATCTCAAAATCATGAGGCTCTTTAGTATGTAAAGTATAGCTATGATGCAAAGTGTGAGTCCATCGCCATCTTATAGGCTCAAAGTTTGTCATAAAAGAAAAGATATACTGGAAAATATCATTCAGCCATCTTTCTTTGAAAAGTGTACGGTGTCTACTTTCGTGATCATATGCTCCGCTAAATGTATAAATTGTACCATAAACCCAAAACCATAGAATTGACCAATAAGTACCCCAAGTATGATATGCGAGATATCCTGAAGCAAATAGAGCTGCAAAATACATTGATACGTAAATAATACCCGGAAGTGATCTTTTTATACTAAGTTCTTTAAGCACTTTTTTATCAATAACTGGTTTCCACCAAACATTTTTGCCTAGTTTTGTGTCTAAGTCAGCCGAAACGTTAGTATCTCTAATGACAGTCATAAGATTTATATATATAATTTTTATTTTAAAAAAACATAAATTATGAAGAAAAAATTAACAGTCTATGATTTACTAAAACTGAAAGGTGTGAGACAAATTCATGAAGTGTATGTAAATAATGTAGAAGAGGCAATTGCAGCAGAAGAGGCGGGTATAGATATGATTTGCACTGCATATGATATGCCACATCATGGTATTTATGGAAAATTGGAAGATGTTGCAAGAATAAGAGAGGCAGCTCCAAACACCCATTTAATGAGTGCTGCACCAGAAAGATCTTATGCAACTTCAGATGAAGCAGTAAGAGCTGCATACAAACTTCTATCAATTGGTTGTGACTCTTTTTATACAAATAATAGTTCTAAAATAATAAAAGACTTAAGAAGAGAAAAAGTGCCTGTAATTAGTCATGTAGGCTTAATACCAGGCCAAGCTAATTGGATAGGTGGCTTCAGAGCTATAGGTAAAAACTCTAAAGAAGCAATTGAAGTTTTAAAACATGCTATAGAATTAGATGAGGCTGGAGCAATTGGACTTGAAGTCGAAGTTGTGCCACCTAAAGTAGCAGAAGTTATAACAAAAAAAGTAAAATTACTTACAATATCCATGGGAAGTGGCTCTGGTTGTGACGGCCAATATCTTTTCTCTCAAGATATACTTGGATATAATACTGGTCATATACCCAGACATTCAAGGATATATAAAAACTTTAAAAAAGAATTTGATAGACTTCATATTGAAAGAGTTGAAGCCTACAAAAAATTTATAAAAGACTCTGAAAGTAAAAATTTTAATGATCCAAAAATTACTGTAGATATAGAAGATAGAGAATACGAAGATTTCCTAAAAAAATCTCAGGAGTACTAATTAATTTTGAAAGCGTGTTTTGGGTTATATGCCTGTTTTATAACTGATGGTAATACGGCTTTCCAAAAAGAAAATAGTGAAGGATGAGGATTAGGTATTTGGTCTTTAATATAGTTATGTAATTTTGGTAGATTGTGAGAGGGTACGGTCGGAAACAAATGATGCTCAAGATGATATTCCATATGATAATATAAAAAACTTAAAATTGGATTTAACTTGATATTATGAGTAGTTAGTCGATGATCTTTAACATCAAAGGGTACGCCTAAATGTTGAGTGATATTTACTATTTGATTTAATGGAGCGCCTAGATAGTTAGGTAAAAGAAATAAAAAAATTGGTAAAAAAGTATTATAATAAAATGAAAAGATAATTATTAATGCCCATAAAAAAATAAATATTCTAGAATTTCTAATTATTATTGATTTTTCTTTTTCTGGCGCATTTTGCTTAACCACATCTGTTAATAAACCAATTGAATGCTTAAAAATTTCTGCTTGTAATGTTTTATGTGGGTAAAATAATTGTCCAAATGGAATAAATTGACAAAAAAAGTGAATTAAATCAGTTGGTCTTTTTAATTGTATTTCATGATCATAGTCACCATGAGTTTGTAAAGTGTGACTATGATGAAAAGTATGACTCCATCTCCATCTAATTGGTTCCATATTAGCCATAAAGGAACTAATATAATAAAAAATATCATTTAGAGTTCTATTTTTAAAAGCGGTTCTATGAAGAGTTTCGTGCCAATTTGAGGGACTATATGACCAAATTGTACTATAACAAATAAGAAAAGGGATGCACCAATAATTTCCCCAAAATGTGCAAGTTAAAAATCCAAAAAAAAATAAAAATAAAAAATATATCCCAAAGTGCTTTATTCCCTGCCAATCGCTTCTGAGAGAAAGTTCTTTTAAAACTTTTTTACTTATTTTAGGTTTGTACCAAGTATCATCGACTATCATAAAAAATAATATTTCATTTAAGCTTTTTCAATAGCACCTGTAATTAATGCTGTTACTTCCTCTGGAGAACTATCATTAGCCAGTTTATTTGCTACTAATTCACCTCTCCTTAATACAGCAATTCTATCACTAACAGCAAACACATCTGGCATTCTATGACTTATTATTACAACTGCTATTCCCTCTTTTTTTAGTTGTTTGATTAATTCAAGAACTTCTGCAACTTGCCTAACACTTATTGCTGCGGTAGGCTCATCTAATAACACGACTTTAGCTTTTGATAGCTTTGTTCTACCAATTGCCACAGCTTGTCTTTGTCCACCCGACATCATTTTTACTTCTTCATCTGGCAAAGTTTCCGATTTGAGTTCTTTAAATATCTCTTTAGCTCTTTTAAACATTTGCGAAAAATTAATAATATTTAAAATACCAAATTTACGTTTTATTTCTCTAGTCAAAAATATGTTTGAAGCAGCAGTTAAATTATCACACAAAGCTAAATCCTGATATACAACTTCAATTCCTTTATCTCTAGCTTCCATTGGTTTTGCAAACTCTACTTTTTGATTTTCAAAATTAATAGTGCCTGATGATTGTTTAAAATTGCCTGCTATTATTTTAATTAAAGTTGATTTACCAGCCCCATTATCACCCATTAATCCTAAAACCTCACCAGAATTTAAAGTTAAAGATACATCATTAAGAGCTTTTATTGCTCCAAAGCTTTTTGAAATATTATTTAATTCTAATATAGACATTAATCATCCTTTGGACCTGAATTAGATTTAAAAGTTACATTTGAATTAATTACAACAGCAAGAAAAATTATTATTCCTTTAACTACTTTATTTAAATCAGGGTCAATACCCCAATGTATTAGACCATTACTAATCATAGCTATAAATAAAACACCAAGAAATGTTCCTGTCATTGTTCCGACAGCTCCACCCAAAGCAGTACCTCCAACTACAACTGCAGCAATAACATCAAATTCCATCCCCTCAGCTAACATAGCGTTACCAGAGGAAACTCTTGCCACGAATAATATTCCAACAATTGCAGAAAAAAGGCTTGTCGCTATAAGTGCCATAATTTTAACTCTATCAACATTAATCCCAATACTTCGGGCTGCTTTTGGATTGCCACCTACTGCATAAAAATTTGTTCCTGCTACTGTATATTTGCTTACAAACCAAAAAATTATAAAAGCTGCAAGCATAATCCAAGTTACAGTTGGTAGTCCAAAGATATCTCCTCCAAAAAAATATCTAAATGATTTATTACTAATCGCTATAGGTCTCCCTTCAGTGACAAAGAGTGAGTAGCCTCTAAGCGCGCTCCATAAAGCTAAAGTTGTAATAAATGTTGGAATAAATAGTTTAGTTCTAGCAATACCTACAAAATATCCCAACAAAATTCCCCATAGTATTACTATACATGCGGATGTTAAATAACTAAAATCATACCATTTAACTAATATTACAAAAAATAAACCAGACCAAGCAACTGATGGACCAACACTAATATCTATTTCCCTAGTTATTAATACAAATGTCATAGGAAATGCAATCAAGCCAACATAAGAAGCACTTCTTAAAATACTCATAAAATTTCTTTGAGTAAAAAAGTTTTCAGTAGTGAAAGTAAAAGTAAGTAATACGAGTATTAAAGCTATAAGTAATCCTATCTCATGTAGGTTACTAATTTTGATCTTTTTTTTTGGCTTTATTAAATTTTCTTCAGTCATAAAAAAAGGGGTATCTTTAAATACCCCTTGGTTTTTATTTAATCGTATCCTCTTTCAGATAACCATGTATCAATTGCAATTTTATCTATTGAGGTAAAAACTTTAGTAGGTGTTAGTTGAACATATTGATCAATTTTTTCACCTTTAACAGCTTTTAAAGCTGCTCTCATAGCACCTGCTCCCATATCTCTAGGAAATTGCGAGTTTACAGCTAATAAAATTTCACCATCACTTACAAAGTTCATAAGCTCAGCAGTTGCATCAGTTCCCATAACATACGTTTTGCCAATTTGTCCTGCAGCGAGAACGGCATTAACTGCACCAATTGTTCCCCCTTCGTTAGCTGCGTACATTAAGTTAATTTCAGGGTTAGCTATTAGCATATCTGTACCAACTTGAGTTGCAACATCATTTGAAAAAGCTTCTTGATTATTTACAACCTCAAAATTTACTCCAGTAGATTTTAAACCATCTATGAAACCATCTTCTCTTTCTTGACAAGCTTCATATCTATTACAGTTATGGATACCAATTTTTAAATCTATACCAGCTTTTATAGCCCAGTTACCTGCAATAATACCTACAGGATATCCTAGCTCTCTTTGACTTGTTGTAACTAGGGCATAAGCAAGTCTATTTGCATCCTCCTCATTCAAACAAGTGTTGTAACATACTACAGGTACTCCTGCTTCAGCAAGTCTTTCAACAGCTGCAACTGAAGATTCAGTTGAAACAGGTGACATGATTACAACATCAACACCAGTAGCAATCAAAGTATCAATAAACTCTGATTCTTTTGCAACATCACTCTGAGAATTAGCTCCAGTAAGTTCAATACCTTCTGCTTCCCCAGCTTTTTCAATACCATACTTAATTTCACCAAAAAAACCAGCGGTGTCCAAGTAAAGTGCTCCAACCTTAAGTGCATTTGCTGAAAAAGAAAAAGTTAAAAAAGTTATAGAAGATATTACAATCAAAAATTTTTTCATTTATTCCTCCTAATTTATAAAATACAATTTAAGCATAAATAGCGATATGTATATATAAAATTTATATTTAAATATAAAAAAAGGCCGCACAAGCGGCCTTTATAATTAAATATAATTAAATACTACATAAAGTCGTTTGCATTTTCCTTTGTAACTAATACTGTTCCAGTATCGATGTTATCAGGAATTGACTCACCATTAGCAAGTTTAAGTGCATTTTCAACACCCATATATCCCATATTGTATGAGAACTGAGCAATAGTAGCTGACATTTCACCAGCCATTACACTTGCAGCAGCATCAGGATTTGCATCAAAACCAACAACTACAACATCATCAAGCATATCTGCGTTTTTAAGAGCTTGAACAGCACCTAGCGCCATATTGTCATTAGACGCAAAAATTGCTTTAAGATTTGGATTACCAGTAAGGATGTCTTCAGTTACTGACATCCCTTGCGCAGTATCCCAGTTAGCTGGAAGTTCTGCAACAATGTTCATTCCACATGCTTCTAAACCTTTGTGAGATCCTTCAGCTCTGTGTTGCCCAGTTGTTTGAGTTATCATTCCTTGAAGAATAGCTACATCAGAACCACTAGCAACATTATCACAGATATACTGAGCTGCTAATGCTGCACCATTAATGTTATTGGTACCAATAAAAGTAACACCTTCATTTATTCCATTTGTATCAATATAAACAACTGGAACACCAGATGCAATTGCATCATCAAGAATTGGAGCAACAGCATTTGGATCAGTAGGGGCGATTGCTATACCATCAACTCCTTTAGCGATTTGGTCTTCAATTTGTGCGACCTGAGCCATAACATCACTCTCTTGTGGAGGTGATAGTATAATAAGGTCAACGCCTAGATCTGCTGCAGCATCTTTTGCTCCAGCTTCTACTGAAGCCCAAAATGGATTTCCCGCTCCAGGTCCTTTTGTACTTAACATAATAGTTTTTGCTACAGCACTAAAAGAAAATGAAAGAGAAACAGCAGTAATTAAAGAAATAAAAAATTTCATTTTTCCTCCTAAAATTTTTTTTTAACCATTAATCAAAAATGAAATCTAATCAAG
>MDSV01209386.1_pt1 | contig 12418 bp, 11 predicted proteins | sample 810851 | NCBI WGS metagenome assembly MDSV01 (sample SAMN05326640, study PRJNA326480) | marine metagenome | isolation source: seawater | place: Atlantic Ocean: North East | collected 2012
AAAATTTTTTTTACTTTATATTTTTTAGATAAATCTAATATATTAAAAAAGCCTAATATGTTAGTTTCCATATAGTCTCTTGGACTTTTTAGAGAATATCTAACTCCAGCCTGGGCAGCTAAATTAATTACAACGTCAATTTTATTTTTCAAAAAGATTTTTTCTAATTTTTTATAATCGGATATATCAACTTTTATAAATTTAAAATTTTTTTTCTTATTTAAAATCGATAATCGTAAGTTTTTTAATTTTAAAGAATAATAATTGTTTAAATTGTCTAATCCAAAAATATTAATATTTTTTGAATTTAATTCATTTACTAAATGAAATCCAATAAACCCTGCGCATCCTGTAATTAAAATATTCATAATATAATTTTTCGAAAATGTTTAAGAAACTTGTATACTGCTATTATTAAAATTAGAAATATATTTTGTTTATTATCATATCTTATTTTCAAATCTTCTAAAAATAATTTACTATAGTGAACTCTGCTTGAGAATCCTCCTCTTCTAAACACTCCTACCACTTCATTTTTCTTTGTAGCAATACCTTTCATCTTGTGCTGAACGATCATTCTATAAAAATAATCATAATCTGCATTATATTTATATTTTAAATTATAATTGCCTATCTTTTTAGCTGATTTTCTTTTGATGTAAAAACCAGTAGAGTGACTAGAATAAAAACCCCAGCTAAACTTTATTTTATTAGGCCTGTAACCATGCAATACTCCCCAATGTTTTTTAACACTACCAAAAATAAAATCTAAAGACTTATTCTTAATTAAGTAATTATAAATAATTTTTAATGAATTCTTTTTATATTTATCGTCAGAATTGATAATCCCAATAAATTTCCCCTGTGCAACCATCATGCCTTTATTGAATGCATCATAAATACCCTTGTCTTTTTCACTTACCCAATAATCTATTTTTTTCTCGTACTTTTTGATTATTTTATGTGTCCCATCTGTAGATCCACCATCAATTATGATGTACTCAAAATTTTTAAAAGATTGATACAAAATACTTTTAATAGTTTCTTCTAAATATCTTTCATTATTATAAACAACTGTTATTATTGAAAAAAAGGGCTTTTTTTCCTTTTTTTTTTGTTTTAATCTTTTTCCACCCTCATCAAATCTCTTATAATTTTTTTTTGGCAATCTATAAAAAGTTTTAAATATGCTCATTTGATATCAAAAGTTATGATTTTATTTTTTAGTATGGGTTAAAATTTTAAGAATTTTCATAAATACTTTATCACTATTTGAATTAGCATCAATCTTAAATTTTATTTTTTTACTTTTTTTAAAAAGAATTTTAGATTTATCATAAAAATTTTGTATTTCATTTTTTGTATATTTTTTTGAAGATCTTTTCTTTAATCTTCGCATACATTTCTTTGGTTTGGTGTCTATAAAGACTAAAATATCACTCTCAAAAAAATTATAATTTAGTCTATTCAAAATTAAGTTAGATTTTTTTTTTTGATTTAAAATCAATCTAATAATTCTTTGATTGATGCCCTCTGAATTAATAAAAATTTGAAATTTTGATTTTATTTTTTTTGATAAATAAATAGAAGGCAGCTCTTTACTTAGCCATTTTTTTAATTTATTTCTTAAAAAAACTTTTTTTTCATATTTATCAAAAATTTTAAAATATTCTTCAGTAAATTTTTTTAAAATATTTCGATTGTTTAAAAAAAGATATTCTTTCTTAAAATCATAAATTTTATCAAAATAATAATTTATCAGTCTAAATAGATAATTATCTTTGCCTACTATAATCTTTTTTAATCTAAAGAATAATAATTTAAATAAATTTACTTTAAACAAAAAGGGATATTTCTCATAAAAAATAGTTGTTGTGTCAAAAGTATAAATTTTTTCTTTATGAAAATAGTCTAACAACCCTTTTTTATAAAAACTTTTGCCTGATCCAGGTGGTCCTATAAATTCAATTGATTTCAATTCTTATCTTATTATTTTTATTATATTTTTTAATCTTCATCTTTTATCATGAATCTACAACTAAAATCACACATAAAAAAATTTACGTTCTTATCGATAAAAAATTCATCTACTGCTTTACGACAACCTTTCCATTGACCATAGTCATCAATAATCAATATTCCTCCCTTCCCCAATAAAGGATATAAAATTTCTAGCTCTTTTTTAGTGCTTTCATAAAAGTCAGTATCTAGTCTTAAAAGCGATATTCTTGACGGTAAGTTTTCTTTTACATTCAAAGTTTTTAATACATCTCCTTTTATAAGTTTAAAATTTTTATATATTGTATTTTTTAAGATATTATTTTTTGTATTCTCTAAATTGTTTGCTACCCAAAAACTATTTTCATCATTTTTATTATTTTTGTATTTATCCATATTTTTTTTTGCAGACTTATTATAAAAATTTACATCATGCTTTGTTGGTTCAGTCATACCCTCAAAAGTATCATAGCCAAATATTTTTTTATCTATTTTGAATTTTTGACACAACTCACCTAATAAAATTAAGTTTCCACCTTTCCATACCCCACATTCAACTATATCGCCTTGAATTTGATTTTTATTTATAATTTTAAAAGCTTGTATCAATAACCAAATTCTCTCATCATTTGTTAAAGTAAATTTTTTAACCTTAACCATGAGAGATTTCTCGTACTCATTCTTTTCTACAATATCTATGTTTTCATTAATTTTCTTAATATCATATCCAAAATTTTTAAAAAAAAGTTTTATAGTTTTTTTTATCATTATAAGTTAACTAGATTATATTTATAAATTTATTAAATGATCCACTTTCTAAAAAAAAATGTTTATGCAATTAAATTTTTAATTTTTTGTTTTAGTAAATACAAGCTTTTCAAATTTAATAACATATCATTCGTATTTAAAATTTATATAATAAAAGTTTTATTTTCATATCCCTTTATTCGTAGAAAATTTCTATATTCAAAAAAAATTAAGTTTAAAGAAAAAAATTTATTTTTCAAAACAGAAAATTCATCAAAAATTATAGAGCAATTAGATAAAAATGGAATTTCAAACAGTATAGTTTTTAAAAAAGACCAATTAAATAATATTGTTAAAGAAATAGATAATCCAAAAAATTTATATTTTGGTAATAAAAGATACCAAAATATAAATCAAATTATTAGTTATGGATTAAAAAATAACATTTCAAAAATTACAATACCAATTAATTTGGATAATAATAAAAAAATTTACAATATTATAACTTCTATATTTTTTAAAAGCATTGTTGAGGGATATTTAAATACAAATAAAGTATCAATTAATTGTTCGTTATTTATTTCGCTACCAAAAAAAAACATGCAAGAGAGTGAGAAAATTTCTTCTGCTCAAATGTTTCATTTCGATAGTGATTTTTCAAAATTTTTAAAACTTTATATGTATTTAAATGATGTGAATAAAGAAAATGGTCCCCACATCTATGTTGAAAAAACACATGCCAAAAAAATAAAAAAACATGAATTGCAAAAAGGCTACTCTGATAAACAAATTTTTAATAACTATAACTCAATCAAAACTGTAATAGGAAAAAAAGGCACTATTTTTTTTGAAGATTCTTTTGGTTTACATAAGGGCGAAACACCATTTAAAAATCACAGAATTATTTTAAATATTCATTACGGAAATGGAAATATCAAGTATTCAAAATATGACAAATATCATATATTTAATTAACGTGATTTATAATTATGTTTAATCAATTAAAACTATGATTTTATTTGATCATAAAATTTTTTTTTTACAGAAACATGGTGGTATATCAAGATATATAACTGAACTTTGTAAATGCTTAAAAAAAAATAATGTTGAACACTTGGTTCAAGCTTCAATTCATAACAATACATATTTGAAAAATTCAGATATAACTAAAAGTCGAAATATATATCTAAATCAATATCCAAGATTTTCTAGAAAAATTATTGAATATATAAATAATTATAATCTTAAAAAGAAAATAAATGATGAAAAAATTAAGATCCTTCATAATACTTATTATGGGAAATATAAAACTGATAAAAAAATCTATAAAATAACTTCAGTTTATGATTTTACTCATGAAATTTTTTCAAAAGATTATGATTATAAAAAAAATCTTAAAAAAGGTGCTATAGATAATTCAGATCATTTTATATGCATATCTAATAACACTAAAAAAGATCTTATTGAATATTATAACATTGATGAAAAAAGAATATCGGTAGTTTATTTAGGTGGCGACCACCTTCCAAAGCCAAATTATTCTTTTAATGAAAAACCTTTTATTCTTTACGTGGGGTATCGAGAAAATTATAAAAATTTTAAAATTTTATTAAATGCTTTTAATCAATCCCATAAGCTTAAAAAAGATTTCGAAATAATTTGTTATGGAGATAATTTCTTTTCTAAAGAAGAGTTATCAAAAATAAATGAATATGGTTTATCAAATAAAATAAGACATTTTTCTGGGGACGACCAATTATTATCAAATCTTTATAGTTCGGCTAAATGTCATGTGATTACCTCTAAATATGAGGGATTTGGTATTACTGCCATAGAGGCTTACAATTTTAACTGTCCAGTCATTCAAAATAACAATAGTTCTTTAAGTGAAATTGGGTATAGCAAAAATAATTTTAATGGAACAGCTGAGGAACTTACTTATATTTTAGAAGATGTTCTTTATTTAGATCAAAGGTATAAAGAGTCAATTGAGGCAGGTAATAAGCTTAAAGAAAAATTTAATTGGAAAAACTGTTATCTAGGTACAATGCAAGTTTACAAAAAATTTGATGTCTAGCTTAAATTAATTACTTCATCAAAATAACTAGATAAATCACTATCATGAGTAACTACTAGCACAGAAAATTTTGAAATATCATTTTTTATCTTATCCATCAATTTAATCTTAGTTTTGAAGTCTAAGGCATTAGTGGACTCGTCTAAAATTAATAGATCAGGAGACCTATATAAAGCGCGTGCTATATTTAATCTTTGGCGTTGTCCTCCAGATAAAAAAGATCCTTTTTGTCCAATCTGAGTTTCAATTCCAAATTCTAAATTGTCTACTAAATTTTTTAATTCACAAAAATTTATTACCTCATTCATTTTATCGTAATTAAATTTTTTTTTATCAATTCCAAGAGCAATGTTTTCTGCTATTGTTCCATCTACCAGGAAAATGTCTTGGGGTACATAACCAATAGAAAAATCTAATATAAAATTTTTATCTATTTCTTTTTTGTCGTTTAATAGTATTGAGCCATTTTCAATTTTTAATAAACCAATAATAATATTTAATAAAGTTGATTTACCTACACCTGTTTTGCCAACAATTCCTGTAATTTTGTTTTTTTTGAAAGAAAAATTTAAATCTTTAATAACCAGAGAATCATTATATTTGAATGATAAATTTTTAAAACTTAATTTTTGAAAATCTTTATACTCAATCTTTATATCCTTATCTTCTTCGGTAAAATTTTTAACAGGTGTTTGTACTTGTAATTCATTTGCAATATTTATAAATGAAGGTCTTGAATAAATTAGAGAACTAAATGATTGAATAATTATAGTAAATGATGGTAAAATTCTTGTTGAAGCTGCCACTAATAGTCCAAGAGTTGGTAAAATTGTTTCAAAACTTCCTTTCATAAAATAAGAAAAAAAAATTATTGATGCAAAAAGAGTAATTAGCAACAATTCAAAAATATTCCTTGGTAATCTAGAAACAAATGTTTTATAATTATCATTTCTTAACTTAATACTAATATTTTTATCTAAATGTTTTGTAAAAAAATTTTCTACTTTATAAATTTTCATTTCTTTAATTACGTTTAAAGAATTATAGATATTGTCAATTAACTTTGATTTTGCCTCTAAAGTTTGAATTCCTTTCTTAAAAAGTTTATCTTTTAAAAATATAAGAAATATTAGTGATGTTATTATAAAAAAACATAATACGAACATAGAGACTGCAAAATCATTGATTAACAAAATTAGAAAAACAGCAGATAACATTATTATTTCTTTCAATATATTTACATAAGCGATTATATATGCTGTTGATTTTGCTACTTCAGTAATCAAGTTTCTCATGAAAGATGAATAATTTTTTTTAATTATTACATCAAATTTTTGGCTAATAAATTTCTTAAAGAGTCTATTTAAATTTAAACGAGTTATATGTCGTATTATATATAACTCAAAATAGTTTGCTAAAACTAAGAGAAAATTTTTTATAAAAAATAAAAATATGAAACCAAAAAAACTATATTTAATAATCATATTTATATCAGAATTTAATATTTCTAAATTTAAAAATTTATTTATTGAATTAATTTTTGACTCTGCAGATTCTAAATCTTGAAGATAAAAAATAAAAATTGGAATTAGACTTAAACTAACCATTTCTATTAATGTGAGAATTAATTGATTAAATAAATATAATAAAAGTAATATTTTCTGTCTTAAATTTATAAATAAAGGTAATTTTTTTAATAACATTTAAAATTTTGAATCTATATATTCAAAATATGAATTTACTTTTTTGTTATAGATTTTTTTCTTTTGTAATTTAATTAAATTTTTTATAAAACTATTTTTTACTTTCCAGTTATTTTCTATAAAATTAAGATTATCGTACATCCTGTCTCTTCCATACCAATATAAATATTTTTTAGCTAATATTTTTTTTTTATTGTTTAATTTTTTGTTTTTAGATGATGATAATAGTATATTTTGGTAAGAATTTTTATTTTTAGGGTTAATAGAAATGCCCAAATGTGAATAAGGTGAACTTCCTGTTAGAATAGCTTTTTTACCCAGGCAAGCTGCCTCTAAACCTATCGTGCCCCGCGTAGTCACTATTTTATCTGCAATTTTTAACATCAAGCTAGTGCTTATGTTTGATGGACATAGGACCATATTACTATTACTTTTTTCTTTTAAATAATCTTTAACAATATTCTCTTCTTTGTGCCAATAACTTGTTGGATGTGGTTTCACTATCCATAAATTATTTTTATCATTTTTAATAATCTTTATTGTCTCTGTAAAATTGTGATAATAATCTCTAAAAATAAGGTTTCCAAATACATGGTTGCAATCACTAAATGCGTGAGGCGCATAAACACATATTAATTTATACTTTTTTTTATCCCTTTTAATTAATTCAAAAAAAATTTTTTCATCATATATTTTATTCTTGTATGCAGAAATAACGTCTATACTGTTTTTTACTCTGACAGGAAGAGACTTTGCCTGCAGTCTGTTGAGAAAATATTTTTCAAAGATAGAGCTTTTTTTATATTCATATTTCTTGTTAATTAATTTTTCTGTTAATTGAAATGGACTTTTTCTTATATCATCAAACTTTGATATTTTTACAATTATATGAAATTTTTGAAAAAATGTTTTTACTTTATATTTTACACCTATTCTTAAAGCAATAGCAGCTAGTGAAGAATAATTATTTGCACTTGTTAATACAACTTTAATATTTTTTTTAGAAAAAATTTTTTCTAGATAAAAAATTTTATAGATTGTAATGAATAATATTTTTATAAATTTAAAATCAAGCTTTGGATTTTGAAAAGAATGATCGTGTCTTATATAAGTGTCCCATATTAAATCTCCACAATAAATTTTATTTATGGAGAAATTTTCAACAAATTTGTTAAACCCTGTAAATTTAATTTTAACCATTGAAAAAAAAGTTAAAATTAAGGATTTGAAAATTGTAAAATCTATTTTTTTGAAATTTATGTAAGAATAATCGTTTATATTAAATGCACCATATAAATTCTTATTATACTCTGTTTTAACTTTTTTATCTGAAACAACAAAAATATTTAGTTTTCTTTTTTGATTCATGTTTAGGGCGAATAAAGAACTAAAGTATATCTGGCCTGGTCTTCCTCTGTCACAAACTAAAATATTGTTATTGGTATTTTGTTTTACATATTTAAGTTTATTTTTTTGCTTAAAAATATTTATATACTTGATCATACAGTTATTATTTCAATTTTTCTCTCATCTAAATTAAGCAGAAATTACATTGGGATATTTTTTCTTAATAATTCCTCTTGTATCAACTAGCAGCTTAGAATTTTCTCTAATAATCTTATAATTAAATTTATCATGATCAGTAACTATAATTACGGCATCAAAGGCTTTAATTTTTTTTGAAGTAATTTTAATACTTTTCATTAAAAAATTATAGTTTCTCATTTTGTTTATTACTGGTACGAATGGATCGTGATATTCGACTTTAGCTTTATATTTTTTTTTCAAAATTTTAATTATTTCAAGTGCAGGTGACTCTCTTGTATCGTTAATATTTTTTTTATAAGCAACACCTAAAATTAAAAATTTTTTCTTATTGATACTTAGTTTTTTTTTATGAAAATTATCTAAAACTCTTCTTATTACCCAAGATGGCATTGATCTATTAATTTGGCCAGCTAACTTAATAAACTTAGTATCAACGTTGTATTTTTTTGCTTTCCAAGATAAATAAAAGGGGTCAATCGGTATACAGTGACCTCCTAGACCAGGTCCCGGTAAAAATTTGAAAAATCCATATGGTTTAGTAGCTGCCGCTTGTATCATTTGATGAACATCAATATGCATTTTAAAACAAATCTTTTTCATTTCATTTACCAAACCAATATTAATAGACCTGAATATATTTTCGAATAATTTTGTAATTTCTGCAGTGCGCATATCATCCATGGAAACTAATTTTTTAAAAATTTTTCCATAAAGGACTTTTGCAATTTTGAGACAATTTTTTGTTTTTCCACTAATTAATCTAGGTACATAAAAATTTTTTATATTACTGCCAGGGTCATCTCTTTCTGGAGAATAAATCAAATTAAAGTTTTCACCTATCTTGAATTTTTTATTTAAGGCTATTTGAATAATTTCCTCAGTAGTGCCAGGGTAAGTTGTTGATTCAAGAGAAATAGCTTGATTATTTTTTAAGTATGGAAAAATATTTTTCAAAGTTTTTTTTACATAACTTAAATCTGGTGTAAAATTTTTTTTTAATGGAGTGGGCAAACAAAGTACAATAACATCTAATTTAGAGACATATTTAAAATCTGATGTACAAAAAAAATTTTTCTTGTAGTTTTTTTTTATTGTATTTAAACTAACATTACTTAAATAAGAGTTCCCTTTTTTTAATTTTTCAATTTTTTTTTTATCTATATCAAAACCTATTGTTTTAAATCCTGCATTCAAAAATTGAATGGCTCTAGGCAAGCCAATATAACCCATTCCAAAAATTCCAATAATAGCTTTTTTTTTATTTATTAGATGTATAAGCATTATGAATTTTTTATTATTTATTTAGATAACTTAGTTTTTTACTTATTTTAAATTTTGTATTAGAAATTATTTTAGCAATTTTTCTGCCTGCATTCCCTTTTCCATAAATAAATGATTTTTTATACCTCTTGCCAATTTGTTTCATTATAGAGCGTAAGATATCTTTTTTTTCATATCCTACATCTATAACATTAGGCCCTCTCTCGCGATCAGACTGTCTAGTTCCAATATTAACTGTTGGAACACCCAAAAAAGAAGCTTCTCTTATACCAGATGAAGAATTACCAACAACGCATTTAGATTTTTTCATAACCTTGATGTAACTTTCTGGCGTAAAATTTTTTATAAATCTTACATAATCTGGATTAGTCTCTTTAAACATTCTTATTTTTTTTGAAAAGGTATCAGAGCCAGCATCTATATTTGGCCAGAGCCAAATCACTTTATATTTTGTTTTAGCATGAAAGTTTTTAATTGCTTCTATTGTTTGATCAATTTGTTTGTTAGCATCGTTGAACTCAGTCGTAACAGGATGTTGGACTACAAGAATATAGTTTTCATTTGTGTAAAAATTTGCACCTGAGCCAGTATTATTAAAAAAATTTTGAGGTAAACTGTAATCTTTAATTTTTGCAAGATCAATTGAAGGACATCCAGTTAAAAAAACAGCTGACCCAACCTCTCCCATATTTTTCACAAAATTTTTTGCTCTTTTGGTCGAAACAAAATGTATGTCTGACATTTTAGTTATTGCATGCCTAACTTTTTCATCAATTGAGCCTGTTGTTTCTCCACCTTGTATATGGGCAACTGGAATGTTCATATAACTTGCTGCTATAGCTACAGATAAGTTTTCATATCTATCTGCAATGGCAACTACTAAGTCAGGTTTTTTTTTCCTAATAATGTTTGAAAGTTCTATAATCGACAAGCCTATTGTTTTCGACATTCCAATTAAATCATCACCTTCAACAACCGAAAATAATCTATCATCAATTTTGAATTTATCTTTTTTTATTATTTTATGAATTTCACCAAATCTAAATAATGTTGCGGAAGCGCCAACAACTAAAATAAGTTGAAGATTTTTATTTTTTTTTATTGCAACTAATAAACTTTTAACTCTGGCATAATTTGCCCTGCTATTTACAACTACACAAATTTTTTTTATTTTTTTATTCAAAATCACCAACCTGTAAAACTCTTTTAGAGGATAAATTTTTTTTTGCTATTTTGTTTACAATATTATTTAACATTTTTTCATTTAATCCTATTCCAGGTTTTTTTAAAGTAATATTATGTTTTTGAATTTTTTCCCCTTTTTTTAAATCATTTTTTAAAGCCAAACTTTTAGAAAAAATTTTTCTATTTTTTTTTTGCGAAGAATTAAGAATATCTTTATTAACATAATTATTATTCATTATAAAAATTGCATCTCTAGCATTAGCAATTAATTTTAATTCATTAAAAGTAAGTGAGGAGCTAGAATCAGGCCCCTTATTTTTTTTTGAGTGACAAACATGAGCTTCAATCATTTTCGCTCCAAGACTTAAGGCAGATATAGATGGAAAAACTGATCCAGTATGATCAGATAAACCTATCATACAATTAAATTTTTTTTTCATTTTTTCAATTATATTTAATCCCACATTTTTAAAATTATTGGGGTACTCTGTTGTACATTGTAAAATATAAAAATTAGAACTTTTTTTTTTTCTAACATAATTGTAAATTTTACAGATTTCTTTCCAAGTAGACATGCCCGTACTCACAATAAAACCATCTTTTTTATTTTTTAGAATTTCCTTTATAATTCCAAAAGATAAGGCTTCACCTGAACCAATTTTCCAGTTTCTACAACCTAAGCTTCTCATAATCTTTACCGCTTCTATCGAAAAAGGAGAAGTGGCAAAAAAAATTTTTTCTTTTTTACAAATATCAATAATTTTTTTCCATTCTCTTTTTGAAAATTCTGTTTTCTCCCAATAATCGTAACGATTTTTAAATTTTTTTGAAATATTTATTCTGAAAGGTTCGTCAAGTGTTGACTCAAATTTTGCAAAATGTGTTTGAAATTTTACAATATCTGCTCCTGATGATTTTGCATTTTTTATAAAATTAATAGCCCTCTGAAAATTACCCTTATGTGATAAACCTACCTCAGCAACTATTAAAGGTTTAGTGTTTTTCAATTTCATTTTCTTTTAATTCTATTAATAAAAAATTTTGCAATTTCTAAATCATATTTGTCATCTATATTTACACTTAAATTTCTAGGCATAATCATGGCGAATGACTTTTTTCCTTTTATGGTATTTTTATCTAAATTTTTTTTATTAAATAAATATATTGCACCATTTTTGATATATATTTGTTTTAATTCTTGCCTATTTTGGCCTTCTTTCTTTTCAGCAAAATTAGGGTCTAATATAAACTTATGTCTATTTAAATATTTCATTCTAGCAGGGTGAGCTCCTCCAACTGGGGTAACACTTATTACAGAATCACATTTTTTCTTTAGAAATAAATCTATAGATTTATTTATATCTTCTGATCTTCTTAATGGTGTGGTTGGTTGAAGAACCATTATTGCATCAAATTCAAAAAATTTTTCTAATTCTTTTTTTAGAAATTTATACAAATTAACTGATCTTGTACTATCGAGAGAAAATTTTTTTGGTCTTAAAAATAAATTTTTAGCTCCAAATTTTTTTGCAATATTTAAAATTTTTTTACTATCAGAACTAACAATAAAATTTTGAAGTTTAGAATTTTTAGCTGCCATTATCGTGTGAGCAATTAATGGTTTGCCGTTTAAATTTATAATATTCTTATTTTTGATAGATTTAGATCCTGCTCTAGCAGGAATAATTCCAAGTATTTTCATAAATTATATAACTTAATCTCTTAATAAAATTTAAGTTACTAATATCAATAGAAGTAAAAAATATATATCTATTAAATTAAAATTTTTTTCAGTGCATAAATCAAGCCAATTGAGCTATTAGTACTGGTCAGCTGCACACATTGCTGTGCTTCCACATCCAGCCTATCAACGTGGTGG
>MDSV01082845.1_pt1 | contig 12417 bp, 10 predicted proteins | sample 810851 | NCBI WGS metagenome assembly MDSV01 (sample SAMN05326640, study PRJNA326480) | marine metagenome | isolation source: seawater | place: Atlantic Ocean: North East | collected 2012
AAGAACTGTTGCTAGAAGTATTGATAATGTATTTGCTATTTTCATAATAATATTTTTTGTACATTAGGTAAGTTATTGTGAATGATTTCATTATTATTGCAAATTACATGATGGGTATTGGTTTCATCCTTAAAAGAAACTGAAAATCTAGGCTCATCATTAATTAGATGAAGTGCGCAATATCCTTCAATAGCTATACACTCATCAATATTTTTACCTTCTAGCATTTGTTTAACATAAGGTATTCTTTCTGGTTCTTCATCATAATGAGGGCAACAAATACCTTTTACCAAACCAAGGCATGGAATGATTGCCTGATGATTTTTAAAAGAGTCAGTAATACCTTTTTCAAACCAACATATTGCACCAGCACTTACCCCGCTCATAATAATATTATTTTCATATGCATTTTTTAAAATTCTATCTAATCCCCATTCTCTCCAAACTGCTAGCATGCTTTTAGTATTGCCTCCACCTACGTATATTATGTCTTGTTCTAATATGTGTGGTTCTAAGTCGATTGTTCTTTTAAAAAAATCAATGTGTGATGTTATACAATCTAAAGAATCAAAAGCCTTATAAAAATTATCAATATAACCTTGATCATCACCAGTAGCTGTTGGAATAAAACAAATTTTTGGTTTTGATTTCTTTGATTGTTTTACTATATATTTTTCAATTTTAAGTTCACCAATCTCTCTACCAAATCCACCGCCACCGATTGCAATTATCTGTTTCATAAATTATCTACAATTTTTTTAATTTCTTTGATGTGTTCAGTTGTTGTTCTACAACACCCGCCAACAACTGAAGCACCCTTTTCTATCCACTCGACAACAAAATCTTTATATTGATTAGGTTCTATAGGTTGATGGTTATGGTAATGCCATTCATCAGAATCACTTACAAAACCTTCAAGTTTATTTTTTTTATAAATAGATGAATTAGCATATATGCCAAAAGTTTTTTCTTTCGTGAGCTTATCTATTGCGAGACTTGAGGTATCTGCATGAACACAGTTAACTAATTGACAATCTATATCCAGCTTGAGTCCTTCTTCGATAGCTAAATCTAACAGTTCAGTACTTGGAAGTCTATTTAACTTGTTACCTCTTGTAGTCCAGCTTAACCAAACGATATCAGAGTATTTTTTTGCAGTTGAAGCAGCTATTGTACCTTCGTATATCGATGCCATTGTTTCACAAATAATTACATCAACCTCATTATTATATATGGAACCTAAAGTTTCATAAAATTTTCTAAGCGTTTTTTCATTTGAACTTAAATCTGGTCTAAATGTTACATGTATTGGTGGAAAACACCCTGCAATTTTAGTATTAGAGCCAGTTTTTATAACAGCCTCTTTACAAAGCTCAAGAGAGCGCTTTGCTAAATCCTCGTAGGCAGGAGCTGTTGGTTCTCTTTTTAATAATTCTGGAGTTGCTTGATAATTAGATGTAGTTATAACATCAGCACCAGCTTCAATATTATCTATATGAATCTGCTTAATTATTTCAGGATTGTGAATAAGTGAATATGCAGACCAGATAGATGTTTTAAAACTTGGAAGATACTCACCCCTATTTTCCAACTCTGTACCTAAGGCTGAATCTAAAATTAATGGCTTCATGTTTATGTATGTATGCTTAAAAGTTAAACATTATACTTATTATTAAATTCAATTAATCTATTTTTCCATTTTCTTGTAAGGAAGTTGAACTCTGTTGGTCTAACAATAAATTCTTGAAAGATAGCATTCCTATCTACCATTAAAATAACAATTTGTTCTATCTTTGTACCAAACATTACATTATGCGCATTTGCATAGGCGCAACCTTGTAAAAAATAATCTTCAATCCACTCTCTTTTTTTTATCTTTTTGGAAGTTTTAAAATCTATTAAAGTTGGAATTCCCTCATATTCACCAACACAATCAGCTGTACCTGCATATAAATTATCAAGCAGCAAGCCAACTTCAAGACCCCAAATATCAGTAATACCTTTCAAGCCATCATTTATGAATTTATCCGAAATTTTTTTAGCTAATAACTGATCATGGGTCTCTTCAAAGTTATCCCAAGATTTTCCATTTAAATAATTTTCAATTGCTTCATGAACAGCTGTTCCTATATCGGTACTTTGTTTAATTATTCTTTCAGCCTCTTCTTCACCAACTCTATTTCTCCACTGAATGAGGCCATCTTTTGATTTTGATGTCCCTGACAAAACCGTGGTAACACTTGGGACTGGTTTATTGTTTGAATCTAAATAGTGTCTACCTATATCAGTATCCACCCTCTCCAATATTGGATATTTAAATTTATCATTAATAATCATAAGAAATGGTTTTTTAAAACAGTTAAGTTATCTTCATAATTTTTCCAGTAGTTGACTGCTGATTTATATATAGGTTGTCTTACTTGTTCTGAGCTTGCAGTTTTTACTGGTCTTTTTGATTTATAAAAATCCATACAAGATTCTTCAAAATCTAATTCTAAATAATTCAATAGTTTTTTTACTTCGGACTCAGGATTTTCAATTACATCCTCATAAGATATCTTATATATCGAATCTGGAAAAATACCATTCCAAAATAACATTATTCTTTCATAATCTTTGTAATATCTTGCAATATCATCCAAGTCATATGTAAAGTGCTGCCCTTTTGCAAAAAATTGCTTAAAACAACTAAAACATCCATCTAGAGGATTTCTTCTAGCATCAACTATCTTCGCATTTGGAAGAATCATTTTAATTAACCCGATGTATGGAAAGTTATTAGGCATTTTATCAATGAAAAAGTTTTTTTCTTTTCGGGACCACATAGTCTCATTGATATATTTATTTCCATATTCAAGAATATCTTCGTCTTTCAGTTCAAATAAACTGTCAGTATAGTTATCAGTATTATTGATAGAACGAATCTTACGGCCAATAGTCATTATATTATGATGCTCTTGGGTACCTTCGATGAGAGAATGAGATGATAAGATTTGTTCAATTAATGTTGAGCCGGCTCTTGGCAATCCTAAGATAAAAATAGGATCATTAGTTTTATTGCCGCCATTAAAATTTAATTTATTAGTATTTTTATTAAAAAATTCAATTGTTTTATCTATTGAATCTGAATTTTCTTGAGCATTGTAATCAAGAGTTTTTCTATGCAGCCAGTTACCCTCTTCATAATATTTAAAAGATACGTCAAAATTTTTATTTGATTCATATGCCTTTCCAAGAGCGAATAACATTTGTATCTTTTCAAGATCATGAATATTTTCCTTTAAAGCAGATTCCATTGATTTGATCTGTTTATTAGAAAATTTATATGTTTTTAAATTTGCCAGGCTCCAATATGCTTCTCCACATAGTGGGAAGTTTTTTATAGCATTAATATATGATTGTTCACTTTTAGATCTATTACCAACAGTTTTTTGAGCATGCCCAAGACTTAAATGAACTCTAGGATTTTTGTTATTTTGTTTCAATAAAGTTTGATAGATTTCAATACCTTCATCAAAATTTGAAAGTCTTATATGAATTGTTCCAAGTGCCCCCATAGCTTCAAGATTATTTGGATCAAGTTTTAATAAGTTCTCAAAGGCTTTTTGAGCTTGTTGAAATTTATTTTGTAAACGAAAACATTTTGCTAAATTTTCCCAAAGTAATTTAAAAGTTGGATTTAATTGAATACCTCTTATAAAAAGTTTTTCTGCAATAGGATAATTATTTTGTTTAAAAGCCAATAATCCTAGCAACCTGAGTGCATCAACATTATTTTTATCCTTTTTAAGAACATTTTTATAAGCTTCTTCTGCAAGTTTGTTCCTACCAGCCTTAACATGCCTGATGCCTTTATAGAGTTCTGAATATGATTTATTTGATTCAAAAAAATCTTGAATTGTTTCCTCGGATTTTTCTATTTCTCCCTTGTCTATATAGATATTTGATATCTCTCTTATAGATTCTATTGTTGGTGATATTTTATTTAATGTTATTAGGCAATCAAAGGCAGCATTCTGATCTCCAATAAAGGTAAGGAGCTTATATTTCTTTTCTAAATAAGTAATATCATCAGGAAATAAACTAATACATCTATTAACAAATTGAATAGCATTATTAGGTTTATTAGTTTTAATATAAATTAAAATAATTAAATCAAGTGAATCTTTATCTTCAGGATAGACTTTTAATATTTCATCAAGTTGTTCAAGTGCTTCATTTACTTTATTATCTTTAAATAGATCAATTGCATTTTTAAAAGCATAATTTGTATTATTTAATTCAGACATTAAAGAAATTTACCAATCCTAATTGGAATATATCAGTTATAAGTATAACTATTTTATTATCTGTATTGTTGTCATTTTTTGTCTTACAAGACCCTATAAAGACTTCTTCTATTCTCTCAGAGATTTATATGAACATTTCTACTAGATTTGAATCTGTATATTTATATGGGAGTTTTTGTTTATTTTTGTTTCTAATTTTTTTAGCAATATCAAGCTATGGCTCAGTTGTTATCAATATTAAAAATAAGAAAGAATATTCTATAGCATCATGGTCCTCAATGCTTTTTGCTGCTGGGATAGGTGCAACTTTGCTGTATTGGTCTACAATTGAATGGATTGAATATTATAATATTTTATCTGTAGACGATAAGTTTAATCACTCTGACTCATTGATTTATTCAAGAACATATCCAGTTTTTCACTGGGGTCCAACTGCATGGAGTATATATTGTTTGCCGGTTGTTGCATTTGGTTTATCTCTTACAAAAAAAGCAAACTCATCATTAACATTTTCTGGAATTCTCAATATAAATAATAAATTCTTAAAGTTTTTACTAGATGTAATCTTTATAGGTTCAATAATATGCGCGGCTGGAGTGGGATTGGGTCTTTCTTTTCCTCTAATTTCATCTGTAATATCTACAATTTTCAATATTGAAAGAACTTTTTTCTTAGATATAACAACTATTGTCATTTGCTCATCTATATTTGCCACTAGTGCTTATTTTGGAATACAAAAAGGTATTAAGAGACTCAGTAATTTGAATATTATTCTCGTGATATTATTTTTATTGTTAGTATTTTTCCTTGGACCAACAAAATATATTTTTTTAAATTCAGTTGATACTTTGTTATTTTATTTTGGTGAATATTACAATCTTAGCTTAACAACAGGTACAAACATTAGTATTGATTGGACAGTATTTTATTGGGCATGGTGGTTTGCACTAGCACCTATGGTGGGAACATTTTTGGTAAATATATCAAATGGAAAAACTATTCGTGAAATTATATTAGGTACTATTTTTATAGGTAGCATGGGTTGTGCTTTTAGCATGTTAATTTTAACAAATGTATCAATATTTCTATTTGAATCTGACATAATTAATGCTCCAAGCATTATTGCCAATAATTTAATTACTAGAGAAGAGCTGGTTGTTTTAACAATTACACAGTTAAATTATGGAAAATATCTTTTAATTGGTTTTGTGATAATACTCGTTATCTTTCTTTGTACTACTTATGACTCTGCTTCGTATGTTTTAGCATCAGCTTCAATGAAGGAATCATCAATGGAGAGCTCTAAATCATTAAGACTATTATTTGCAATCTTATTAGTTATCCAGCCAACTTTATTGATGTATTTAAATGGTGTCGACTCATTTAAGTGGATAATGGTAATATGCTCAATTCCTTTATTATTTATATATATATTATTAGCTTATTCAGTTCTAAAAAATGTTCATTCAATTAAAGAATCATAAAGCACACGTTTTTGTAAAAAATGAAATAGATTCATCAAAGAAAAATTTAATTTTTATAGCTGGCGCTGGAATGGATCATAGAACGATCTCAATGTTTAATATGGGTAGTATAGAAGTTGACTATAATATTATTGCATTTGATTTGCCTGGACACGGTTATACATCAGGACCTTTATTTAAAGATGTGGAAAGTCATACAAATTTTTGTATAGAACTTTTAGAAGAAATGAATTTAAAAGATCCAGTATTAATGGGACATAGTTGGGGAGGTCTAATAGTTCTAGATTTATCTACCAAGATTGATAATAAAATGACAATATGTATGAATATTGCTTATCCATTTCTTGTTGGTGATCTTTTACTCGATCATGCAAAAGGTAATCTTGATCAAGCTGTTGAATTCTTAACTAAATATGGTGTTTATAAATTTCCTGAAGTAGAGATTAAATCTATGGGGTTTGGTGTTAAAGGTTCTGGTTTCTATGGAAGGTCCAAGGGTCAAATTAAGTCACCATATGGAACTAAAGAAGTTGAATCAGACCCTGAAAGAGAAATTAAACTATACCCTTTAAAAAGGCTCTTCAATCAAACTCAAAAAGAAATTAGCTCTATTGATTTAAAATCATGTAATACATTTAGATTAAAAGACGAACAAATCAATTCACTTAATAATGTTAAGTATCTATTCTCCAATAAGGACAAGCTTGCAAGATACAATGAAGATAATGTTATTTTAAAAAATCTTGAGATTAATAAAGATATATTTATTATGGATGAAACTGGGCATTTCCCCTTCTTTGAAGATCCTAAACAGCTAGAAAAAGTATTAAGAAATATGCTTAACGATTAGTATCTATATCTCAAACGAACACCTAATACTCTTGGCTTTGTCCCGGTTCGTCTTACCCCAAAACCTGAATATCCTGAACTGCCAACAGCAGAAAAATCATCATATCGAGAAAGATATCCATCTTCATCAGTAAGATTGGTAATATAAACTTCTACAGAAGTATTATCATTATCGAATCCTGCTCTTAAATTTGCTAATGCATAATCAGGTAGTTTAATGGCGCCATTTTCATAAGAAGTATATCTATCACCAGTATAAGAATAATCAAAAATTATAAAGGCTGGCTTACCCATAAAGGTCAAATCTTTCTCTAAAGACATGTAGTATGAGAGTTTTGGCATATTAGCCAATCTATTTCCAGAATTTGCACCCAATTCTCCTGATACATAATAATAGTCTTCAGACAACGTGGGATCCATTTTATTCATATAGAAATTTAAGCTAGTTGTGCTATTCAATGAATACAATGCATTTAATTCAAGGCCAGTAATTTCAGCATTACCAACATTTTCTGTATAAGCAACAGATGTAATATCTGTGTTATATGTAGAAGTTTGATAATCTGTCCAATCCATATTGTAGTAGGCGCCGTTTAATACAAGCCTTCCGTCTCTGAGTGTTGATTTAAAACCGATTTCAAGACTATCTAAATAATCGGGGTCATATGTCTCAGGAACACTAAAACCCGATGAATTAGGCCTTGGCCTATTTACACCTGATGGTCTATAACCCTCACTATAGCTACCATAAATCATGACATCATCTGAAATATTATGTTTTATTGCAATTTTTGGTATAGAACCACTTTCATTAGATTTAAAGTCACCATCTGTTAATCCATAACTTAGGGATCCATAATAACCGTCAACAGCTTCTAGCTTCATTGATTGATCATATTTTCTTAAACCTAAAGTAGCTGAAGTTTTATCAGATATATCAAAATATAGTTCTCCAAATATAGCATCAATATCCCCTTTTCTATCTAGGTCTGCTTCCCACCATCTTTGATTAGTATGAGAGCTTCCAGGTTGAATATAATCAACATCAGTAATTTTTTCATTAGTTTCTTGAAAAGCTCCTAATACCCAGTTAAAACCAGTCTCATTGTTAGATTGAATTCTTAACTCTGTTGATGTTCTTTCTATATCATTAGTTTGAGCATATGTCATTCTAGGATCTCTGCAGTCATTAACATCTGCATAGTAATAACCGTAATATTCATATAAATTGCAAACATAATATGCATAGGCTGCATAATAATAATATTCAACATAACTAGCATAATCGTATGTGTATGCGGTATCTCTTTCAAAAATAGAAGTATTTAAGACAAATTCAATATCGTCAGTAAGATTACCGCTTAAGGTTGCTGAAAATTGATCAAACTCATCATCATATCTTTCCTTTGAAAAACGAGTATTTGATCTAGCAGGCATTGGTTGTGTTTGATCATCAGTTAGGACATCAGTTTCATATGATCCGTTATAGTAAGATTCTTGACTAAGGAATGATAAATCTAAATTTACATTTTCAAAATCAGTAGAAATTCTAATTCTTGAACCTTCCTTACTTGAATCATTATAATCATCCTTTGCTACGTCATAGGGAGCTGTAAAATTATCTATCGTGTAGCCTCGAGCATTTTGATATGTATAAGATGCTTTTTTATTGTCAATCCATCCACCATCTTGAACATCATAAGCACTAACTCTAGCAGCAAGATTTGAGCCTAAGGGAAGATTTATAAATGCTTCAAGTGACTTATCTTTGTCTCCATCCGTAATAGATCCATATTCAATATCTGCACCAAGATCAAGACCTGAGGGATCTGGTTTTTTAGTAATAATTTTTATATTACCTGACGTTGAGCTTGCTCCATACAAAGTACCTTGAGGACCCATTAAAACCTCAACTCTTTCAATATCATAGATATGTAAATCAGGTGTTAAGCTTGCAGCTGTGAGTGGTTGCTCATCAATATATAGAGCGGTAGTAGCTTCAGGTGAAGCATAACTATTCATGATAGCTCCGTCAGAAACACCTCTAATATAAAAATTAGATTTACCTGGACCAACATTATTAAATGTTACAGCTGGTGAAATGTTAGATATATCTTCAAGACTCTTAATATTCTTTTTATCAAGTTCAGCCGCACCAACTGCTTGGACACTCATCGGTACATCTTGAATATTTTGTTCTTTCTTTGATGCTGTTACGATTACCTCTTCAATATCATCGTTAGCATTAGCATTATTTGCATAGGTAATTCCTATACCTAACGACAATGCTCCAATAAAAGACATAGCATAATTATTTTCTTTAAAAATATCCCTTAGAACTGAAGTTAACGGATCTTCCTTTTTTTTAATAAAAAGTGGTTTTAGATAGATTGATGACATTAAAATTTCCCCATTAATAATGTAATACTTAAACAATAAAATAATTCTTTAATTAAAACAAGATGAATGTTTTATTTAAACATATATATTTAATTTATAAATTTAAAATAATTTCCATTAAAAAATCATTACCCCATTGATTTATATTAGATTTTTTACACTCTAAAAATTTAATATTTGATTGAGCGCTTGTAGCACAATATCCTCCATTAGATGATATTCCTGGCCATAAGTGACCCCTATCCTTATTTAAGATACTATAAATCTTAACGTTATTATTACAATCAAAAGCAGTCTTTTGCTCAAACTCATCAAAATATACGTACTTATCATCGTCAAATTTTAAGCAATTAAATTTTTCTGACCATGAATTAAAAGTATTATTCATTGGCTCATAGTAATAACCATCATATGATTCAATATTTACAGGAGGAACGACAATATCTTTCATACCTGCATAAATAATAAAATTCACTGGTTTATCAGGAACGCAGCTGCCACCCTTATGCTGCATACCAACAATATTTACAACGGCTTTGAATAATTCTGGATATTTGCAAGCAATGGCCTGCGCCATCATTCCACCATTACTCATACCTAATAAATAGACATTTCGAATATTATTATCATTTTTTGTTTTATCTATGATCTTTTTTATAAAACCAATATCATCGCTACAGCTAGTCCATGAACATCGTGGGGAGTTTTTGCAGTTAGGATATTTAGGAGCAATTTCTGCTTCTATTGAACATATTTCACCTTCAACTGTTGCATTTTTTGAACCAACTAAATCATTCCATGAAGATATAAATGAGTGTCTGAATAAATTTACATTAAAGAATGATCCTTGTGGATATATAACAATAAATCCATATTTATCGGCAGTCATATTAAAACCACCTGTAGTTTCTTTTTCAAAACCTGACGCAGTTCCAGTATATCCATGAAGACCTATTACTAAATCATTTTCATCGTCTAGACTTATATTATCTGGAACATAAAACAAATAAGATCTACTTACCCCCTCATGCTCAAGAGATATTTCATTCATTACCGATGAAGATAAATTTAAAGTTAAAAATAATATTATTAATAATTTATTCATCTGTGTTTAATAAATTCTAATAAATAATTATATGAGCTATGTTTATTCAAATCTGTAAAAATCTCATGTCTTGAATCAATGATTATGTGTTTAACATTAGAAAATATTTTATTTAAGAATTTATATAATTTTATTGATAGCTTGCTGTTTGCTGAGGCTGCATCTTTTTTTCCTGACATTATAAGTATTGGGACATCTTTATTTAGTTCAGAATAATATCTTTTATTAAAAATCATCATTAACCCGTTACATAAATCTAACCAAAGACTAGACGTTACAATAAATCCACAATGAGGGTCATTTGTATAGGCATTAACACTATCTTTATCACTAGAAATCCAATCATTAGGTGTTCTATTTGGTTTAAATTTAGCATTAAATCTTCGCATGGTTAATCTATCCATAATAATGCTTTCATTAAATTTTCCATTAAGAAGAATATCAACCTTTACGATAATAGTATTCAAAAGTATTGCTAGTTTTGGAAGTTTTGAGGAACCAGTTAATATTAAGGCTTTTATTGATGACTTATTATTTAGTGTAGACAAGGCAATCCAAGACCCCATACTGTGCCCTAATAAAAAACATGGCAAATTCGGAAATTTTGTCTTTGCATGATTTATGGTTTCTTTTAAATCATCACGTACCATAAGCCATCCATTAGTATCCGAGAATAAACCCGGAGTTTCTCCATTGATAATATTAATACCATGGCCTTTGTGATCTCTTGATATTACATGATAACCATCGTTATTTAACTTTGATATTATCCATTTGTATCGACCCATATGCTCAGCCATTCCATGGCTTATTATAAAAATACCTTTTGGATTCATGTCAGGTGTAACATGTTCAAAATAAAGACTATTAGTCATATGTTGTTCCATAATTTATAATAATCCCATATAGAGAAAAATAAAAATATTATGCACAACATTTATATTGCTGGCACAGGTATATGGCATCCTAAAGAAAAAATCTCTAACGATGAACTAGTCAATTCCTACAATTCTTATGTAGAAAAATTTAATAAAGAAAATGAATCAGAAATAGAAAATGGAGCTGTCCAGGCATTGGAATTCTCTTCAGCGGAATTTATTGAAAAAGCATCTGGCATAAAGTCTAGATACGTTATAGATAAAGAAGGTATTTTAGACATTAATAGAATGATGCCACGTGTTAAAAATGAACACCCAGATCGACTATCTATTCATGCTGAGGTAGGAATTCAAGCTGCAAAAAAAGCAATGAATCAAGCTAATGTATCTTCTGATGAAATAGATGCTGTTATTGTAGGTACGTCTCATGCAGCTAGAAACTATCCTGCTGTAGCAATAGAGATTCAAGAAGAGCTAGGAATAAATGGTTATGCGTACGATATGTTAGTAGGCTGCTCTTCTACAACATTTGCAATTAATAATGCATATAGTGATATAGCCTCAGGCTTGGCCAATACTATCTTGGTTATTAACCCTGAAGTCTCAACCCCTTTTGTTAATTTTACCCATAGAGACAAACATTTTATCTTTGGTGATGGCTGTACTGCTACTGTAGTTCAAAAAGATAGTTCATCAAATAAAGCATTTAAAATAATAGATAGAAAACTTCATACGCAATTTTCTAATAATATTAGAAGTAACTATAGCTATCTAAATAGAGCTGCTGTTGATAGTAAAAATAATGAAGATTTGTTATTTCACCAAAACGGACGAGGTGTATTCAAAGACGTATGCCCTCTTGTTGCGTCTTTAATTTCTAAACAATTAGAGAAAAATAATATACCAGCCCATGAAATTTCAAAATTCTGGTTACATCAAGCAAATGGTAAAATGATAAGATTAATAACATCAAAAATTCTTGGTACTGATGACTTTGACGAAAATATTACACCAATGCCTATAACTGAATTTGGTAATCTTGCATCTGTCGGATCACTTTTTGCTTTCAACTTGAACAATGATCTTAAAAAAGGAGAGAAAGGCGTGATTTGCTCTTTTGGAGCAGGATATTCAGTGTGTTCAATTATTCTTGAAAAAAGTTAAATTAAAAGAGATATAAAAATATAAAACTATTATAATGTCGCCATGGGTGAATACGACGCAGTTTGGGTTTTTATAATAAGTGCAATATTTGTTGGTTTCTATATTTTTATTGAAGCCAGACCTAAAGGATCAACTTTTTTAAAAGATATTTCTAATTCAATTTTTAGATTTTTTAGAAAAAGATAACTTTTGTTTTTTTCTTCAAAATTTTCAGTTTTTATATATGTAATTCTTGCTCTCATAATTGG
>MDSV01249553.1_pt1 | contig 12417 bp, 10 predicted proteins | sample 810851 | NCBI WGS metagenome assembly MDSV01 (sample SAMN05326640, study PRJNA326480) | marine metagenome | isolation source: seawater | place: Atlantic Ocean: North East | collected 2012
CAAGACATACTTTGTGAGTACCATGAGGATCTTCAAGATCTCCTGCTGCATAAATTTGATGTGGTTTAATTTTTTTTATCAGTGATGCTGTAATTAAGACATCTTTTTTTGAAGCAGGGTTCTTTTTAATTCTTCCAGTTTCATAGAAAGGTAAATTCATAAAGTGCGTGTTAGAATCAGGAATTCCTATATATCTTGTTGCTGAGATTGCTTCTCTTTTTCTAATTAAACTCTTAATCTTTCTTACATCAATTGAATCAATTTTATCCGGTTTTTTATTCTTCAGTTCTTTGATTAGCTGTTTTACTTTTGATTTAAGTTTATCTGGAAACATATCATTAGAAACTTCAATAAACTTTAATGCATCGTGATCAGAGACTGCTACATTTCCAGATGCCTGATATGCGATGTGGACATCATGGCCTTGAGAGACTAACCTATCAAATGTTCCACCCATTGAAATTACATCATCGTCTGGATGTGGACTGAATATAATTACTCTTTTAGAATTTGGACTTTTTCTTTCAGGTCTTGTTGAATCATCTGCACCTGGCTTACCCCCTGGCCAACCACTTATGGTATTTTGAAAGTGGTTAAACATCTTTATATTTAATCCGTATGCAGAACCCTCAAGAGCAAGAAGATCGGACAGTCCGTTTTGATTATAATCTTCATCAGTTAATTTTAAAATAGATTTTTCTGTTACACCACACAACCATACGATTGCTTTTCTTTTCATTAAATCTGTCCAATCACAAGGACCGACCAACCAAGGTGTATTAAACCTTGTTAAATCACTTGAGCATTCTTTGTCAAGAACTAAAGTAGCGTTCTTGTGTTTTTGAATATATGTTGTAGGTATTAAAGATGAGACATTATTTTCAACTGACTTTTTAACAATTAGACTTTTCTGTATACCCCACGCCATTACAATAATTCTCTTGGAATTAAAAATTGTTCTAACACCAATTGTAATTGCCTTGGTAGGAACATTTTCAATTCCATTAAAGGTTTTACTTGCATCAAACCTTGTGGTATGGTCAAGAGTAATTAGTCTAGTTTTAGAGTTAAAATGAGATCCTGGTTCATTAAATCCAATATGACCTGTCCTACCTATTCCCAATAGTTGAATATCAATTCCACCACTTTCTTGAATTTTCTTTTCGTATTGCAAACAAAATTTTTTAACCTCTTTTTCTTTTATTTCCCCATTAGGAATATTAATATTTTCTTTTGGAATATCTATATGATCAAATAAATTCTCATTCATAAAGTGATGATAACTATTTTTATCATCTTTTTTAATTGGGAAATATTCATCCAGATTAAAAGCTATTACATTTTTAAAGCTTAATGATTCTTCTTTATGAATTTTAATAATTTCTTGATAAACTTTTGTTGGCGAAGAACCTGTTGCAAAGCCTATTACACAGCTTTTATTTTTATCTTGTTTGGCTTTAACTAAGTCACAAATTTCTCTTGCAATTAAAGCAGAACCCTCTTCGGAATTTTCAAAAGTAACAGTATGAAGTTTTTCGTATCTAGTTTCCTCATTAATTCCTGGAGATTGATACTTAAGGTTTTTTTTGGCTGTCTTCATATTTATGTTATGAAATTACAAAGTTAATAATGTTTTAGTCAATTTATAATTATGTTTTTTTAATTTTACATGATTGGAATAATTTGTCAAAAAATCATAGTATGAATACAATAATAATAGGAAGTGGACCAGCAGGTTATACAGCAGCTATATATGCAGCTAGAGCAGATCTTAATCCAGTTATTTACACAGGACTTGAACCTGGTGGACAATTAACAACTACAACAGAAGTTGATAATTTTCCTGGCTATCCTCAAGGTGTAGACGGTCCTACAATGATGAATGAGCTTAAAGAACAGGCAGAAAGGTTTGGTACAAAAGTTGAAATTGATTTTATATCAAAAGTTGATTTTTCAAATGATAAGGGTGGAATGCATAAGCTATACACTCAAAATGGAGATGAAATAAAATCTAAGACAGTCATAATTAGTACTGGTGCCTCAGCAAAATATCTTGGGTTACCCAGCGAAAAAAGACTTATTGGGGGAGGAGTTTCAGCATGCGCAGTGTGTGACGGTTTTTTTTATAAAAATCAGGATGTTGCTATTGTCGGTGGTGGTGACACTGCAATTGAAGAGGCAACATATTTAGCAAAAATATGTAATACTGTAACCATGCTTGTAAGAAAAGATCATTTTAGAGCATCAAAAGCAATGCAAAATAGGCTATCTAATTATAACAATATAAAAGTGCTATTTAATCATGAAGTTATTGAAGTTATGGGTGAAAATGTTGTTGATGGTCTCAAAATAAAGAATAATCTTACAAATGATTTATCAGAGTTAGAAATAACAGGTTTATTTATTGCTATTGGCCATTCACCAAATACTGATATCTTTAAAGGCATAGTTGATATGGATGACAGTGGATATATACTTACAGATAAAATTTCTACTAAGACAAATATTCCAGGAGTTTTTGCAGCTGGAGATGTCCAAGATAAAGATTACCGTCAAGCAATAACAGCAGCTGGAACAGGATGTATGGCAGCACTTGATGCAGAAAGATATCTACAAGAGGTTTAAATTCTTTTTGTAGCCTTTAACCATCTTATTGGAATATTATCATTCAAAGCATCTTCATAGTCCTCTTCTAAACATGGTAAAAAATAAGTAGCATTATTTTTTGAAGAATCAATTAATACCCACCACTTTTCAGAAATTTTGCTTTTGAAAAAGGTAATATCTCTACCTGAGGTTTGAACAATGTACTTGTTAAAAGTCTGTGAATCATGAAAATCTCTCTCTAAAACTCTTTTATCAATTCCATCAATAAAGTACCAAATGATCTCTGAATATAATTTGTTTGATATAAAATTATTGCTCAACTCAAATAATCCAAGAAAATTAGTTTTATTACTTTGACCAGCATATTTTGAAAGGATACATGATAGCCTTGGATCAATACCATTTGGATTCCCCATAATATTTAAAGATTTCATATCAAAACCAACAATATTAGCATCTCTAATTATTGGCTCTGCTCTAAAATTATTTTCAGTTATTTCACCTAATGAAATATATTCAAAAAATAATTTCTCCATTAAGTTTATTTCATCAGTAGAGCATAAATGTCTTTGAAATCCAATATTTGTAAAATCATTTAACTTATTTGACTCGTCAAAAATTATTTTATTCATATAAGTTCTTCCGGATATTAAATCTGACTCCTGATAGAGATCGAATTGGTTATCTATTGAAACAATATTGACTTTTTCATAATATGTATCAAATGACTTAAAAATTGGATATAGTAAATCATTACTCCCGCCTATAATTACTAGAATTTTTTTTTTTGAAAGTAGTTCTTTGCAGACTTCATAAAGCGCATGATAGGAATCATCAACAGTCTCTCCATTCGGCAGATCACCAAGATCTGCAATTTCTATTTTCCAGTTTCCAAATTTTAATTTGTATAACTCTTCTCGAATTAATTTTAAATCTTGATTCTTAGATTCAAAAAAAGAATTTCTATCCTCTTCGACACCAATTAAACATAGATCAAATAAGTCATAATTAGGCAAACCATCAGACTCAGAATGAATCTTTATTTTATTAAAAAGTGAGCCTTGTAAATAGCTTTCATCAAGATCATTGAAAAGGCTATTTTTGATAGGTTTGAGCAATTCAAGACTCATTTTTTCTTTTTTGGATTTAAATACTGTTTAGCAATATCTAATGTAATTGTTTTTGGATCTATTTCTTTTGGAATTTCAACTTTCTTTTTTCGTGATGAAATAATTGACCTTCCCCATCTACCTTTCTCAACTTTTATGCCTTCATCGACCCATTCTGAAATAAGCTTTTCTTTTTCTTTTTGAATTTTTAATTCAATAAGTTCTTCAATATCATTTATTGATAAATTATCAAAGTCATAGGTTTTATTCACATTTATAAACATATCGTTCCATTTAATAAAAGGACCGAATCTTCCCTTACCTTTTGTAACTGGTTTATCATTGTATATATGAATAGGTTCTTCAGATTTTAATTTTTCGTCAATTAATTCAATTGCTAAATTTAAATCAACAGAATGAGGGTCAATTCCATTTGAAATTGATATAGATTTAGTTGAAAATTTTATGTAAGGTCCATACCTTCCATTGTTTACAGTCACAGTTTCACCTTTGTAATTTCCTATTTCTTTTGGAAATTTAAATAATTCAAGAGCCTCCTCAAGAGATATTGTGTCAAGTTGCTGGTCTTTAGTTAAACTTGCAAATAGTGGCTTCTCTTCTTCATCAATAGTTCCAATTTGAGCAATTGGTCCAAACTTTCCAAGCCTTACTTTAACAACTCTTCCAGAGTTTGGATCAGATCCTAAAATTTTTTCACCTGATTGTCTCTCTGCATTATCTTTAACCTCGTTTACATTTTCATGAAAATTACTATAAAATTGTTTAATTATATCAGTCCAATCCTGGTCTCCAGTTGCAATTTTATCAAAATTCTTTTCAACTTCTGCAGTAAACCCGTAGTCTAAAATATTATTGAAATTATCGACTAAAAAATCATTAACTATTATACCTATATCAGTAGGAACAAGTTTTCCTTTATTTGAACCAGTTTTTTCTTTTAATTGAGATTCTTTAATATCATTTTTTGTAAACTCTATTAAATTATAATTTCTATCTAATCCTTCATTAACTCCTTTTGCTATATATCCTCTATTTTGAATGTTTGAGATAGTAGTAGCATATGTAGCAGGTCTTCCTATACCTAGTTCTTCCAATTTTTTTACTAGAGAGGCTTCAGTAAATCTTGATGGAGGTCTTGAAAAAGATTCCCTTGAACTAATATTTAATAAGTTTAGGTTCTCATCGACGGATAGCACTGGCAAAACACCTCTTTCTTCTTCTATTTCATCATCAGTACCCTCATTGTAGACTCTTAAAAAACCATCAAATTTTATTACCTCTCCCCTTGCAACAAATATTTCACTGTAAGAATCTGAATTTATATTAACTACTGTTCTTTCAATTTGAGCATCAGACATTTGAGAAGAGATTGTTCTTTTCCAAATTAATTGATAAAGTCTTTGCTGGTCATAATCTGAAGTAATTTCCTCAAGGTTAATATCAGTGGGCCTTACAGCTTCATGTGCTTCTTGAGCAGATTTATTCTTGTTTTTGTAATCTCTGAGATTTACATAATTATCACCATATTTACTTTCTATCTTTTGAACTATAGATGACTTTGCCTCAGTTGATATTGTTACGCTATCAGTTCTCATATATGTTATAAGTCCAGCTTCATATAGCTTTTGAGCAGTTGACATTGTTCGAGTGACTCCAAATCCTAATTTTCTTGAAGCCTCTTGTTGAAGCGTGGAAGTCGTAAAAGGAGGCGTTGGGGATTTTTTTGCAGGTTTCTTATCTGTACTTAAAACATTGAAAATAGAATTATAATTCTTTTCTAAGAATTTCTTTACTTCTTCAACTGAATAATATTTTTCATTTAACTCGGCCTTAAATTTTACCCCCGCTTCATTTTCAAAAACTCCAATTAATTTATATGAACTTTTAGATGTAAAATTTTTTATCTCTCTTTCTTTTTCAACAATAAGCCTTACAGAAACTGATTGCACTCTTCCTGCAGACAATCCAGTCTTAACCTTTCTCCATAGAACAGGAGATAATTCATAACCAACTAACCTATCAAGTACTCTTCTTGCTTGTTGAGCATTAACTAAATTAAAGTTTATATCTCTTGGAGTTTCAAGGGCATTTAAAATTGCATTCTTAGTTATTTCATGAAAGACAATTCTCTCATAATCTTTATTTGCTAAATCAAGATTTTCGTAGAGATGCCATGCAATAGCCTCACCTTCTCTATCTTCATCACTTGCTAACCAAACCTTGTCAGAGTCCTTAACATATTTTTTCAAGTCTCTAATTATTGGTTTCTTTTCAGTTGGTATTACATATTTAGGTTTAAAATCATTTTTAACGTCAACTCCAAGCTCTTTAATTGGTAGGTCTGATATATGACCAACACAAGAAACAACCTTGAAGTCTTGACCCAAAATTTTTTCAATTGTTTTTGCTTTTGTAGCAGATTCAACTATGACTAAATTTTTTGGCATATATGAAATTTGAACTAAATGTAAATAGATTTATTGTTATGATTGAAAAAAATATAAAAATTTTAAAATTTGTTTAACATAATTGCTATATAGTTTTAAAGAAACTAATTTTGTATACATATGAAAGTTGAACAGATATATACTAAATGTTTATCTCAGGGTTCTTATTACATAGAAAGTAATAATGAAGTTGCTATTATTGACCCTATAAGAGAGATAGACTCTTACATTGAAAAAGCAAGAATTTCTGGTTCAACTATAAAATATATATTTGAAACTCATATTCATGCAGATTTTATAAGTGGACATTTAAACTTAGCAAAAAAGACAGGGGCTAATATCATCTACGGCCCAAAAGCTATGACAAGTTTTAAAACCATAAATGCAAAAGACTATGAAGAATTTAAACTAGGTGATGTAACAATTGTTGCTATCCATACACCTGGTCATACGATTGAAAGCACAACATATTTATTAAGAGATTATGATGGGAAAGATCATGCAATATTTACAGGTGATACCCTGTTTCTTGGTGATGTAGGCCGACCCGATCTTTCTCAGAAATCAACTCTGAGTAATAGTGATCTTGCCTCAATGCTATATGATAGTCTTAGAAATAAAATAATGATACTTGATGATGATGTTATTGTATACCCAGGGCATGGTCAAGGGACTTCATGCGGAAAAGACTTAAGTTCAGAAACGGTTGGAAAACTTGGAGATCAAAAATTGACAAATTATGCTTTAAGAGATAACATGACTAAAGATGAATTCTTGAATGAAGTTCTTGATGGGCTTACAGAACCCCCAAAATATTTTCCCTCTAATGTTCATTTAAATAAAGAAGGATATTTAGAGCCACATTTAATTTTAAATAATTCTCTTAAACCACTAAGTGCAAACTATGTTGAAAATATGATGAATGATGTAACGCTTCTAGATGTTAGAAATGAAGATGATTTTGCAGAATCACATATACCTGGATCAATTTTTATTGGTTTACATGGAAGGTTTGCACCATGGGCAGGTGAAATTCTTGAGGACATAAATCAGCCTATAATATTAATAGCTCCAAATGGCAAAGAAAAAGAGGCTATTCTAAGGCTTTCCAGGGTGGGATTTGACAATATTAAAGGATACTTATTAGGTGGTATTACTTCTTGGACTAAAGCAAATAAAAATGTTAAATCAATTGAAAATATTGATCCTGAAGATTTTGCATATCTCAGTTCCAAGAATAATTTAAATATTTTAGATGTCAGATCGCAAAGTGAAAATAACTCCAGTTCTATTAAAGAGTCATTAAACATACCTTTGATTAATTTAAAAGATAAAATTCAAAGTATTAATGATAATGACAAGCTATATATTCATTGTAAAGGTGGATATAGGAGTATGATTGCCTGTTCAATTCTTAATTTAAAATCTAAAACAAACATTGTAAATATTAAAGGTGGGTTTGATAAAATTTCAACTTTTATATAATAACTAATAGAAATCCCACAAGAATAATAGCTAATTAAAGGAAAATTAAAATTTATTTAATTTATTTTAATGACTTAAAATTACTGACAAATTGGCATATTTTCAATTAATTAATTAATTTTACAAAATAAATTGATTGATATCAAGAAGAAGTCCTTATATATTGAAACTTATGGTTGTCAGATGAATTTTGCTGATAGTGAAGTAGTTGCTTCAATTTTAAAAAAGGATGGCTATCAACTAACAGACAAGCCAAAAGATGCTAATCTTGTATTATTAAACACCTGTTCAATTAGAGACAAAGCTGAACAGACTGTGAGAAACAAACTAAAAAACTTTAATTCTCGCAAAAAAGAAAATAAAAATCTCAAGGTTGGCCTGTTAGGTTGTATGGCTGAGAGGCTAAAAGAAAAACTTCTTGATGAAGAAAAAATTGTTGATTTAGTAGTTGGACCTGACTCATACAAAGATCTTCCCAATCTCTTAGATGAAGTTGAACATAATCAAAGAGCAGTAAATGTTATTCTCTCAAAATCTGAAACTTATGGTGACATCTCTCCAGTTAGAATTCATAATAACGGTGTTAATGCATTTGTATCAATAACGAGAGGTTGTGATAATATGTGTACTTTTTGTGTCGTACCCTTTACAAGAGGGAGAGAAAGAAGCAGGAATCCTGATAGTATATTAAGAGAAATAAATGAATTGAATGAAAAAGGATATAAGGAAGTAACTCTTTTAGGTCAGAATGTTGATAGTTACCTATGGTATGGAGGTGGACCAAAAAAAGACTTTAAAAAAGCAAGTGAAGAACAAAAATTAAGTGCAAAGAGATTCTCTAATTTATTAGATTTGGTTGCTTCAAGCTTCCCTAAAATAAGAATAAGGTTCTCTACATCAAACCCTCAGGATATGACAGTTGATGTTATAGAGACCATGGCAAAATATGACAACATCTGCAACTATATTCATTTACCAATTCAATCTGGGAGTGACAAAATTCTTAAGAAAATGAATAGACTACACACCAGACAAGAATATCTTGATTTAATAAGAAAGATTAGGAAAATTATTCCTAATTGTGGTATCTCGCATGATATGATTACAGGATTTCCTACTGAAACTGAAAGAGACCACCAAGAGACTCTTTCTTTGATGGAAGAAGTTAAATATGATTTTGGTTATATGTTTGCTTATTCTGAAAGACCTGGCACATATGCTGCAAGGCACTTTAAGGACGATATTAGCCCTAAATTAAAGCAAAGAAGACTTGAGGAGATCATTACACTTCAACAAAAACATAGCTTTGAAAGGAATAAAAGATTTATAAATAGAGAGTGTCCTGTTTTAATTGATAAATCATCAAAAAAATCAAATGAGTATTGGAGTGGGAGAACAAGTGAAAACAATGTAGTTGTATTCCCGAAATATGATTTTACATTAGGAGACATTGTCAATGTTAAAGTTCAAGATTGTACAACTGCAACATTAATTGGAGATGTAAATAAAATTAAAGTTTAATGGAATCTATTCTTTCAGTAAAACAAAGATTTGGAATTATTGGGGATAACCCTATACTTAATAGAGCTATTGAAAAGTCAGTTCAGGTTGCCAACTCTGATATTTCTGTTTTAGTAACTGGTGAGAGCGGAGTAGGTAAAGAAAATATTCCAAAGATTATTCATCAATACTCTCACAGAAAACATTCTAAATACATTGCTGTCAACTGTGGGGCAATTCCAGATGGAACTATTGATTCAGAGCTCTTTGGTCATGAAAAAGGAGCCTTCACGGGGGCTACTGCCAATAGAAGTGGTTATTTCGAAGTTGCTGATGGAGGTACAATTTTTTTGGATGAAGTAGGAGAACTTCCTCTTTCAACTCAGGTTAGGCTTTTAAGAGTTTTAGAAAGCGGAGAATATATTAAAGTTGGATCGTCAAAGGTTGAAAAAACAAATGTTAGAATAGTTGCTGCTACAAATGTAAATATGGAAGAAGCTATAAAGAAAGGTAAGTTTAGGGAGGATCTTTTCTACAGATTAAGTACAATTATTATAAATATTCCCCCATTAAGAAATAGGAAAGAAGATGTTCCTATTCTATTTAGAAAATTTGCATCTGATTTTGCTCAAAAATATAATATGCCAACTTTGAGGCTAGATGAAGCTGCTCAACAAGTTTTATGTCAACAAGACTGGAAAGGTAATATAAGACAGTTAAGAAATATTGCTGAGCAAATGTCAATTCTTGAGAAAGAAAGAAATTTAAATACTGAAACTCTTAATAATTATTTACCTAATAAAATTTCAAAATTACCAGCAACACTTAATGATATTAAAGAGGACAGCTCATCTTTTTCTTCAGAAAGGGAGATTCTCTATAAAGTTTTATTTGACATGAAGAACGATTTGAGTGATTTAAAAAAACTTACTTTAGAGTTGATGCAAAATGAAAGCTCCAGTGATGTAAAGGAAAAAAATCAAGGTTTAATAGACAAAATATATGGTGAAGATGGAATGAGTCAAGATTCAAAAAACATAGATTTCAAGCCGGATATAAATATTGAAAATAGTTCACCAGATAGTGAAAGTTCATTTGAATATGCTGAGACAATTGAAGAAGAAGAAACGTTATCACTCCATGATAAGGAGATTGAGATGATTAAACAAGCATTAATTAGGACAAAAGGTAGAAGAAAAAATGCTGCAAAAGAACTTGGTATCTCTGAAAGAACGCTTTATAGAAAAATTAAACAATATAACTTAAGTGATGTATCAGATCTGTAAAAATATTTTAATAGTAATAATTTGTTCAATAACACCTATTTCATGTGGTATATATAGCTTTACAGGATCTTCAATCCCAATTGGAGTAGAAACATTTCAAGTAGATTATTTTGAAAATACTGCAGGCGGTAAACCTGGTTCAACAATTGAGCCTGGACTTGATAGAGACTTTACAATTGCTCTTCAGGACTTGATTGTTAATCAAACTAGCCTTAACCTTGTTAATGATGGTGGAGATATTATCTACAGTGGAGAAATTGTTGAGTATAGCGTTACACCAATGGCTGCAACAGCAGAAATAAAAGCAGCACAAAATAGACTTACAATGTCAGTAATGGTTAGTTATGAGAATGTACTTAATGAGGAAGACAATATTGAAAAAAGGTTTTCATTTTACTACGATTTTCCTGGCAATCTTCAAGTATATGACATTAAAGATTCTGCTTTAGAGGAAATTTTTGAGAGAATAACACAAGATATCTTTAATGAAACTCTTGCAAAATGGTAGACAGATCTAAAAATTTACTTTCTGAAATTATTAAAAATTTTAATCCAGAAGATGAGAAACAGACAATAGAACTAAAAAAAATTTTAAATTCTTATCCCTATTTTCAATTTGTGTCTGCTTATTTACTCAAAACCCTGAAGATCCAAAGAAAAGAATCGTTTAATGAGTTGCTACCTAAAACTGCATTACTCTCCAACAATAGAAAACTACTAAGAGATTGGCTTTACAGTTCTCAAGAGAAAGTTACTCCTGAGAATTCAAAAATTCAAAAATATTCCTTTCTTGACTGGTTTGACATAATAAATGATGAAGTATCAAAAGTTGAAAAAAAAATAGATTTAATTGATGAGTTTATTAAAAATTCACCTAAAATTGAATTTTCTGATGAGGAAAAGACAGACACTCAGATAATGATTGATACAAAAATTAAAGATGAACTAATAACCGAGACTCTTGCAAAGATCTATGTTACTCAGAAAAAGTTCAATAAAGCCATAAAAGCATATCATATTTTAAGCTTGAAATATCCAAAAAAAAGTAGTTTCTTTGCAGACCAAATTATTTATATAAAAAAATTAAAAAATAAAGATTAATCATGGGAACATTTTGGATATTAGTATCGCTTATAATCTTTGTTTGTATCTTACTTATACTTGTTGTTATGGTTCAAAACCCTAAAGGTGGTGGGCTTTCATCAACGTTTGGGGGCGGTCAACAACAGATTGGTGGAGTTAAGAGCACCACAGACTTCCTTGATAAAAGTACTTGGGTTTTAGCTGCTATAATTTTAATTCTAATATTGATTTCTAATGTAACATTAATGACTGACTCTGAAAATACAGATTCTATTCTTATTGATGAATCAATTCCTGAGCAAACTATTCCTGAAATTCCTGAGCAAACTATTCCTGAAATTCCCTCTGACCCAGATCAATAAATGTCATGATGTCATAGGTTTGCATTCTGTTATGCATATTTTTAAAATGGCATAGTTTGTGAAATAGTTAAATAAAAAAAAAATGAGTAAAATTAATATTAAACCATTAGCAGATAGAGTTCTAGTTGAACCTTCAGAAGCTGAGACAAAAACTACATCTGGAATAATAATTCCAGATTCTGCAAAAGAAAAACCTCAAAAAGGTAAGATTGTTGCAGTTGGATCGGGTACTAAAGAAAACCCTATAACCTTAAAGGCAGGAGATATTGTACTGTATGGAAAATATGCAGGTACAGAACTACACCACAATGGTGTAGATTATCTTATCATGAAAGAGAGTGATATTCTAGCAATTGTATAACTTAAATTAAAGAAAATGGCAAAAAAAATTGAATTTGATATTGAAGCACGAGACGGAATTAAACGCGGTGTTGACGCATTGGCTAATGCTGTAAAGGTTACACTTGGCCCAAAAGGTAGAAATGTTATTATTGGGAAGTCATTTGGGGCTCCTCAA
>MDSV01049156.1_pt1 | contig 12416 bp, 7 predicted proteins | sample 810851 | NCBI WGS metagenome assembly MDSV01 (sample SAMN05326640, study PRJNA326480) | marine metagenome | isolation source: seawater | place: Atlantic Ocean: North East | collected 2012
CACCGTCATGTCAGCGTTTGAAGCGAGAGACGCAAAACGCTGACTCCAACTCATGTTCCTCCCGAATCGGTCCAAGTTATCAACTCATGCGCTGGTTTTTCGTTGCAGGCAACCAAATCACTTTGGGAATCATGAAACATGGCTCAAATAATCCGTTCCAATCATATAGGGTCGTCACGAGCCCGTAAATATGGAGGAGAGCAGGGGCGCTAAACCGGTTCTCCGTCGCATTGGGACCAAATCCAATGCAATGTTTGCTCCCCTTCATACCTTGACTGAAGTTCGAACAAACCGTTTTCTTGTGCGAAACCTCATTCGGAGAGAAGTCCGAGGGCGCTATCGAAACGCTGCTTTAGGTTATGCATGGACGGTCATTGAGCCTGCCTTGCTGGCCTCAGTCTACTGGTTTCTCTTCATTATGCTGAGCGGCAATCCCGACAAAATGTACGCCGTTTGGGTCTTACTTGGGGTCATCGTTTGGGGGTGTTTCTCAAAATCCCTTAACGCGGCGACCAATTCATTGACTGGGAATGTTCGAACCATGCATTTGGTATACTTCCCTAGATCCATTTTCCCAGTTTCAGGCGTAGGGGCGAACATGGTGGTGACGCTCATGAGTTCTCTGATCATTCTCCCGATTATCTATCTCTATGACTTACCCATCACCATTCACCTATTCTGGGTCCCTGTGGGCATCTTTATGGCCGGATTCATGGCCCTTGGTTTTGGTATGATGATGGCCCCCCTCAACTGCGTTCAGCGGGATGTCCAACACTTGATTCGATTCATTACTCGGGCTGGATTTTTCGTTTCCCCAGTCATGTGGACAGCTGAAATGGCACTTGAACGAGGAGCTTGGGGTGAAGCCGCACTCTGGAATCCAATGGTTCTTCCAATCACCATGGTTCGCCACGGGCTGGAAGGAAAAGTGGTGGATTTGCCATCAACCGTGATCCTGTCAAGCGTGGTAGCAGCCATAGTCATCTATGTCGTGGGTACCATCGTGTTCTCTAAGTACGAGCGTGGGGCGGTGAAATACCTATGACGAGGGCCTCCATTCAACTGGAAGGAATTACCCTTCATTTCCCTAAACAAAGGAACATCTTCGGCATTGTTACTGATTTCTTTAGGAAAAAAGAGCGGAAATTCACGGCCCTCTCAGGTATTGATTTGAAGATTGAACAAGGGGAGGTAGTTGGTATCATCGGGCGAAATGGATCTGGAAAATCCACCCTCTTGAGGGTCATATCTGGCATCTATCCGCCGGATGAAGGCGAGGTACATGCAGCAGGCGATATTTCATTGTTGGCTGGACTAGGAACCGGATTTTCTGCCCATCAAACCGGGCGTGAAAACGCTCTTCTTTACGGTTCAATTTTAGGGCATGGCGAGGAAGAAATGCTTGCTAAATTGGATGAGATCATTGAATTCAGTGAACTTGGTTCGTTCATCGACGAACCGCTGAGGACCTATTCTGCTGGTATGAAAGCGCGACTCGGGTTGGCTGTAGCATCTGCAATCAAACCAAACATCTTGCTCATCGATGAAGTTCTTGGCGTGGGCGACCCGAATTTTAGAGAGAAATCAAAAAAGAAGATCTTGGATATGGTCAAGGGCGCCAGTACCGTCGTCATCGTGTCTCACAGTTTTGGCCTCATGACCGACATTTGCGATCGTGTTGTCCTTCTTGACCAAGGAAAAGTTGTAACCCAGGGAGACCCCAAAGAATCCATCAAAGCATATTACGAACTGGAGGGATGACAAAATGCCCACTCCACGCAGTTCTATGACCTTGCGGGAACGACAACTTTCCGACGAATTAGACCGGATAAGAACCACGTATTCCTTCAAACTCGGTCTATTGCTCACGGAGGCGTTCGTGAGAAAACCTTGGAAACTACCCTTGTTGCCCTTTTCCTTTGTGAAATTAAATTTTGATTTCATGAAGAACAGGCGAGCAACAAAAAGGGAACACCATGAAGAATCAATGGCTTTGGATGCCAATTGTGTTCTTCTTTTTTCAACCTCCGAAGAAGGACACGCCTCTTTGGAACGCGCAACTGTTCTGGCAGAGCAGTGGATGGCAAGAGGTCATGGAAAAGTTGTCGTGATCACCCCTCACCAAGAGGCGAATCAATTTCTACCAAAAGGCAGTCTAATCTATCCAATCACAGACCCGAAACAGCTCGAAAAAGAGCACCGAGGTGATTGGAATGCAAAATGCGAACAACTCCTCTCCAATGTTTTGGAAACGCATCGTCCCGCAAACGCACTCTTTGATGGGCCCTATCCTTACCGTGGCGTACTCAATTGCATTCAGTTATTGGATCAAACAGCATGGCGCTGGATCCGCCCTGAAGGCGTTGGAGCCACGCTCATTGCTGCAAGGGGAGAGGATTTTGTGGACATCGCTGAATTTGGATTTAACTCCACATCACCCGTACAATTGATTGAGCCGGCCCTAACGAAGACCCGTACTAAAGTACGAAAGAATGTTCTGCTGGACGCTCGGGGATACGGGCAACGGGATAGTCCCTCAAAGCGGGATGCAAAGATAGAATCTTTTGCTGATAAGGGTCTCAAAGTCTTGAATTTAGAACAATGGTATGACATCAACGGCGGGCTGCTCAAATCCGATGAAACAGAACGCTTACAAGCCGCTATCCTTCCACCAGCCACCGAAGCAATTGCGGTGATGATGGAGCGCAATGTTCCAACACTCTGTGTGTACAACGACGAAACCAACCAAAAAACATTGAGGAAATTAAGAGACGGTGCGGTACGTCAACCGATCCTCTTTGCTCATGAAGATGATGAACTTCAACTCAATGTATCCATTGAAACTCTGATGCTTCACCACCAAACCATGCAAAAGACGGCGGTACCTGTTAATCAAACCGATTGGATTGGACAAATCGTTTCAAGCAGTTGAATCCTCAAAGAGGTCAATGGACTGCAATTGCCTCTTCTCTTTGTCGTCCATTGGAAGGGAAAAACGCCTCAACCTTGTTTCAGTAAACATTCGGTATTTTTCCGGAATCAACTCAAGTGCGTCGTCCAAGTGATGTTCGAGGAAGGTAAAATCCATTTTGACATAGGGCTCGATGTAAGGAAATTGTGTAACGATGTTGACACCCTCCTTGGAGATGCCTCCTCGTTGGATCGAATACAGTGTGCTGGCTGCTTGCTTCAATGGCTTTTTTGAAAGGAAGGTGTTGATTTCATTACTCATGGTAAACGGCAAGCCTTGAAGCGTGTTTTTTCGGAAACATTTCCAACACGCTCCACAGACTGTGCCACCGCGTGTGGACCGAAGACAAGATTGAGCCCAACCATCCCAACCTGAGGCCATTACAATGTTCATGTTGATGATTTCAGAGCATCCCGCAACAGGTTGGTAAAGCGGCAATCCAACGGATTCAAACATGGGTGCGTAGTGCTTCCAGAACCAAGAAGAGGCAAAATCACGGTATCGGTAGCCGTGAAACAAATATGAATTTTCAAGAGGCATACCCGTTGCGACACTGTCCAACCCGAAGTAATCAGCGAGAAGCACAACTTGTACGGCACACGCATAATCCGTGGAAAAGCCAACAGATTTTCCTTGATAAGCGCGTAATTGCTCGTGGTTCGAGCGAATTCTGTGAACCGTTCTTCCCGTATCAGAAGCTATTTTTTCGAAGAACCGAATCGCATTGGTATGATTCAACTGGCCGGTGATACCCGTTCGTTCGTTGTACAACAAAACGGTCTCCTCCGGCATTAACGCCATGGCCGCTGCTGAGTCAATGCCACCCGAGAAAGCCAAACCAGGTCTCCAGCCAGGTTTACGAGTTGGGTTCCAGTCATCCATCGCCGACTTGTCCCATGGTTCAACCATCAGGTGGTGTGCCAATTGGAATAAATCAGGGTGAGTTTCATCAAGAGTCCAATCATGGGGCATTTCAAAGAAAATTTCATTGTCTTTCCAAGTAAACATCAATGTGTCGTTGATGTGTGTCCAATGCTTGGATACATCATAGGAATTTTTTCCCTTATTTTCCACTTTATTTCCCTTTGAAAAATAAGCGAACAACTGCTCATCATTGTCTCTGACACGTATGTCAAACGGAGTATTCTTTGTAGGGATTATTTCAGAATGCCATTTTGTTTCAGAACGCACCATTCGTGCAATTTTTACGAATTCAGAATCCAAGCCAGATAAGCTCACTAGGGCGAAGTATTGAATGTACGTGTTCTTTTGGATGGTAGAAATCTCTACGTCCAAATTGTATTCATTCCGTAATCGTGTACGAACTGAATGGGCCACATCAGCCGAACCAAATGGACCCACTCTCAGAAAACGCTGATTGAGATTTTTATGCGCTGCAAAATCCGCAATAAAGTGGTTCTGGTGCCGTCTTGAAACAAGCTGATTCCATTCCCACCTCATGAATCGCTCTTTTGTAGCCGAACGAACACCAAGGCGTTGATGAATCGCTTTGACGCACAATGAATAGTCAGAGACTTCTTCTCGAACTTTTTTATCCAATTTGCGAACGTCATTTGAATTCGGCACGAGGGAAATCAGATCGCTTAGACCCATCGATGAAAAGGCCCTCTCGAGGGCAACACGCGTGTTGTTGTCCTGTTCTTTTCGGTTGACTTTTGAGGTATTTGTTGTATGTTGTCGGTAAAGATAGAGTGGCTTTTGCAAATGATACCCACGGGCATGTTGCGAAAGTTGGAGATAGAAATCAAAGTCAACAGCATTGGTTAATGATGTGTTGAATCCATTGGTCCGAGAAAAAACCTTGGCCCTGAACATCCTAGGATGATGAACGAACATACCGTTTAGAAGTCGAATACGACAATAGATTGACCATGAATATGCTGGTCCCAAATCTTCTCGCTCTGTCCCAATTAAGTGCGAATCGCCGTATACGATATCATAATCGGTATTATCCATTACATCAACCAACGATGCAACGCAATTTGGAAGAAGCAAATCGTCGGCATCCAATTGAAGGATGTATTCACCGCGGCAAGCGTTGATAGCCGCATTTGTCGCTGCGGAAATGCCTTGATTTTCTTGTGTAAGAATGGACACCTGTGGATGACCGTCATAATATGCAACGAGAATTTCGTGAGTATTGTCGGTCGAACCGTCGTTACAGACCACCACTTCAAGATCTTGGTATGTCTGATTCAAGACACTATCAATGGCCTCTTTGATGAAATCTTGGCAGTTGTAGGCAGGAATGTAAACTGAAACTTTCGGCACTTCATAGGTCCGCCCTTCCACATACGGACGGTACTTTGCTGGACACTTTTCGATAAATTGACTTTCCGTAATTTCTCGGCCCTCAGTACGGTTCGTCTCATTGGACCCGCCTGGTGGTTCCTGGTGAAGCGCTTTTGCGCCCTTCACTGGAATAAACCAAGCCCCATTCCGATACAATCGATAGCCTATTTCAGTATCCTCCATGCCCCAATGAACAAAGGATTCGTCAAAACCACCGACCTGGTTAAACAACGCCCTTGAGATACCAATGTTGCCTGCACAGTACGAGTTAAATGGATATTTTTCATTTTTCAAATTGTCAGTATTACGGTAAATGTCATACCGCCAATCCTCGGTCGGGGGTTCGTCCTTTTTTGGACCGCTTCCCGTATCTGCACATTGACTCGGGAGGGCGAGAATCGGTTCAATGTCCTCGGTGACATCTTGAATGGAATACGCATCTGTGTTGACATATCGCCTTCCGCCAAGCAACACGACTTTGTCGCTAACGTGTAGGTATTTCATGAACGCTTCAACCAAAGTGGGCTCGGGAAGCATATCACAATCCAAGAAAATAAGATCCTCGTGGGTTGCTTCATCAACACCCTTGTTTCGAATTCTTGCTGCACGAAATCCTTTGTCGGATTGGCGAATGTATTTGATGGGGAAAAAGTTCTGAAATTGTTCCACCAACTGGTCGGGCTCATCTGATGAACCGTCGTCTGCGATGATGATCTCCATTAGATCCAGCGGGTAGGTTGAATGGGTAAGAGCTGCAATTGTTTTGCCGAGTTTTTCTTTACGGTTATAGACTGGAATAACAATGGATACCGAGCGATTGTAACGGTCTGGATGTCGACCTTCAAAACGCTCTTTCACTTCGTATTCAAACAATGTCCAATCGTTTCCACATCCAACCATTGGTGTTAGTTTGGACTCCCAAGAACCTGACATTGAACTCACCTGTTCTCGAGGATATCAAACATTCTTTTGTCCCCATTTGCTTTGAATTGTTCAGTCTCAATCCTCGTAGACGAGCATCCAAAATGTTCGCATAGTTTAGCGGACAATTTCATTTCCTCGCTCCTGTCAGTATCATCAACCAGCATGAATTTCCATTTGGGAAGAACATTGAGATGTTCGAGGAGCCCCATTCTTCCTATTTCACCCGGCGGACCATCAACAATGATCAAGCTAACCGCCTCTGGTAAATCTTCCAATGCAGTAAAATCGTACCATCCTTCCTGGCCGTATTGGTTTGATGTTTGGTTAAAAACAATAGGAGCGTGAATGTACGTTGACCTGGTTCGGCCCACCCAACTGATGTCGTGCTCAATTGAAGTCATTTCATAATGTTCAACCAACCGTTCACTTCCATCTCCGCTTCCAAACTCCAAGATTCGTTCGCCCGTTTCAATCGTGGCTTCAATCCAACGAAACGCTGCATCTGGGAGCATCCAACCTGGATTCATGGTATCACCTGAGATGATAGATGGGCCTGAAGTTCCGTAGCACCGTTCGTCTCATCAGCGATCGAACGACGTGGTTGTTGAATCAAATGCTTCATGGCGCGGAGAATGTTGGACTTTGTACGATTCTCAACGACATACCCCCAACCTTCTTGTTCGGCTTGAAGGCACCGCGCAAGTTGATCATCCATTCCAGTGGACAAGTTCGGGTAGAACACGGTTGGCAAGCCAAACTTCCTCACCTCATGGTACGAGTTATAACCTCCAGCCTGAACACAAGCATCAAAGGCATTGAAATACACAGAATTAGGATAATCTCGCAGTAAAACAACGCCCGGTAGGTCTACTGCTAGCCGATCTCCAAGCATGCTTTCTCCCAACACTACAGCGACTTTTTCTTGAGCAAGAAGTGCTTCAACAGTGAGACGAATTTCAGAATTGATGTCGTTTATTCGTCCTGCTCCAAGTTGCACATAGATTACTTTTCCATCCAACGGGAGACCAAGTCGTTTCCTCGCATCATCCCTTGACATCAACTCATCCTCATCGAGAAGCACAATGGGCGATACGGTGGTGGTTGGCACTGTGTGGTGTATTTCACTTGGTTGCATTGGAATACTGTCCTCTGGGCGAATGATAAGGTCGAAATGTTCAATCGAGTCTACGGGGATATTGCTCCCTTTTTTGAACATGCCACGGCGCATCCACACATTTTTCATGCTCTTGAGACCTCTAATGGCGTTTAACATGCCTCGATACGGATAGGCACCATCAAACATGAACATAGAAGGTTGATGTTGGGCGAAGACGAGTGACAATTGTTCCTCAACCATTGCATTCCATTCTGAAGAACTCATGTCTTTGTGTTTCTTTCTACCTGCTAAATGGTACGTCGGAAAGCCTTCGTTGTACAATAAATGAAGTGTAGGCATGGTGGTAAAGAAAACAATCTCGGTTGAAGGCGAGTGCTTTTTCCACCGTTTGGCGAGAGCGTACATTCGAGTAAAATGGCCAAAACCTACTCCATTTGTGGGAAACAAAACAATGCAATCTCTCGGTGATTGGTCTTCAATTTCTTGTTCTCTGCTCTCAAACGGCAAGGCCCGCTTTCCAAGACGTTCCATGCCAATGCAAAACACAAGGTATGGAATGCTAAACGGAAGAAACAAAATTCTCCAGGGTCTTTGGAACGCTTCAATGAAGAGAACACCCAATCGGAAGGAGGCAGAATTACGGAGGCGCCGATTTTCCCGGCGATGGAATCCATCGTTTCGATTTGAAGCTTGAACAATACCACGTTCCTCGCGCGAAAATTCATCGTTGTCAATGTCGAATGAATCATCATCAATCATGTGACTCCCTCCTCTCCCCTCCAAAATGACCCGAGATATTGATCAGCAAATTCAGAGTACCCGTTGCCTCCGTGCGGTGTTGGCGTAAATTCACCAAAAACCGCTCCCTTCTTGGTGGGGAACATATCGATTCGCATGTAAATACCGAGAGATTCTCCAATTTTTTGAACGGATTGGACCATCTCGTCCCAACAATCGGGTTTGTCTACTGGAATTGTTTCTTGAGGTCTGTTTTTCATTATTCGTTGATTGATGACCTTAAAATTCGGCGTGTAGTACTGATGTTTATTCTTGTCTTTTTTCACTTCTGATTTCCTTAACGCAACATGAATCATTGCAATCCGTCCACCAAAACAATAGAACTTGAAATCTCTAGGAAGGCCGTCTTCAGCCTGTTTTTCCTCTGGTTCAAGCAATTCTTCAATCATGAGTTTTGGACGGTTATTCGCTACAAATTCATCATCCATAAGTTGGTCTACAACACTCGTCCTCGTATGAGGTTTGTGGGTTAAAATATCAACACCGTTTCTCATGCAATAAACATTGTTTGAACTCCATCCTTTCTCAGGTTTGAGAACAAAATTCGGAGGAAGCTTGTCAAATTCAGGAATGTCTGCAATTCGGTCACCTTGCCAATACAAATCTGGAACCTTAATTCCCAAACCCTCAACATATTCTCTACCTGCTAATTTAGGGGAGAGTTTTTTTTGCCACACAGATTTTTTGCCCTTCCACCAGTCATGGTTTCTTTTCTTGATCATTTCTGAAAAGAGCGGCATGCCTTCTTTCCATTCATAGTGAATGGATTTCATTTCATTTGGAACATCAAAAGGACGAATGTGTAAATTTCTCGGCACATAAGGCGATTCAAAACCCGCCTTGACCTTCTTATGCCAAGCCCGGAAAGAACGGTGATGTTGCAGGCGATAGCCCGAAACAGACCTCCATGATATGTGAAACGGTCCACCTCCGGTGAGGGAACTGGAGTGCAGCATCATGAACATTGAAGGTATACGTAACCGCAACCTGCACGCCTTACCGTAAAAGGCCTCAATTCGTTCAATGTATTCTGTATCTGCACCAACACGAAGTGAATCAAAATAGCCAATGTCATCAACAACTTTTCGCCGTATCAACAAAGAAATGCAGGCCATTCTTAGAGCACCAATGCCCCGGAATTCTACATCCGAAGTTTCGTCAATCCGAAAATAGTCATGCGTCACACCCATAACGTCCGGGTGCGCATCCAAGGAAGCAACTTGGCATTCGATCCGCTGAGAATGACAGTAATCATCGCTGTCCATAAAGCCGATGAAGGCGCCTTTTGCCTGGGTCATGCCGAAATTTTTAGCAAGGTAGGTTCCCCCATTTTCCTTCATTTGAAACACACGAAGACGAGAATCAGTTTCTGCAATTTTTTGAAGATACATGAAATTATCATCGGGAGAAAAATCGTCCACGATGATCAATTCAAGATTTTGATATGTTTGGCCCAGAATGGAGGAGATCGCTGCATCGAGGAGTGGATCTCGCTTGTATGTCGTCATCACGATGGAAATCAATCGATCATCGACGACTTGGTGGTCAGTTTGTGTTGAAAGGTATTCTGGCGTGATGGCGAGGGTTGGAGAGGAAGAGGCAATGGGTTCCAATCCATGAATATTCAACATGGAATTGATGTGGGCGATTTGCTGATTTGAATTACCTGCATTTTTTTCAATCTGAGAGGCGGTTATGAACACGTCATTGGATGAAGGCCACCGAATCAAACAGCGTTCAATGATGTTTTGAGCCCCCATATGCTCGTTGCGCCAAGATCGTACCAGAGCATGGTAGAGCTGTGTTCGTTGGTTGTCCGGGTGATGCTTTAGGCATGTCTGAACAATCTTAAGAGCCAAATCGTAATCTTTGAGGACACTCAAAACATAATTCAAACGGTCAAATTGGTGATTGAGGTCGGTGGGGAACTGCATTGTCGCATCTGTAATTTCGTCAAAATACACCGATTCTGGCCAGATTTTTATTCCGCATTTCAGACGTTGTTGACACGCTGACTGATGGCCTGGATTAATTTCGATGACCTTGTCAAAGAGCGCTATGGCTTCTTCAAGCCTACCAAGCGACTCAAGGGCAATGCCCTTTCGCATTAGGAAGGATATGTGTTTAGGATGTTCAATCAATCCTTGATCCAGAAGGGTTAGAGCGGCTTCCGCAGCGCCCTCTTCCAGGGCTTTGGCTGCTTTGAGGTCTGTTTGAAGGGGCGTCCCCTGTATCAAATCTAGAATTTGTTCAGCCTCGATGATCGCCCCTAAATCGTGTAATTTGAGGTAGGATTTTCGTATAGTTGCTTTAGCATCAACGTTGAGAGAAACCAATCGTTGAACTGCTAATAACATGTCTCCAGTAGATGCTGCTTTGATGGCCGCGTTAGCGTATCTTCGAACGTGAAACAACTTGGCTTTACCCATTGAATCGAGTTTATGAAAGGCCACGAGGGCTTCTTCTGGGGTTTCAGTTTGATAAGCAATCTCGGTGATCAAGGACAACATTTGTTCATCCTTTGGGGATTCTTCGAGTACTATCTTGGCAATCTGTAAAGATTCTTCAAAACGACCTGCATGACGAAGTCGCTTCGCTAACGATCGTTTTGGGGAGAGTTCCCCTTCTATCTGAAGAAGATAATTCACCCACAAATCATGTGCCATTTTCACTTGGCCAAGTGACTCACAAACTTGCCGAGAATACATGAGTGTTGATTCGTTCACAACCTTTTTCGATACAAGGGAAGTAAGAAGAGAAATTGCCTGCTGGATGTTACCAGAATCGAACATCTGTTGGGCTTGAACGAAGGGTGGGAAGGATAAATCACTGGGCCATGGTGTTTCAGAAAAGAATGCCTTGCATTCGTCGTGAAACCTGAATTTGTCATGGATTTTAGAGAGGATTTCTTCATCTCCAGGCTTCCAATCTACCTTATTGGCAAATCGCATAACGAGTTGCCGTTGATCCGATACACATCCTGCGTGGATTATTCGTCGTAAGAACTCCGGTTGTGGATTGAGGGAAATCAGTCGTTGAAGAACCTCAACTGCCGTATCATGACGAGTCGTGTTCAGGTAGAGGCGGGAAAGAACATCCAAAGCCCAGGTATCGTTTGGATTTTCTTTGAGCATAGCATCGAGAAAAGGTTCCGCTTTTTCGTAGTCTTTGGCGTTGTAGAAACGGCGAGCCTCTTCCTTGTTTGAAGCGACCTTTTTGCGAAACGGCCACCTCATACCGTGATGGTTCTCAATCTCGGTTATGGAGATGTTGCATCCACTTGATACGGAAAGCCGATTCCAGCACCGTCTTTCATTCGCCGAAGTGGTTCACATCATGCAAAGCATACGGTTGAGGCATGACCGGGAGAAGGTTATGCACATTGGTTTCTATTGATTCGCGCCAACGGGCCGGTAGAAGGTCAAATCCGGGCGGATAGACCTTGGCCCACCACGATAAATCCTGTTCAAACAAATGAGATAAATCCGGCACTTCATCTTCATGGCCCATGGTTTGCAAGGCCCAGAGGGCATGGGTCGCCGTCGGCATAGGGCGTTTGTTGAGGTAGGTCTGAATCTCGTGGGCTTTGATGTCGATTCTACGGCCAAGTGGCCCGTTCTTATGGAAGCACTTCCAACATCGTCCACAACCTTGTTTTCCATCGCCTCGCATACAGGAATTGAGGTGTTCAAGCCAGGGTGAAGCCTTGACGATCATCAACGCACCGGCCTCAGAGATGGAGGAAATGGGGAAGAGCAAGTCGAGCCCTGCTTGAGCAAATCGCTTGGTCCAGTAAGTGCAATACTGGGTTTCTTCGAACTTTCGAAACTTCCGCCCTTTCCAGAGAAAGGTGTTGTCGATGGGCATTCCAAAACCGATGGCCCCCAGGTCAAAATGGTCGGCGAGGAGAATCAGATGAACCGCGCACGCAAAATCGCTGGAGAATCCTACGGGCTTGCCGTGATGGGTGCGTATCAATTCGTGATTGGACTCGATTTGCAAGACTTCTCGCTCACCGCTGGTATTGAGGTGGTCGATAAGGCGCTGGGCATTGCGATGGTCCAGCATCGAATCAAATGAACGTTGATGATAGCCAAGCAAGGTATTACCCGGCATGACCAAGGCTGCTGCAGTCGAATCGGTCCCTGCTGAAAACGAAAGGCTCGCTCGCTCACCCATAGGTCGATTTGCGGTAAAAGACGCCCTTGTGGCTGACTCCCAAGGATAGAGCAGGGTTTCCGCCGCCAAACCAAGAAGGGATGGATGAGTTGCTGAGAGTTCAAATCCTTCGGG
>MDSV01216238.1_pt1 | contig 12415 bp, 16 predicted proteins | sample 810851 | NCBI WGS metagenome assembly MDSV01 (sample SAMN05326640, study PRJNA326480) | marine metagenome | isolation source: seawater | place: Atlantic Ocean: North East | collected 2012
CTTGGAGTAATTTCAATCAATGCCTTTGTATTTATTGTATCGCTTATTGTTTGGGCGATTATGAAAAATACAATTGGTATTAGATTAAGTAAAGAAGGTGAACTGAAAGGTACCGACGTTACTGAAACTGGAGTAATTGCTTACGCAATAAGAGATTAAGATATCATATGATCAAGGGGTCTCCTGCATTTCACATGTTCTACTCAAGGAGGCCCCTTAATATAAAAGCTCCTAAATTTAGAGGCCCTTTATTATTTCCTCTTTCATCTCATAGATCTTAAAGGGCCTCTAGATTTAATTTTTTAACGAAGTCAAGAACTTCTAAAGCGTGGTCTTTAACTCTTACAGATCTCCATTCCTTTACAATTTTAGAATCTTTAATTAAGAATGTACTTCTAATTTGACCCATAAATTCCCTGCCCATAAACTTCTTTTTTCCCCAAGTTTTATAGGATTTTATAGCACGCTTCTTTTCGTCGGAAAGAAGTTCAAATTTGACTTTATATTTATTTTTAAATTTTTTGTGACTTATAATATCATCCTTAGATATCCCAAAAATTTTACAATCAATTTTCTTAAATTTAAATAATAAATTATTAAAGTCTTTTGTTTCTAAGGTACATCCTGGAGTATTGTCTTTGGGGTAAAAATATAAAACAATAAATTTTGATTTAATTTTAATCAATTCTATAATTTCGCCATTAGTTGAGATTAATTTAAAGTTTGGAGCTTTTTTTCCAATTAAATTAATCATGTTTTAGTTTTCATCCCAAAGAGATTTATAATTTATAAACGGTGATAAACCATAACTTGAATTAACGTTTGTCATATGCACAGATAAGGATTTTATAGGCGAAATGCAGAACTCTTTTTCGTATATTTCATTCAGATATTTTTCAAAAGGATCATTTCTTTCTAAACAAGTTTTATGAAAATTATCCCAATATATATCTATTAAATTTTTAGAAGTCATAAATGTACAAAGACTTTTATTTATTGTCCTCCAATGTCTTTTGTTACCAATTAAAATATTAGTTTTTTCATTATTCATATAAAGATAAGGATAATCCGAAGGACACATAAACAAGTCTTTGTTTAATTGAGATGAAATTCTTTCAAACGAAGATGTCATTTCTTCCAACATACTTTCAAAATGCAAATAATCATCCTCAACAAAAAATACTAAATCTTGAGCAGATCTTCCGATTGTAAAGCATTTAAGTAAACTTGATAAATTAGAGAATGTTTCTGGATTTTTTTGTTTTTTAATTAATTGTTTATATTCATCGTTATCATGTAAGATAATTTCTGCATCAATCTTTAATTTTGATACATAGTCCTTAATTATTTTTAAATTTTCATCTTTTGAGCCATTATCAACTATTTTTAAATTTACATATAAATCTTTATTATATGAGTTTAAAAATTTTATCGATTTTATTAATGAATTAAGTGATTTTAATGTGTACTCAATCTTAGGTTTTTCAAATATTCTTTTTTTGTTCTGATCCCAAATATTTATGTTTGTATTAGTTCTGAATATGACTAAAAGAGAGTTTATCTTTCTAGTTAATTTCACTTCACCCAAGGGTAAAACAATTGATTTATTCAGGGATGAAAGACTCTGGTTAATTTCCTTATTTAAAGTAGGTGATTTAAATTCATTTTGGTCAATTAACTCAAAACCTAGTAATTTTGAAATTTTAATGAATATTTTTTTTATAATGTTTTTTTTCATTTTTTTTGATAATAACAAATTAAATTATTATGCCTATTAAATCATCTAAAACTCTTGTAAATGAAGCTTTAAAAGAAATCAAAACTATTACACCTTCCGAAGCGCTTGAAATGTCAAATAATAACAAATGTAATTTAATCGATATAAGGGATATTAGAGAATTAGAAAATGAAGGAAGAGTTCAAAATTCTTCACATATACCTAGAGGTATGCTTGAGTTTTGGCTAGATCCCGAGAGCATGTATTTTAAAGAAGGAAAATTAGATATTTCCAAAGAGATGGTATTGTTTTGCGCAGGTGGGTTGAGGTCTGCTCTATCTGCTAAATCATTAAAAGAAATGGGATTTGAAAAAGTATCCCATATAGAAGGTGGTTTTGGTGCGATGAAGAATATTGGTTTTAAAATATCGTAAAATTAATTAAACAAACTTATTTTTTTGGCGTAAATAATTTTAATAAACCAATAAATAAATACACCTAAAGGCCCAATAAAATATGTCACTAAAAGAGGTAAAAAAATAATTTTTTTTGAAACCTGATTAATTTGCCCATCTTTGACGATCCAAGAACCGCAAAAAAGATTTATAGCGAGAAAATGAATCCAAAAAAATAAAATAAAAGATTTGTCAGTAAATAAAATCATTAGTTCTTCAATTCCTAAATAAAGATTAAAATTGTTCAAAAAATTAAATTCAGATAAGTAAAAATTGTAAATTAAATAAACATAAATTGAGCTAAAAATTATATAGGGAAAGATAGAAGTTACAAAAAAACTACAAATTTTCGAGTCAGGAAAAAAAATTAATATAATCCAAAAAGGAAGAACACCGAAGTTCAACCATAGATATATTACATCAATATTAAAATAAGTAGATAATTGTTCTAACATTTGAGAATCTATTATATTACATCATGCAATGATTCCTATTAAAAATAAAAAAAAAACATTAAAGGCAACAGTAGAGGAAATGCGTAATTTTTCTTTCATATATATAGAAAAATATGCACCTTCCAAGCAGCAGTTGAAAACGTATTTGTTAAAGAAATATTTGAAAGCTAAGATATCAAACATAAATAAAAAAAATATAAATGATTTAATTGATGTTGTATTGGAGGATTTAGAAAGAACTAAATTCATAAATGATAAATTTTATTCAAACTCAAGAGCTAAAGCACTAATTCAAAGAGGTAGCTCAATAAATAAAATAAGACATTATCTTTTATCAAAGGGTGTAAATAATGTACACATAAGTGAGACAATTAACAAAATTAAAAATGATAATGAAGATCAAGATTTCTTTTCAGCGATAAAAGTTTGCAAAAAAAAAAGAATTGGTCCATCTAGAGACGAAAATAATAGAGAACTATTTTATAAAAAAGATATAGGAATTCTAGCAAGATCAGGGTTTGACTTCGATACATCTAAAAAGGTTATGGAATTAGATAAAGACGACTACCTAAAGATAATTAATCTACTATAGAAGTTATTTTTTATTTTTTTGATTTAAATAATAATCAATTTTTTTTTTTATAAAATTTTTCACAAAAACGAATAAAATTAATCCAAATATTGATACCGAAACTATAATTATTAAAATTATTCTTATTTGTTCATCCATTTTAGAGAACTAAATTTCTTTTTAATATTAAACTAGGATTTTTAAAATCTTTTTTTCCATACAAAATTTCATTTCCATCAAAATCTGTAATAATTCCACCTGCATTCTTTAGTATTGCATGCCCAGCAGCTATATCCCATTCAGAAGCCCTCGGTTCTGCTATATATAAATCATATTCTCCAGAGGCAATAACGCAAAATTTTAGTGAACTTTTCATTCTATCAAATTCAGTTACACCAAATTTTTTATGAAATTTTGTAATTTCTGGACTTAATTTTTCTGAATAGGATACAGCCTTTATATGATTCTTTTTTGTTCTCTTTTCACAATTTAATATAATTTTTTTTTGATCTTTTATTTCAAAGGTGCATCCCTTGCCAAAAGTGTAGAATAACCTTTTTTTTGCGGGTGCAAAAATTATTCCTAATTCAGGATTTTTATTAATTATCAAAGCTGCATTTAAAGTAAATTCATCTCTATTATTTATGTAGTCAAAAGTTCCATCAATTGGATCGATTAACCAAAAGTCACTCAAATTTGTATTTGATTTATTTAAGGAGCTTTCTTCAGACACAATTGGTATGCTTGGCGTTAGTTCTTTAATTTTTGAAGTCAAAATTTTATTAACCTCAATATCACCATTTGTTACAGGAGTGTTATCTGCCTTAATTTCTTTTTTTAATCCTAAATTTCTTAAATCAATTGATTTTTTACCTGCAATAAAAAAGGCATTTAATAACTCATTGTTAATTTTCTGTAAATTTTCTTTATTCATTTTTTTACTTTTTCTAATTTTATATTTTCAGAATTAATCACCTTTTTTCCAGCATTTTCAAAATTCACTGTAACTTTATACTTGATTATCGATTGAACTTGTCCTTTGCCCCATTCTTTACGAGAAGGATTGTATACTATGTCTCCTGGTTCAAAATCTAAAATCATTTAATTTTATTTATAATAGAAATCAGTATAAATACCATCAATATGAAAATAAAAATTAATTCTATTGGTTTGGAGAAGGATCCGAAAGACACTAAAATTGTCGTAGCAATGTCGGGAGGCGTGGATTCATCTACAGTCGCTGGTATTATGAAGCAGCAAGGTTATCAAGTGATTGGAATAACTTTAAAATTATATGATGATACTAAAGAAATATCTCATTCAAAACAATGTTGTGCTGGACAAGATATAATGGATGCCAAAAGGGTTGCCAATAAATTAGATATTGAACATAAGATTTTATATTACCAAAGTAAATTTAAAGAAGGTGTAATTAATAATTTTGTAGAAAGCTATCTAAAGGGAGAAACGCCAGTTCCATGCATCCAATGTAATAAAACAGTAAAATTTAATGATTTATTTGAAGAGTCCAAAAATTTAAATGCAGATGCTCTAATAACTGGACACTATGTTAAAAGTATTACGAAGCAAAATATTACCAATATGTATAGAGCGATTGACGAAAATAGAGATCAAAGTTATTTTTTATTTAACACATCCAGAGAACAATTGAATTATTTGAGATTTCCTTTGGGTACAATGTTAAAAAAAGAAACTAGAGAAATTGCAAAAAAATTAGAGTTAAATGTCGCTGACAAGCCAGACAGTCAAGACATTTGTTTTGTTCCCAATGGTGACTATTCATCTGTAATTCAAAAGTTTAGACCTGATGCGTTTAAAAAGGGAAATATAAAAAATACTGATGGAAAAGTAATAGGTGTCCATGACGGAATAGTTAATTTCACAATAGGACAGAGGAAAGGCATAAAAATTGCTTTTGATAAACCATTGTATGTAACGGACATTGACCCAGATAAAAATGAAATTATTGTTGGTTTAAAGGAAGATTTAATTAAAAAAGAAATCGTGCTTAGAGATATGAATCTATTGGAAGATAAAAAATTTTTTGAAGATGAAATTTTTGTAAAAGTTAGATCAACTGGAAAACTATTAAAATCAAAACTGAATTTTGAAGGCAAAAAAGGTAAATTAAATCTTTTGGAAGATGAGTACGGCATTTCACCAGGACAAGCGTGTGCATTTTATTCCAAGGATGATAATGGCTTTAAAGTTCTAGGAGGAGGGTGGATAACAAGGAATTAATTTTTAATTTTTTTCCACATAAAAAAAGTTAATAAATAAAAACTTATTACACCAATAAAGTAATCCCATTCTAATGCGTGTTTAAAAAATTTATTTCCTTCCGTAGTTACTATTGGAAGTGAAACTATTGCAACAACGATCAAAGTTGCAACAAGTAATATTTTTAATTTCAACACATTGACATTAAGATAATCTATAATTTTATTTTTTATTTTATATAAAGTAAGCACTAAATAAAATTGTGCAATTATTTCAAATAAAATAAAAAATAACATAACTAATCTTCGAAAAAGCTTATAAATGTCATAGTCGAATTTAACACCTAAAAAAATCGAATGTATGGTCAATAAAATTGCTGACCCAACACCAAAAATCATTATTTTATTTAAATTTTTATTTTCTGGATCAACATTAGAAATTATTTTTTTATTGTAGATCCAGTATTTTATTAACAAATAAGAAGTTAAGAACATTGCTGGTTTAAAAATTAAGTAAGTTGGAAATACTCTTGCTGTTCTGCTAATCGATGCCTTACCGTCAAAATAAGGTATAGTATTGTGCAATATGTCCTCTTGGTTAGGAAATAATTCGTGAAATTGTGTAATGAGCACTAAACAAATGTTTATTGCAAGAAAAGGAATTATGAAAATCCATAAAGTTATGGATCTAACTTTTGTTATATTGCCCATTATTTAAGTGAGATTATTTTTTTTTATTTTTTTTTCTAGCTCTTCTTTTTTTTGAGCCCATTTTTCTTCGGCCTCTGTGTTTTTTTGGATATCCCATAATTACCTCAATTTTATTATTTTATTGACTTATTTCACGGATATAGCATTGTCCCTGATACTTATCAAATTTAATTATGGATAAATCATTCAAAACTTTTCTCAAGCATACTGCGAAAGATTTTCATAATCAGTCTGTTAATCCACCAGTAGTACGTGCCTCTACGATTATATTTAAATCTATGCAAGACATTAGAAAAACGCAAAATAAGTATAAAAATGATCCCACAGGTGGCTTTTTTGATTATGGGAGACAAGGAACTTCAACAACTCATATACTTCAAAAAATTTTAACTAAATTAGAAGATTCTTACCATGTTTTTTTAACTCCCACTGGATTTGGTTCAGTTTTTTTGTCAATATTTAGCATAGTCCGTCCTGGTGATGAAATTTTAATATCTGATCCAGTTTATAATCCAACAAGAATTTTAACTGAAGAATATTTAAATGAATTTAATATAAAAACGATATTCTATAATCCACACGACTTGAATTCACTTAAGAACAAAATATCCAATAAAACAAAATTAATTTATGTAGAGAATCCCGGAAGTAATTCTTTTGAATTCCAAGATTTATCAAAAATTATTTCAATAGCCAAAAAAAACAAAATATATACTGCAATAGATAATACTTGGGCAACACCATATTTTTTTAAACCAATTAAATTAGGCTTTGATATGTCAATAGTTTCTGCAACAAAATATTATTCTGGTCATTCTGACGTAATGGGAGGAAGCTTGGCAGTTAATAGAAAGACATTTAAGCATGTTGAAAAAACTCAAAAAATAACTGGTTTAAGACTTGGACCTGACGATGCTTACTTAATTACCAGAGGCTTAAGAACATTAGATGTTAGATTAGATAAGCATCAAGAGAATGCAAAAAAAGTTGCTGGATTTTTATCAAAGAATAAAAAAGTAAAACTTTTGTACCCTTACAAAAAAGGTTCTTATAATTATAAAATGTGGAAAAAATATTATTCAGGTGCTTCTGGATTAATGGGATTAAGAATAAGTGCTAAAGATAAAAAATCAGTAACAAAATTTGTAAATTCTTTAAAATTATTTGGATATGGTTATAGTTGGGGAGGATTTGAAAGTTTAGCTTTACACCAAGGTTCAAGAGAGAAAGGTAAGAGAAAATACTTAAATTTGTCGAAAAATGAACATTTGGTTAGACTTCATATTGGATTAGAAGATCCTATAGATCTAATTAATGATCTGAAGAAATCTTTAAGGTTTATTAAATGACTTTAAAAAATTTTATACCAAATAAAGCAGCTTTAATTACTTTAATAGCTGCTTGTCTAGTGGTCATCATTTCTCTGGGAATTCGACAAACTTTTGGTCTTTTCTTTTTTGATTTCGAAATTGATCTAGGTGTCTCACAAACAGATTTTGGTTTTGCTATGGGGCTTCAATTATTATTCTGGGGCTTGTTAGGACCAATATTTGGAATAATTACTGATAAATTTAGCGGAAGGGTAGCTGTTATTATTGGTTTTTTATTTTATTTTGCTGGGATATATTTTTTAAATTTTGGTCCTAATACTGGTGGTTGGTTTGCTCTAGATATAGGAATACTTGTCGGAATTGGCCTTGGAGCTACTGCGATAAGTATTCCAGTTTCAATTGTTGCCAAACATTTTCCACTAAACACAAGGACTATGGCCACTGGCATTGTAACAGCTGCCGGTTCTTTTGGATATTTCATTTCTCCAATGTACACAAGATATACACTTATTGAGTTTGGATGGAATAATACATTATTGGTCTTTGCATGTATGATAATAGCTGGTTTATTTATTTCGATTTTTATAAACACGCCAAGCGTAAGTTTAGGGGAAAAAGATAATAACAGTCAAACAGCTACGGAGGCAATTAAAGAAGCTTTTTCAAACAAAAGTTTTAACTTTTTAACATTGGGTTTTTTTGTTTGTGGCTGGCATATTGCTCTTGTAGCAACGCATATACCAATGCATATAAGAGACAAAGGTTTAGAAGACTGGACCGCTACCGCAATTTTAGCTTTAATAGGATTGTTTAATATTTTTGGGACACTTAGCAGTGGATATTTGTCTACAAGAATTCCAAAAAAAAATTTATTGAGTGCTATTTATCTGTTAAGAGGAGTTTCTTTGAGTTACTTCATATTTATGCCAGCTAGCATAATTAATGCACTTATTTTTGGCATTACTTTTGGATATTTGTGGTTGGCTACAGTCCCGGCAACAAATGGAATTGTTGGACATATATTTGGAACAAAATACATATCATTATTATATGGATTTGTTTTTTTAAGTCATCAAGTTGGATCGTTTCTTGGAGCTTATTTAGGTGGCTTGTTTCATGACCTTTACGGATCTCTTGATTACGCATGGTACATTTCTATCGCTTTATCTATTTTTGCAGGCTTGATACATTTACCAATAAAAGAGAAAGCAATTGAAAGACTTCAAACAGCATAAATTAAAATATAGCACATATCTGGAAAAGCTTTACAATTCAGATAAACCATTAATTATTTATAAAACTAATGATGGTTACAATTTATATACAGATTTTTCAAAAAAGATAATTTTAACTAACAAAAATATAAATAATTTCTTTAATTTATTTTCAAAAAAAAAATTTAAAAAAGAAACTGACTTATATATAGGTTTTTTTGGTTATGAAATTCTATGTAATTTATTGAATATCAAGATTAAAAATCAAAAAAAAATCAATTTTTATAAAGGAATTTTTTATAAGCCAGAAACTTTAATAAAGATAAGAAAGAATATAAAGATAACTTCAACTAAAAAAAACAAAACTTTTAAAAAATTTTTTTATAAAACTAAAATTTTAAGTCCATTTAAGTTAAATATTGATTATTCAAAATATAAAAAAATATTTAATTTATTTTCAAAAAAAATAAAGCAAGGTGATACATATCAAATAAAAATTTGCACTAAATATAAAAATAAGTCCCAAATCAATCCAATTAATTTTTTTTGGAAATTAATGAAAATTAATTCTTCTCCAGAATCTTTTATGATCAGAGATAGTGATTATTCAATAGTAAGCTGCTCACCAGAAACTCTTATTGACAAAAAAGGAAGCAAAATAATTACTAAGCCAATAGCAGGAACTTTAAAAAAAAGCAAAAAAATCAATAAATTAAAAGCTAAAAATTTTTTTAAAAGCAATGACAAAGAAACAAAAGAACACAATATGATAGTCGATATGGAAAGAAATGATTTATCTAAAATATGTGAACCGGGGTCAGTAAAGATTATAAATAAAAAATATGTTGAAGAGTATAAGCACCTTTTTCATTACGTTACATCGATTGGAGGCAAGATAAACAACAAAACCAAATTAAAAAATATTATAAAATCGATGATGCCAGGTGGATCAGTAATTGGATGTCCGAAAATTAGCACTTTAGAGCTATTAAATAATCAAGAAATTGAAGATAGAAATATATTCACAGGAAGTTTTGGTTTTATTAAGTTTAATCAAGATATGAGATTTAATATTATAATTAGATCAATTTTAAATTATAAAAATACTTCTGAAATTTCGGCTGCATCTGGAGTAGTAATAGACAGTTCTCCAAAAAAAGAATTTAATGAAAATTTTATAAAAGCAAAGTCTTTATTGGATTTATACAAATGATATATATTATTGACCATCAAGATTCTTTCACTTGGAATATAGTACACCAATTTTCTAAGTTTGATAAAGTATATTGTTCAAACTATTTTGAAATAAATAAAAAAAAATTAGATCAAAGTAATACTATAGTTTTTTCACCTGGACCAGGATCTCCAAAAGATTATCCTTTAACATCCAAACTTTATAAGAAATACAAAGGTAAAAAAAAATTAATAGGAATTTGTTTAGGATTTCAACAAATATTATCTAATGAAAGGGGAAAAATTGTAAAGCAAAAAAAAATTTACCATGGATATCAATCAATAGTCAAAGTTACAAAAGATAGTCAGTTATTTAAAAAAAATAAAAAATTTAAAGTTGGCAGATATCATTCATTAAAATTATATGAACCATTCAAATCAAAAGATATAAAAATATCTATGCGATGTATTAAAACAAATGTTCCAATGGGAATAGAAGATTTAAAAAACAAAATATATGGTTTCCAATTTCACCCTGAATCATTTTTAACGGAAAATGGCAATGTTCTTATTAAAAAAATCCTATCTTCATAAAAATCTTAAAGAAATTAAATTTAATGACCTTTGGAACTCTTATGGAGTATTTACAACAATGAGAGTTGTCGGCAAACCTTTAAAAATCTTATTTTTTAAAAATCACATTAACAATTTAATTAAATCACTAAAAATTTATGAAATTTATGAAAAAAATTTAAAAAAAAAAATTATTAGATTAATTAGTTTAAATTTGAAAAAAAATAAAAAATATGATCATTTATTTAGAATTGCCCTAAATCATAATATAATTTCCATTTCTATTAGAAAGAGATTTAAACCAAAGCTAAACTTCAATTTAAAGTTAATCAATTATAAAAGAATAGACCCTGAATATAAAAATTTAAAATATAAAAAAATTTTAAGTTATCAAAGAAAAATGGATACCACTAAAATGGACATAGCTTTATATAAAGATAAAAAAATATTAGAAACTGGAACTTCAAATCTTTTATTTGTTAAAAATAATCAAATATACTCACCAAAAAGTAACTTTTATAAAGGTACAACTTTCAAATTTTTCCATAAAAAACTAAAAAAAATAAAACATAGAAACATCTTTATCGACTCACTTAATACTTTTGATGAAATAATACTGGTTGGCTCTGGCAAAGGGGTCGTTTCTGTAAAATCAATTGAAAAACCTTTTTGGAAAAGAAAAAGTTTAAAATATTATAGAATTTTATCTAAAATTTATCAAAAAGCTGTTACGAACTGTCCTCGATATAACGGTTGATCTATTATATTATCTATACTAAAAACCTTAACAATTAGGGGAGAAAATTCATATGATAACAGTAAATCCATTTTCATTACTAGCAAATTCTATTTCTCCAATTTTTATGCAATCATTTGTTATTGCAATGTTAATGTTAGTTATCATTGGAACTCTTTTAGACATCATTCACAAAAAAAATGTCAAATACTTTTTTGAAAATGCAAAAAAAGCAAAATTATCTGCTACTAAAAGTTTAAGTACAGGCGAAAGAATATCTGTAATTTCAAAAACTATTGTAAGTGATATTGCAACTACTTCTGAACTTGGAGCTGGAAAAAGAAGAGCTGCACACCTTCTTGGTATGTATGGAACAATACTTTTTTGGTTAGGTTCAGTAATAATGATTTTTTGCTATGCAAAACCTGATGCACTCACTCCATCTTATTGGCCGATTATTTGGCACATAGGCGCTATAATGACAATCTTAGGAGGAGGATGGTTTTGGTTTTTCTTAAGAGTTGATGTTTATTCCGAGGCTCAACCTTGGTATAGGATTATTAAAGCAGATTTATTTGTACTCGCTCTCATTGCATCGTCTTTATTTGGGTTGATTTGGTCATATCTTCAATTTTTAAACTTAAATGATAGATGGGACGATAAAGTTTTTTTAGTTTTATATATAGTTTCAAATTTAGCATTATTTGGTGGAGTGTATTGGTCAAAATTCGCTCATATGTTTTATAAACCTGGAGCTGCAATTCAAAAAAATTTAGCTGAAGCTGATGGCTCAAGAGACAATTTGCCGCCCGAATCTGATGCACCAAAACAATTTGGATTAGGTATAACTAGAGAAGATCCAAAACATTATTAATATGATAAAGAAAGGTAAAAAATAAATTATGTCAACTTTTGTATATATGACACGTTGTGATGGTTGTGGTCATTGCGTTGATATATGTCCTTCAGACATTATGCATATAGATGAAACAATCAGACGTGCAAAAAATATTGAACCAAATTTTTGCTGGGAATGTTATTCATGCGTTAAAGCATGTCCAAATCATGCAATAGATGTTAGAGGTTATGCCGATTTTGCTCCTATGGGTCACAGTGTAAGAGTAAGAAGAGAAGAAGAAAAAGGAACAATTTCATGGAAAATTAAATTTAGAAATGGAACAGTAAAAGATTTTGTATCTCCAATAACAACAAAACCATGGGGAAAATTTATTCCAAAAC
>MDSV01115069.1_pt1 | contig 12414 bp, 9 predicted proteins | sample 810851 | NCBI WGS metagenome assembly MDSV01 (sample SAMN05326640, study PRJNA326480) | marine metagenome | isolation source: seawater | place: Atlantic Ocean: North East | collected 2012
CATAATGATCAACAACCACCTATACCTGTAGAACAGGCACGTGACCTACAACAGAGATGCAGAGCATCTATGGCTATGGATGAGATTAAAGAATCTCGGTGGATTGATACCAATTACATTATCGAATTGGAAACTATGATTGTCAACTCACGGTACAGGACTGGTAGTCCAATGCAAGAGTAGCGTCATATATTATTCAACTTTTAATTCCCAGGAAAGGGCAAAAAAAACTCGGCATATTTTTTGATATGTAGGGTTTTTTCTAATATGAGGAAGTTGCTGCTTCACCACCATCAAATGTTTGAGTTGTAGTAGTGGTGGTTGTAGTTGTAGTGCTAGAACTGCTTGTATTTGTTGTAGTGCCAGTAGTGGTACTTGTTGAAGTTGTAGTAGTTGAGGATTCACCAAGTTTTATAGTTGAACTTCCAGGACCATTATCATAAGATACTATAGTACCAAGTTGGCTTAAGGATATTGTTTCTGAACCAGAAACGTATCCTTTTGTATTTAAGAATCTTTGTGAAACACTTAAAGGTGTAAATTTATCATTTTCATCATCTAATTCTTTATGTTCCTCATAAGCAAGTAATTCGTCAATTTCACTTTCTATTTTATTAATTAGACCTTGAGTAGGAATTCTAATAAATCGTTTTTTATCATTTAAATGAGATTCGTGTTCGTAGTTACTTACTGGATATATTGATTGTTCTTTGGTTCTTGTTGTTCCATCAGGCAGTACTGCTCTAAAAGTTTCGTTAACTTCATGACCTTTTTCAATAACTTTAATATCTTCAAATCCTGCTTGTTCCCATATTACTTCACGTGTTTCCCAATGGTGTAAATCATCTGGATCGTTATCATATTTTTCATTTACATAAATCTGTAGATCCGATTCCCTTTTAGGCCATTGTTCGCAAATATCAGTTATATTGTTTACTAAAAGAATTAACCAATCCATATAAGCAGTACCACATACCGCTTCTGCAACTTGTTCTGGTCTTATGCCATCAGGTAATGTTTTTAACTCAAATTGAGTTACATATTGGTCTATATCTTCTCTTATTCTAACTCGTCTGAAGATATTTTTAACAAGGTCGTGTGTAAAGGCATCATCATCTGTGATACCTTTTCCAACATATACGTTTGGTAAGTGAGAAAAATAAGACATTAGTATCCCTGTGTGCAGTTGTCTGCTGTAAGAAGTGTTACTTCGGTAAATGATAGGTTCATAATAATTGCTGGTACGCTTAATGATCTGACTGTAGGATCATTAGAATCATCAGCTGCAACTCTTTTTAATGCATTATATTGATTATCTGGAGTATAGTTAAGAGTAACACCACTGCAGACTGAAGGCATAATTTTAAAATGTAGATTTGGTGTTATATGGGGTACTGAACTTATTGTCTGATCTGCTGCTAAACGTACAAAATCTATTTCAAACTTATTTGGGATAGAGAAGAATCTTCTTTCCTCTGCTGCACTTCTTATACCACTTGTTCCACCTAATATATCACCTCCAACGAGTTTATCCCATGCAGTTTTACCTTTATTAAAGGCTTCATCAACATTATCTCCTTGATCAGCATATCTATCTGGAGTATCAGTTGATCCATATGGCATTCCAGATAATATATCTCCTCTTTGATATCTTGGATGAGCACCTGCTTTAAAATAATGTATAATTTCTTCTATTGTCTGTGCTTCTTGAGGATCTCTAGCAAACATTTTGAAACTAAAGTTATGCTGACGGAAATTCATATTATTGAATATTTGTTCCGTATAGGGGTTAAATATTCTTCCCCTTGTCATTGCTTCTAGAGATTGCTTATCAACACTACCTTGTAATCCCATCATACCACCAATACTGTTAACTGCAGTTGTTAAAGTATTTGCCATGAATTCTGGAGCAGATGCTCTTGCAGCAGCTTGAAGGACATTGGTTAAATCATTCATGTCATCAAAACCTTTAGCACCACCTACTGCTCCTAGTGCTACACCACCAACCCCAAGATCTACTTGTCTGTAATTAGCAGAGTATTGGGTAGTTATTTGCGGAGGCATTGCAAGATATATTGCAGCAGGAGCTGTACAATATTGCTTTTCGGCTGCTGAGTAATTATATAATGAGTTAGCCTCCATTTTATTACTATCATCAAATTTCATCCTATATTGCTTAAATCTCACATAGTCAACAACCTCTGTTCCACCCCACAAATCAGGATTATTTGAATCTGATGGGACAGGAGGTCTTAATGGATAGGTATAACAAGTACCATTTAGTGCAGACATGCGTTTACTAGGCTAAATATTATAGTGATCATATATTTTATTTATGCGGTCTAAGTATAAAAAAGGCAAATATAAACTTACTAAACCTTCAAAATATAGAGGGGATCCCCATAATGTCATTTATAGATCATCTTGGGAGTTTAAGTTCATGCTATTTTGTGAATCATCCGTACATGTTACTGAGTGGGGTAGTGAGGAAATAAAAATTCCTTACATTCGACCAGATGACGGTAGAGTTCATCGTTATGTTCCTGATTTTTATATGAAAATGAACAATGAAAAATATATTATTGAAGTTAAACCCGAAAGGGAGACTAAAGAACCTGTCTTAAAAAAGAAAAATGATCCAAAGTCTAAAAGGAATTATTTAAGGGAGGTACAAAAATACCTCATAAATAGGGCAAAATGGGCAGCTGCCGATGACTTTAGTAAAGATAGAGGATTAATTTTTAAAATAATTACCGAAAGGGAGTTAAAAGTCTAATGTTTGGATTAATATTTGCAGCAACAGCAATTGGAGCTCTAGTATCTGCCTTTAGTGGTGGTGGTAGTAGTAATAATAGTGGTAATACCTCTGGTGGTAGTAATTCTAGTGTTGCAACTAGTGGTAATACAACTGGGCAAGATCAATCTTCATGGGATGGGAAGTCATACAGTGTTCCCATGGCTAGCGAAGCTCAGTATCCAAGAATAAATGAATTTGTATCATTTTCTCTTAAAAATGAAGATTATACACCTTCTTATACAAATCTCTGGTCTTTTCATATAGCAACTCCACCTATATTGCAGAATGTTATAGGATTTAATGAGTCGTATAGTGATTTTAATCAGACTGTTGGACAACCTGGAGGAAATTTTGTTGCTGAATTAGGTAATCTTAGAAGTGCTTTAAATTATTATTGTCAAACAGTGAATCTTCCTAGCAGACAAGCAACAACTGGTGGTTTAGTTAATATTGGTGCTGGTCAAAAATATGCTACAGGACAAGCATTTAGTCAAATAAGTGCAACCTTTATGATACCTAGAAATCAGCATACAAGAAATTTCTTTGAAAGATGGTTGCAATTAATGGCTCCAGATGCAAATCAATATACCGAATATTATAATTTTTATGTTTCACCTAGAATATCAATTTATAAGTGGGAAAGAAGAGCAGGTGCAAATTTACCACAAGGATTTGCTGATCATGTAAGTAGTGGTGGATCTACAAATACTAATGTAAATGCAAATAAATTATATGCGTTAACTGGAAAATGGGAGTTGTGGAATGCATTCCCATACAATATTGGTGGTATACAACTAAATAATGATCGTGCAAGATCTATGACATTGACAGTTGGATTTTATTTTGAGAGATATAGATTCTTCCCTGCAGATGTTAAGGTAGTAGATGAAGTTGGACCTAGAAATGATATTACAATTCCTAGAGATAATGTTATTGAAGGTGTAAGAGATGCATCTGAACTTCAAGTAGGCATTGCACGTACAGTACAACAATTAGTTGTCTCCTAGTCTCATAAATATAATTACTGAATTGAATTCTATATGGCATTACCAAAGCTGAATGTACCTAAGTACAAATTGAAACTGCCTTCTGATGGCAGAACTGTGAATTACAGACCATTCTTAGTCAAAGAAGAAAAGTTGTTACTATTAGCAACTGAAACAGGAGATCAAGCCGATATTATTAGAGCTATTAAGACTATCATTACTGAATGTACTGATATTCATGATATTGACGATCTTCCTACATTTGACATTGAATTTGTTTTCCTTCAGATTCGTACAAAATCTGTTGGTGAAGCTGTTGATGTGTCTGTTGTTTGTCCTGACGACAATGAAACTCAAGTTGAGGTTTCAATACCTTTAAATGAGATAAAAGTTACTAAGACAAAAGGGCATAAGACGGATCTAAAACTTAGTCCTGAGATTATTCTAACTATGGGATATCCTAGTTTGGATAATTTTGTTAAGATGAATTTCTTGGGTGAAGAACCTGGAGTTGATCAAATATTTAAGATGGCTGCCTCATGTGTAAGGCAAATCTCTGATGCTGAAGAAGTATACGAAGCTTCTGATAGTACCGAAGAGGAGTTAGTTGAGTTTTTTGATCAATTGAGTAGTAAGCAGTTTTTGATGGTTCAAAGTTTCTTTGAAACTATGCCTAAACTATCCCATACTGTTAAGGTTACTAATCCAAATACTAAGGTCGAAAGTGATGTAGTGCTTGAGGGTCTAGCTAGTTTTTTCGGATAGCTCTTCTCCATACAAGTCTCCAAACTTATTATGAGGTAAATTTCTCTTTAATGCATCATCATAAATGGTCAATTGATACAGTTGACAATTTAATGCCTTGGGAGAAAGAAGTCTATATGAATCTTTTGGTCGGATTCCTTAAGGAAGAAGAGAAAAGAATGAAGGCACAACAAGCAACAGAGAAGAGATCGTACGGTGGCCACTAAGATTTCACCCTATAAATTAGTCAATATAACTGGAGCAGCAGGTAAAGTGACTCCTTCGGTTCGTGCTGCCAGAAAAGGAATATATGCTAAAAATAGGTTAGGACTTGCTGTACATAGTCTTGGGGGTTTAGTTGGGTCGTTAAGTGATATTGCTATATCTAATGTTAAAATTGATGTCTTAGAAAAAAGATTAGCACGTAGAAAGAGTCAAAAAGAGAAAGACCAAGAGGCAGAAGATTTTGCAGAAATGCAAAAACTGACTAATGATAAGAAGGGAGAAAAAAGAAAACCAACTAAGAAGGAAAAGAATAAATTTGGTAAGATTTTTGGATGGATGGGAAACGTTTGGGGTCCTATTGCTAAGTTTATAGTACAACTTCTTAGTTTTTATGTTATAAAGGATCTATTAAAATGGGTTGGAGATCCAGATAATAGGGAGAAATTACAAGTATTTGTAGAAAAATTTGTATTTGTTGTACAGAAGTTATTTGATTTTGCCAAGTGGATAATTGGTGATAATATACTGGACGGGTTAACAGGTCTTATTAGTGGTAAGGATGAAGATGGCAATCCTATAGGATTCTTAGGACAAGTTAAGAATTTAGGTAAGCTTTTATTTGGTTTTATTAGTTTACGATACTTACTCAATCCTTTTGCATTAATTGGTGACATTGTAGGTCTATTAGACTTTATAATGAATTGGAGGGTTCCTGATTTTGGTAAAATGAAAGGACCAAAAACAAGAATTAAAGGTCCAAAAACAAAGGGTAAGATAAAATTTAAGAAGAAGAAAACTAAGTGGTGGGAGTTCTTTAAGAAGAAGAAAACTTCTATTACAAGAGCTACAGATTCTTATAGAAGATTTATTAAAGGTACTTCTAATTTTGGTGATAGGTTAAGATTACTTCGTAGAGGTCAAATAGGTTTAAGGGGATTATTTAAGAAAGGTGCAAGAGGTGATGATCTTTTAAAAGCTAAGCAATGGAAAATTCCAAGTGGAATTCGTGAGTTTCCAGGTAAAGCAAAGGATTGGTTTGGAGCAAAAACAAAACCAATAATTAAAGGTTTTCAGGAAACTGTTGATGGTTGGAAATTAGGAGACAAGTTAAAGAAACTTCCTGGACAAATTAGTGGTGGATTAAAGGATGCATGGACTGGTATTAAAGGTCTGAAAGATAGTAAAGTTGTAAAGGGTGCTCAAGAGCTTGGTACGCAAATATCCAAGAAAGCACGAGGAATGTTTGGTACAGCAGTACGAAACACTGGAAGAGGTGCTAGAGCACTTGGTGGATGGGCTTCAAGAAATCTAAACCGTATATACCATCTTCCTGGTAAGATTGAGAAAGGATTAAAAAATAAAATATTTCTTCCAATTTATGAGAAGTTTATTCAACCTGTAATTGGTGCAGTTTCTAGTGCTGGTAATAAGTTATTAGGAGCACTTAATGATGTTCCTTTCATCGGTAAGATGACTGAGGCACTAAGGAAGAAGGGTATAACTTGGGGATCATTTGGAAAATTTACTGGAAAGTGGGGTAAAAGATTAGGTGCTGCATTACCTTTTATTGGTGGTTTAGGTAATTTCTACTTTAGTAAATTAGCGTTTGATGGTGGTGATAATATAGGTGGAGTATTAGAAGGATTAGCAGGTGCGTTAACTATTGGTGGTGGTATTAGTACTGCAACTGGTGTTGGTGCTACTTGGGGTGGTCCAATGATAGCACTTGGAACTGCCCTTGATGCCTATCTACTTGCTAGAATTCTTCCTGGAATTGGTCCAGCGATCTTACAGTGGGAACAGGATGGAGGTCTTCTACAGATTATACCTGGTTTAACAGGTATAGTAGATAAGATGACTGGTGCGATTGGACCCAGTGCTCAAGGTAAAAGTAAGGAAGTTGATAAAATACTTTCTGGAAAGGATGAGGATAAGAAAGGTAGTAGTAGTGGTATATTAGGAGCAATCAGTAGTAATACTGATGTTATGGTTAGTGCTGATAAAGAAATTAAGAAACAAGAGAAAGAGAATAAGAAACCGTGGTGGAAATTCTGGGGTGGTAACAAGAAAGTTGAATCTACAATTACTAAGAAAGATGTACCAGCAGTAACAGATACGAAAGAAGAAGTTGAGAAGAAGAAACCGTGGTGGAAATTCTGGGGTGGTAAGAAAGAAATGGGTGGCTCGTGGTCATCCATGTATAAAGGTCAGACTATTAGTGGATATGGTAAGATTCCACAAGCATGGAACCCATTTAAGGCTGTCTTTGATATTGTTAAAAAACCTTTTGAGTGGGTAGGCGATATAGTTGGTGGTGTTGTTAATTTTGCTGGTGATATTATAGAGGGTATTGGTAATATTGCTAGTGATATAATGGATAGTCAATTGGGTCAGATATTATCCATAGCATTACCTATTATATTCCCACAATATAAATGGATTGAAACTTTAATCACTGGAATGAGGGCTTTCAGTGCATTATCAAATGGTAACCCTATAGCAGCAGTAATGTCTCTTTGGAGTACTGCAAGTAATATATTCCCTGAAACATTTGCAAATATTGGTGATAAAGTTGGTACATGGTTTGATAATAATATTGGATCTAAATTTAGTGGTATATGGGATAAAGGAAAGGCTATCTATGATGGATTTATGGATAGTAAAGTCGGTAAAATATCTTCTGCTTTAATTCAAGGAAATTGGGGTGGTGCAATTGGTGCTGCAATTGAAGGTAGTGGTTTTGAGGCAGGTCTTGCAGCATTTGGAGCACAGATAGATGCTGCTGGATTAAGTGGAGTTCTTGGTATGTCACCAGGTATTACTTCCGCAATAGCAAATATTCCTGGATTAGATCAACTTCCTGGAGTTAACTCTTTAGTTAGTGGTAATTTTAGTCCTGCTGGATTTGTATCTGGTATGGCAGAAAAACATGGTTTGGGTGGAATTTATAAAGCAATGATGGGTGTTGTTGATGGTGGTGATATTCAATCTGGATTGAGAGAATTAGCACCAGAATTAGGTGTTGATAAGAGAGTTCTTGGTATCGTTGATGAAGTTGGAGAAGTGTTTAGGAATGGAAAGATTGATACTGAATATGCTTTACAGACTGCTCTTGAATTAGTACCAATACCTGTTATTGTTGAAAGATTGCAAGCAACTCCTGTTCCAGTTGATTCTAGTTCAGGTGTTGGTGAACAGTTATCAACATCTGGTGGTGTCAGAGGGTTGTTAAATAGAATGGCAGGAGGTTTTGGATAAATGGCAAAAACAGTAAAGATAAACATGTATAAGTTTGTCGATGTTGAAAAGCAATCAGCATCTGCTGGAGTTGGTGGCCAAGCTGAATCTGAGAATAAATTAGTATCTACTATTAATCTCAATACAATGGCTATCAATAATATTGGTAGTGTATTGAATGGATGTATTAAGACTGTAGTAGAACTCAAAGATATTGAAGAGGATAGGTTAGAAGAAAGAAGGAAAGAATTAAGAAAAATAAAACCTACTGATAGTAAGATAAAACCAAATAAATTTAAGAAGTTTTTCCAAAATGTAAGATCATTTAAAGCACCAGGATTTTTTGATAGTCTTTTGGGTTTATTAGGATCCTTATTTAAGTTGATGGTTGTTTGGCCATTGTTGAAATGGTTGGGTGATCCTAAAAATCATAAAAAGATTAAGAATACTCTTATTAAATTGCATAAGATTTTTAGTGCTATTGCGAAGTTTGTTAGTTCCCAAGTTATTGGGATGGTCGATGATTTGTATAATCTCCTTAGTGATGATACAGATCCTTGGACTAAAATAAAGTCATTTGTGAGTATATGGCTTAAATTTGCAGGAGCATTTTTAGCAATTAGATATCTTACCCAACCGTGGAAGATAATTGGCGACTTTATGAGAGTTTGGCAATTATTTGATAGGAGAGGTAGAGCAACTAAATCAATGCTCTTAAAGAGGAAAGGTCGTCTTATGATGACTGGTGGTAGAGCTGGAAAATGGTTCCTTGGTGGGTTCATTGGTGCTACTGCATTGTGGGCAGCAATGGAATTTTTATTCCCACGTAAGACTGCTGAGGGTACTTTAGAGGCTGAAATGGATGCCTCTGGAAATCTGCCTGGTGATGAGGGATATGATGAAAGTACTAGAGGTCACTATGCAAAGTCTGGTGATAAGGATGCTGTAGGGGAACTTGAGAAGAATCAAAGATCTATTGATGCTGCAATGTCAAGACAGCGTTATGGTGATGATTTAACAAACAGTGGAGTATACGATTCTCATCAGAATCTCAATTGGAGAGATGGAGAAACCAAATTAAAAGATCAAGATAAGTTACCAGATAAAGTAAAAAATAAAGCTGATGAAATGCAGAAACAGCCTTGGTGGAAGGCTATTACTGATTTACCTGGAAAACTTAAAGAAACTATTGAAGGGAAAGATGCTGATGCGAAGTATGAAAAGAATAAGGGTCTTCTAGCAGAAATTACTGGTTGGACTGCTGCTAATGACTTAGCAAATAGTACATTGAAGGATATGAGGCAGAAGTATTCTTATGATAAGGATGCTGCTGGTGATGAACATAAGTTTAATGTTGTTCGTGCTGTTTCTAGTATTTTTGGTTCTTTAACTGGTAATGATAATGCTATTCAAGATTCTACTAATAAGGCTATTAGTAGTTTTAAATCTTTTGAAAAAGGATTTAAGGAAAAGGATAGTAAGAGTTTTTGGGATAGTATGAAGGAAGGATTTGGTATATGGAATAAAGATAAACGTGAGATGGGAGGTGGCATTAATGGTATGGGTAGTGGTATAATATCAGGACCGAATTCTGGATTTCCTGTGCATATGCATCCATCATTACCACCTTCCTTTATAGGTCATGGTGTAGAATATGTTGCTACTAAAGGTGACGGTAAAGGATATGTTATACCACTTGATAACTTTGCTACAAGAAGAGATCCAACTATAACTTCAAAAGCAATACGAAGAGCACAGAGTATGGGATTCAATCTCTCAGATCTTGGTGTTAAAAGATTGCAACAAGGTGGTAGTTTTGGACCTGCTTTACATCATCCTACTTCAAGAAGTATTCCTAAATTTAGTGGTATATCTGATAAAGCATTGAATAAAAGAATGGTTGCAGAAGGTAAGAAGGGTGCTAAGAAAACAGATGATCCTGGTCATGATTTATTTAAAAAGTTAATTCTTGCTGAAGCTAGAGGTGAAGGATTGGGTGGTATGGCAATGGTAGCAAGATCTGTTTTGAACAGACAGGCTATTATTGAAGAGACTGGCAATCCAGGAACATTTATGGCAAAGAGTGGATCTCTTCAGGATATTATTACTGCACCTGGTCAGTATTCTCCTATCCAAAATGGTGCTATTGACAGGAAGTTTACTCCTGCTGAATTAGGTCTTGCTGATAGAGCTATTGGTGTTGCAAAGAGTCATGAAAGACTGAAAGGTATTTTGACTACTGGTGGTATTGATGAAAGAAAATTAATGAAACTGATGTCTGCAACTGGATTCCGTAATTATTCTGCAGGTGCTAAGTATGATAGATCTCAAGATGTTAATCAAGTTAAATTTGGAAATCATACCTTTAATACTGCTGGAAATGAGAATTTGGATGCTAGATTCTTGACATCAAATGAGAAGCAGAGTGGAATATTCCAGAAACTACTATCTCCAGACGGACTTAGTTTGGGTGATAAGAATGAACTTAAGAAAGCTGGTAGTGCTTATACTAAGAAGACAGGACAAATAGGTGGTGGTTTATTTGGTGGATTGGGTGGTGGTGCTCAAGAGATGATGGGTGGTAAGAGTGGTGGTGGTTTATTTGATATGTTAACTAATGTATTTGGTCGTGGTGGAGGAGGAGAAGAGCAACAACAGGGTGGTCAAAAAGGTGGTGGTAAGAATGTGAAGAGATCAAATGCAAAGAAAGATGATCAAGCAAAAGTTGAAAGAGCAACAAGAGAGAGGAATAGGGCAAGAGCTGAGATTAATGCTAGAACTAAGGAAATAGTTCAAACAACTTTAGGTGCTGTTGAACAATCTAATGCACAAACCAGAGCATATATATCTGGAGCACAACAAACTGTTACTACTATTGTTAAGAGGACACAGGGTAACCAGCCTGGTAAGGGTAGTTCTCAAGCTCCTGGCGGTATGTTTGGTGCTCTAATTAAAACTACTGCAGCAGTTTTAAATTCATTTAACAATCCATTGAGGTGATAGAATGTCATTAACAAGAACTGGTCCTGGTGATGCTGAAGTAGAATTTAGTATTTACAATAGCGGTAAAAGAGTTGAGACATCTACTGGTAAGTATGATTTAACAGAATATTTGGCTGGTTGGGAAGTATTTGAAAGTATAAGTTCTGCAACCCAAGAAGCAAAATTTATTATAGAAGATCAAGGTGGATTGTTGGAGTCATTAACAGGTACAGAAGAATTTCGTTTATTGGTTAAGACTGGATTGACTGATAGAACCTATTATTTTAGAACTTATCAAATAGAATCTCGTGTAAGAGTTGGTCAATCTACTGACTTCTTTCAGATTAATGCTTGTTCAAATGAATTTGTTAAAAATGAGGTTACTAATGTATTTGGTTCGAGTGAGAAAATTTTTAATAGTAAAATTAAATCGGAGGAGATTACTAGAGAATTATTAAAAAATAGAAAATATTTGAATACTAAGAAAAAGGTATTTCTAGAAGAGACTCTTAATAAACAAACATTTGTTGCTCCTAATTGGAGAGCAATTGATACAATTTTCTGGTGTGCCAATAGAAGTATACGTAAGAATCCTAAAGGAGGAACATTGCAGAATGGGTTCTTATTTTGGGAAAATGCTCTTGGATATAATTTCAAATCGATTGATAAAATTATTGATGATGTAAATGATAATGATGGAAAGAAAGATACTGATATGAAGAAAGGTATTGGTAAGTTATATACTTATGTTTATCAACCTAAAAACTTTACGAAAGATGGTGATGATCAATATGCTATTGATACTATTACCTTTCCTGATGAGAAAAGTTATTTAATGGGATTAAGGCATGGCACTTGGTCTGGATATAGTGTTGGTTTTGATCCAGTTAATATAGTTAAATCTCGTTGGGGTGTTAGTACTGATATGAAAAAGGATGAGTATCGGTATGGTGTTAAGAAATTATGGAAAAAGATGTCTCATATTGGTAAATCTACTGCTATAAATCCAGTTAACAATATGGATGATGAAATTAAAAACATAGTTGACTTTCCTAAGAGGGTTCGTTATACTATGCTTCCTAACCAAATTTTTGACCCCAAGTATAAAAATAACCCACAATCAAATTATGAGGAGTTAGTTGAATTACAAGCATACCAATGGATGAGGATAGAAACCCTTAGAAACATTAGGATGGTTGTATCAGTTCCTGGTAATTTGGACTTATATGCTGGTAATGGTGTAAATGTTGATATGCCAGCTACAAAACTAGCTGGTGATAGACCAGCACCTGATAAGAAATATAGTGGTAAATGGGTTATTGCTGGAATTAATCATTCTGGTGTTGGTTCAAGTTCTAAAATGAAGACAGAATTGTTTTTATGTAAGGATTCGGTTAGTAAAAGATAAATAGTATTGTTACCTATTAGTAACGGAGACAAAAA
>MDSV01037186.1_pt1 | contig 12413 bp, 11 predicted proteins | sample 810851 | NCBI WGS metagenome assembly MDSV01 (sample SAMN05326640, study PRJNA326480) | marine metagenome | isolation source: seawater | place: Atlantic Ocean: North East | collected 2012
AAACTAAGTGCAATACGTTTCCCCTTATCGCTTAACATTATATTCCTAGAGCTCAAGGCCAAGCCGTTCTCATCTCGAATTAATGGGCACGATCTGATTTGGATTTTAGGGTGCCTGAATTTTACGAGTTTTTTAATTACAGCAACTTGTTGTAGGTCCTTTTCTCCAAAATATCCCCTGTGTGGTTTTACCGCTGAAAATAACCTGTCTACCACAGCTACAACTCCATCAAAATGTCCCGGCCTAAATGTTGCTTCGAAAGCTTCAGTAACTGAACCCCAGTCAATTTTATCTGCCTTTGGCTTACCTTCATAAAGGTCTTCCGCCGATGGTGCGAAAACAACATCAACACCAGTGATTTGGGCTATTTGAAGGTCTTCTTCTAGAGTTTTGGGATAGTTCTCTATGTCTGAGGGTTCGCCAAATTGAGTTGGGTTTATAAGTATGCTTAGCACCACAAGATCGCACTCTGAACGAGCAAACTTTAACAAAGACACATGTCCTTCGTGAAGAGCTCCCATTGTTGGAACCAGGCCAATTCTTTTGTGCTTACTCTCGTTCCGCCAATTTGAAAGCTCTAATGTTGTTTGAAATTTTTTCATGTGTTGGCAGCTCAAAAGCCTTGAAACGCTTGTGGATTCTTGGATATGGGCGTAAAAATAGCTACTTTTGCAATTCGACTAACCTGAAGAAAGAACTTTATGAGAAAAGCACGAATACTTTACGTATCACAACACATGGTTCCTTTTCTTCCCGAGACTCATATGAGTTCTTTATCTCGCTTCCTTCCTCAAGGAGCTCAAGATAAAGGCCGAGAGATTAGGGTGTTTATGCCCCGTTTTGGTAAGATTAACGAAAGACGGCACCAATTACATGAGGTGATCAGGTTGTCAGGAATGAATCTGAGTATAGACGATGTAGACTATCCATTAATAATAAAAGTTGCGTCTATTCCTGCTGCTAGAATGCAAGTATATTTTATTGACAACGACGAACTTTTTAAGCGTAAAGCTGTACTATATGATGCAAATGAAAAGTTGTTTGGAGATGCAGATGTTAGATCGATCTTTTTCGTAAGAGGCGTGCTTGAAACTGTAAGAAAGCTTGGCTGGGCTCCTGACATAATACACTGTCATGGCTGGATGGCAAACCTTCTGCCTGTTTACTTAAAGGCAAATTATGCTGACGACCCGTATTTCGCAAATAGTAAAGTTGTGTGTAGCATTTACGACGAAGGTTACAAAGGTTCTCTGGATAAAAGAATGTCAGAAAAGCTTGTTATTGATGGAATCGAAAAAGAAAGCGCAAAAACGATTAATAAAGCAACGTTTGACAATATTAACGCATTGGGCATTGAACATGCAGACGCATTAATTGTTGGTTCTGAAGAATTAAATAGTGTGACAATGAGCAAAATAAAATCTGCTAACGTTCCTGTTCTTAACTTCCCAGGCAATGAAGGTTACTTAGCAGAAATTAATGCATTTTATGATGAGGTTCTAGGTGGTGAATTTGAGTCTACGACATGATAAAGCATCTTGTTTGGTCATTTGTTGTAGCTTCTTTGGTTCTTATTGGCTGTAAAAAACCTGATTCTTCAGTCGGAGTAGATAGTTTGCCTAATTCAGATAGCTTCATTTTAGACACCGACACTCTTGATGTCGATATCGTTACTGTAAGGGAAAATACTTTAGATAGTAAACAACGAACAACTGCTCTTTTGGGCAGGGTTTTTCATCCAAGAATTGGAGAAACAAACGCTTTTTTTGCAAGCCAATTAAGATTAAGCGCTCCAAATCAAGTGTTTGGAAATAATCCTATCGCAGATAGTCTTCAGTTAAAATTAAGACACACAGGAGTTGGGTATGGAGAGTTTAGCCAGCATAAAATAGATGTGAGACAGCTCGATGACCCAATTGTATTCGACTCAACGTACTACACATCATATATGCCAGAAGCGTCAATCTCACTCGTAGCTCCCTCGCATCCTGCTGTATCAATTCAGTCCGTTCAAGAAGCCTTGCTTGATTCAGGCTCGTCTGCGTCATACCTAACAATTGATTTAGACACGGAATTTGGGCAATCATTATTAGATCATGATCCAGAAATTTATTCCTCAAATGATAGTTGGTTAGAATATTTCCCTGGAATTGAAGTTTCGTCCACCTCTGGTCACGGCGCTACTAGCTTCAGTATTAATTCAAGTGCTAGCATGATGCGTCTGTACTATCACAATGACGAAGACACCGTATATTATGATTTTGAGATTTCAGAATACTCCTTGAGATTAAACTTGTTTGAGAACAATTATTTAAAAGGGCTGGCATGGTCTGAAGATAGTGCTTATGTAGAAGGGGACAAATTGCTATATGTGATGGGCGGCGGCGTTTTCAGGCTAAAAATGAATTTTTCAAACCTTGATAGTCTTGATCATAGCATTGGACCAGACAGGTCTGTGCAAAAAGCAGACCTTGTTTTAAAAGCTGATGAAGACGTATCCGATGGGGTTCTGAGTTATAGCGATCGTTTTAATCCCATTCCTTCAGATCTTTATATGATTTCAGAAAAAAGCGACGCTTCCACTCTAATATCCGTTGCTGAATATGATGTGTCAAAAAAAGAATATAGATTCAATTTAACCAATACAATACAGGACATTCTTAATCTTTATTCAGGTATGGGGTCGACAGGGGTTTATAATACTTTGGAAGATTTGACCTCTTTTTATATTATCCCTGCAAACTCTGCTGAAAGTGTTGAGGGTGTTGTTCTTAAAGGAGCAGAGAGTGATGAAACCTCATCAAGGCTTATAGTAACTTACTCTCACTAATTAACTTCGACTTATGTGTGGAATTGTAGCATATGTTGGTCCCGACCCAGCTTTTCCGATAGTAATTAATGGATTAAAGCGGCTGGAGTATCGCGGTTATGATAGTGCTGGAATTGCTACTGTAGAGCCTAGTGGAGAGCTCGTACTTAGTAAGAAAAAAGGAAAGGTTGCCGATCTTCTTTCGCATATAGGAGGTGTCAGACCTGTTGGTAAAATAGGTATCGGCCATACTCGTTGGGCTACTCATGGGCCACCAAATAACGTAAATGCTCACCCACACAGGGGTGCTTCAAATAGAATTGCAATCATTCACAATGGGATTATTGAAAATTTTGTAGCCATTAAAGAGTCATTAAAATGTCGAGGGTACAATTTGCAAAGTGATACCGATTCGGAAGTGTTAGCACATTTAATTGAAGAGGTTATGGCCGCTTCATCACTTGACTTGTTCGACGCTGTTAGAGCGGCTTTATCTCAAGTTGTAGGAGCATATGCATTAGTAGTAATAGATCGTGATAACCCCAGAAGGTTAATCGCTGCTCGAAAATCAAGCCCACTAGTTATCGGTATAGGTGAAGATGGGGCGTATTATGTTGCTTCAGATGCAACTCCAATTGTAAGCCACACTAAAAATGTTGTGTACCTAGAGGACGAAGAAGTGGCGTGCCTTGATTTGGAGAACGGGTTAAAAATCCACACAATTTCAAACGACATTATAACACCTGAGGTGCACGCCCTGGAAATCGAGCTTGAGTCTATTGAAAAAGGTGGTTATGAGCATTTTATGCTCAAAGAGATCTTCGAACAGCCTCAGTCAATAAGAGACTCTATTAGAGGAAGAATAAATCTTCAGCTTGGTGAGTTAAAAATGCAGGGTATTGATGATCACTGGGAAAAATGGAACAATGCTTCTCGCATTATTATCCTAGGTTGTGGAACTAGCTGGCATGCAGGGCTTGTGGCTGAATACCTTTTTGAAGAGTTTGCTCGGATACCTGTGGAAGTTGAGTATGCTTCTGAGTTCCGCTACAGGAACCCAATTATTCGTCCTGACGATGTTGTTATTGTTATCTCGCAAAGCGGAGAAACAGCTGACACTTTAGCAGCGATTAAATCAGCCAAAACTATAGGAGCTCATGTTTTTGGGGTCTGTAATGTTGTTGGTTCGAGTATCGCCAGAGAAACAGATAGCGGAGCCTACACTCACGCGGGACCAGAAATTGGCGTCGCTTCAACAAAAGCTTTTACTTCACAAGTTGCTGTGCTTTCTATGATGGCTCTTCATATTGGAAATCGCAAAGGGGTAATTCCACAGGATAGGTTTTCACGGCTATTAGCAGAGCTTAATAATATTCCCGAATTGGTTGAGCGTGTTCTCAAACAGTCTGAAAATATCTACGCTATAGCAAAGCAGTTTTCTAATGCAGAAAACGCTCTTTATTTAGGTCGCGGGTATCAATTTCCTATTGCGCTTGAAGGGGCTCTAAAGCTTAAAGAAATAAGTTACATTCACGCTGAGGGCTACCCTGCTGCAGAAATGAAGCACGGCCCAATTGCATTAATTGACGATAATATGCCTGTGATTTTTATTGCTCCAATGGATGATGTTTACGAAAAAGTTGTGAGCAATGTTCAAGAGGTAAAAGCAAGAGGAGGAAAACTACTCGGCATCGTGACAGACGGCGATAAAGAAGTTACAAAGTTGGCTGACTACATTATTGAAATTCCGAGGTGTAGCGACGCTCTTGCACCTCTTATTAGCGTTGTTCCGCTTCAGTTGTTAAGTTATAAAATGGCCGTGCTTAGAGGATGTAATGTTGACCAGCCTCGCAACCTTGCAAAGAGCGTTACGGTAGAGTAAGGGGGGTGTTTTAAGCTGATTTTCTGCTCATTTATTATTTGTTGAAAGAATAGGTTTTGGGTTTGGGTGTGATCACAAAACAATTTTTTGGCGTAAGTTCATGATTTTGAGACGTTTGCATCATGTTCATCTGTTTTTTACGCTCTATATTTACATGAATCTCGAAAAAATTTTCGCATATACGCGAATCATTTCCGTAATTGCAGTCTGAAATCTGAAACATATTTAATTGGTTATGAAAAAATTAATGTTCACTCTAGCGCTTGTTTCGCTAGTATTTACAAGCACTCAAGCCCAAAAACAATTAGGCGGTGAGCACAACATCGAAGTAAATTTTGCTCCCTTCGCCGCTCAGCCGTTTGGAGTTCTCTCTTTTGGAGACTCGCTAATTGGCGGGCCGTCTATCAAGTACCGTAATTTCCTTGACGATGACAAGGCTCTTCGTTTCACCTTGATGCTTAATAACTCGTCTGACAATTACACCTATAGGCAACCTGGTGAGCAAAATAGCACCGACCCAGTTAGTCCACAATTAGGATTAGGGACCTCATCTTTTAGTTTCGGCCTTGCTGCTGGTTACGAAATGCACTTTGATGGTACTGATAACCTAAGTCCATATTTTGGTGTTGAAGCTTTCTTTATGACTAACAAAAGAAACGACTTTATGGAGATCCATAGCCCTAATGATGTTGTTAATGCTGATCCAAGTACTGAAGATGCACTAAACAATTTTGTTACCTGGGAGCTAGGAAATTCTCAAAGCATTAATCGATTTGGTTTAAACCTTATGTTAGGTGCTGATTATTACTTTAACGACGCTATTTATGTTGGGTTTGAAGCAGGTTTGGGGATAGGCATAACAAAAGTTGGAGATCATATTATTTCTGCGACTGATAAGAATGCGTTTCACATTCTGTTTAACCACGCATCAAGTTACGACCCTAATGGCGGTATTAATGGTGATGAGTTAACACCCACTGATATAATTGGCCAAGAGTTAGATACATATACGGGATATCTGCCTTTTGATGCAACTGTCTTCGATTTATATACCAACTCAGATGTTGCTAATTGGGGTGACCAAGTCTCAGAAAACCCAGACGGACTATACACTGTTTCTGTAGACCAGAATTATGATGACGTTTCTGATTCTAGCTTATTGTCTGGACTTGAGCTTGGAATCATCTTTAACCCAGCTATCCGTATTGGATTCCTTTTTGACTAATTACAAAACATAATTGAGAAAGGCGCCATTTAAAGGCGCCTTTTTTATTTATTAGAAACATGCAAGGGGTTAATCTTAAACTAGTTTGGGCAGGGAAAAGCTTTGGTGTAGAAACAGGTTCGCCTATTGATATTAGTCTCCCGATTCGAGATTCTCGTCAGAAAAAAAATCCATCAGCATGGTATGTTGATGGTCCAAGGTTTGATGTAGTCAAAGGTGAGGGGTTTATAGGAAGGGTTGCTAAAGGAGGTTCCGTAAACTTTACAGACGTTTATTTTAATCCTCACGGCCACGGCACTCACACTGAGTGCCTTGGGCATATTACTGCTGAGTTTGAGTCAATAGATGAGCAGGTCCGATCTTCTGCATTGTCCTTTATTATGCCTTGTCAATTAATTACAATTAAACCAGATGCTATAGATGGTGATTTGGTGATTTTGCCTGAGCATCTTCCTACGGGTATTAAACTCCCAAAATCGGTTGTGATTAGAACGCTGCCTAATTCTATCGATAAAAAAACAAGAGCCTGGGACAACACTAATCCACCTTATCTAAATCCTGAGTTTACCAAACTTCTTGTGAAACAGAATGTAGAACACTTATTAATAGATCTCCCAAGCGTCGATAGAGAGGTTGATGGGGGTGCATTATTAAGCCACCATATCTTCTTTGGTTTGCCTAGTTCCCCTCGTCATCAAGCAACAATAACTGAATTTGTTTTCGTCCCAAACAACATTAGCGACGGCCTGTACGCACTAAATCTCCAAGTTGCTCCTTTTGATTTAGACGCCTCTCCTAGCAGGCCAGTTTTATTTCCCCTTAAGTAGGCTTAGGTAAAATGTTGAGCCCTCACCTTCTTTAGATTGAGCCCAAACCCTTCCTGATGCTTGTTCCGCAATGCTTTTTACCATTGCAAGGCCCAGCCCAAGCCCGTGTCTTTTTGTAGTAAACCTTGGTTCAAAGATTCGGTTTAGTTTGTCCTCCGAAATCCCCACGCCCTTATCATTAATAGCGATAATTACATGGGTTTCATTCTCATATGCAGTTATGTAAACGGGTTCCTTTTTAGCGGCCTCTTCTACTGCTTCTATTGCGTTTGAAATCAAGTTGTTTAAAAGCCGAATCAAGCTATCCGTGTCTGCTATCACCTTGAAATCGACTCCATCTACAACAACCTTTTCTGGGCCAAACAAGCCTGCTGCGCTATTAATCGCTTTAGAAAGATTAATGGTTTTAAGTTCGGGTTTTCGGACTTCGGCTAGCTGGGCAAAGTCTTGGGATATCTGTGATAGGATGTCGATTTGTGCTATTGCTGTTTTTGAGAATTTACTAAGCCTGGATTCAAAATCTGGCGCTCCATCCTTCCATGCTCTTTCCAATTGCTGTATCCCTAATCTAATCGGCGTTAGAGGATTCTTTATCTCATGTGCAACTTGTTGCGCCATCTCCTTCCACGCTCCCTCTCTTTCTAGTTTGGCCCTAGTATCTAGACTAGCTCTGAGCTTTTCAAGCAACTCATTGTATTCACTTACTAGCGCGCCTATCTCATCTTTCCATTTGTAATCAATTTGGGGTTGGTCGGATAGGGGGTTAGAATCTGCCATCTCTTGCTTGAGTCTTAGAAGAGGTTTCGCTATTGATTGGAGGGTGAAGTACGCGATTAAAAGCGCCCCAATGAACAAGATGAAATAAACTGGGATAAGTCGGCTTAAAAAGGCTTCTAGCGCGTTTTCTTCTATCGGTCTGGGGTTGTATTTAGCACTCGCAATCATTAAAGCCTCATTAACCGAATTTTCTACAACCCAATACAATCGCGTCACCTCCTCTCCTTCCTTCTCTTCAGTGGAAAGAATTCTTCTTGTAGCCACTCCCATAGGGTTTGACTTGTCGTCGAGCTGGATGGGTGGCGCAACTCCGCCGTATTGTTGCGAAGCCGAGGTTGTAATTAACACTCCGTCTAAGGTGTAAAGGCTGAAGACCAAGCTATGTACGTCGGCTAGCTCGCAAATCTTTTCAGTGAAGATTTGGGCTATGTGTTCGTTAGTAAGGTAGCTTTCGTGGCGGTTTAGCACATAATCCAAGCTCCTGCTCAACGCGGCCTCCTTTCTCTCCAGTCTTTGCTTGTTGTATGCTATATCTTGGCGATGTGCATGATAGTAAGCAACCACGCCTGTAGAGGCTAGCGCAAGAAGCACTATCAACAACATGCCAAGAAAAATGCGTAGCCTCAAACCCATGGTATCAAGCTACGCACTAAAATTGGGCCAAAAAAATATTTAACGACTATCCTTCTAACGCTTCGGATCCAGCAACGATCTCAAGAATCTCAGTCGTGATGGCTGCTTGACGCGCCTTGTTGTATGAAATCTTCAGCTCACTTAAAAGCTCGCCTGCATTTTCCGTTGCAGAGTGCATCGCCGTCATTCTAGCACCATGCTCAGCAGCATGGCTGTCGAGAAGGGCTTTGTACAATTGCGTCTTTAAAGCGCTTGGAAGTATGTTCTGAACGATTTCCTCTCTGTTGGGCTCAAAGATGTACTCTGTTTGGTTGCTAGAACTTGCTGCTACTTCAGGTAATAGAGGAAGGAACTTTTCGTTTGTAGGAATTTGGACAGCGGCGTTTTTGAATTTGCTGTATGCAAGTTCTACCGAATCCCAGTCTCCACATACGAAACCATTCATAATAAAATCAGCAACTTTAGAAGAGTCGTTGAAGTTTAGGTCTGCAAAAATTTGTACTGGCTCAAACCCGCTTGGCATTCTTCCTTCAGAGCTTGGGAAGGCTTCAACTGCCTTTTTTCCAATTGGAAGAACTAGGGCTTTAGCCCCATTTGATTCGTGTACTGACGCAGCTTTTTTGGCAATATTAATGCTATAGTTATTAAACGCACCACAAAGACCTCTATCAGATGTGATACAAACAACCAGTGCTGTTTTTACATTTCTGTCTTCAGAGAAAACCCCTTCCGACGAGTCTAATGTCGCGCTAACGTTCGCAAGGATGGATTGAATCTTTTCTGCGTATGGACGCATGCGAGTAATTGCGTCTTGAGCACGGCGAAGCTTTGCGGCAGACACCATTTTCATAGCAGACGTAATCTGCATTGTGTTCTGAACCGAACCAATGCGCTCTCTTACTTCTTTTAATCCTCCAGCCATAGCTTAGTTTATTGCTTTCGATTATGCATATCGAGCTGTGATTTCTGCAGCGGCAGATTCAAGCACGCTTGTCTCAGCGTCGGTGTACTTACCTGCTTTAAGGGCGTTTAGAGTGTCCTCGTGCTTCGCTCTTAGGTATGATAGGTACTCGCCCTCAAATTCTCTAACCTTGTTTACAGGAACGCTCTTAAGGAGGTCCTTTGTGCCAACGTAAACCATCGCTACCTGCTCCTCAACTGGGAGTGGTGAGTTTTGGTTTTGCTTAAGAATCTCTACGTTTCTCTCTCCTTTGTCAAGAATTGCTTTAGTAGCATCATCAAGGTCAGATCCAAACTTAGCGAAGGCCTCAAGCTCACGGAACTGAGCTTGGTCTAGCTTAAGTGTACCACTAACCTTCTTCATTGACTTAATCTGAGCTGAACCGCCTACACGACTTACAGAGATACCAACGTTAATCGCTGGTCGGATACCTGAAAGGAATAGGTTTGACTCTAGGAAGATCTGTCCGTCTGTAATAGAAATTACGTTTGTAGGAATGTAAGCACTCACGTCACCAGCCTGGGTTTCGATAATTGGAAGTGCTGTTAGAGATCCACCTCCCTTCACTTTGTCTTTCAAAGACTCTGGAAGGTCGTTCATGTTCTTAGCGATTTCGTCCTCACCAATAACTTTCGCTGCTCTTTCAAGTAGACGAGAGTGTAGGTAGAATACATCACCAGGGTAAGCCTCACGTCCTGGAGGCCTACGTAGAAGAAGGCTCACCTCACGATAAGCAACCGCTTGCTTACTAAGGTCATCATACACAACTAGTGCTGGACGGCCTGTGTCGCGGAAGTATTCACCTACAGCTGCGCCCGTAAACGGTGCGTAGAACTGAAGTGGCGCTGGGTCAGATGCTGTCGCGGCAACAACTACTGTGTATGCCATTGCGCCAGCGTCCTCTAGAGTCTGTACGATGTTGGCAACAGTAGATCCCTTTTGGCCTATCGCAACATAGATACAGAATACTGGTTCTCCAGCATCGTAGAATTCCTTCTGGTTAATAATTGCGTCAATCGCAACAGTAGACTTACCCGTCTGACGGTCGCCAATAATAAGCTCACGCTGACCTCTTCCAATTGGAATCATCGCGTCGATAGACTTAATTCCAGTTTGAAGTGGCTCGGATACTGGTTGACGGTAGATAACGCCAGGAGCCTTACGCTCGATAGGCATCTCACATAGGTCTCCTTGGATTGGGCCTTTTCCGTCGATTGGCTCTCCTAGCGTGTTAATAACACGTCCTAGTAGGCCTTCGCCAGCTTTAATTGATGCGATCGTTCCTGTGCGCTTAACTGAAGCGCCCTCCTTAATACCTCTTGAAGGCTCGAGCAATACAGCTCCAACGTTATCTTCTTCAAGGTTTAGGGCGATTCCGCGTACGCCGTTATCGAACTCAATAAGCTCGCCTGATTGAACATTACTTAAGCCGTAGATGCGGGCAATTCCGTCACCTACCTGTAATACCGTACCCACCTCTTCTAGTTCAGCTGCGGTTTTTACTCCTGCTAGCTGCTCGCGTAGAATTGATGATACTTCTGCTGGGTTAATTTCAGCCATTTTGATTTCTTTTAAACCTGTTTAAAACTCAGGCTCGTAATCGTGTTCCGTTAGTTTGCGACCTAAAATTCTTAGTTGTCGCTTGATAGAAGCGTCGATTTCTCTGTCGTCCATTCTTAGGATAAAACCTCCTAGGATTTCAGGGTCAACGATTTCTTTTAATTCTACCTCTCCGTTGTGAAGCTTTGCAACCTCTGCAAGGATCTTCGAACGAGAGTCATCATTTAGGGGACTAGCAGTTTTAACTGTAGCCGCCTGAATGTTGTTCATAGCGCGAAGTTGAGCTTTCGTCTCTTCAACAATTGAAGGGATTGTTCCCTCTCTTCCTTTTGAAACGAGAAGAAGGATAAATCCAAAAGTAACTTCGCTAATCTTGCCCTTAAGAAGTGTTTCTAGGACAGATTTCTTTTGGTCCGGTTTAATTACCGGACTTACGAGCAGCAGTTCAAAATCTTTAGAAGATCCTACAAGAGACGATAGTGTGTTGATGTCAGAACCAACCGCGCTAAGTTCGCCCCTCTCAGAAGCCAAACCTAAGAGAGCTTTTGCGTATCTAGATGCTACACGTTTACTTCCCATGGTGTTAACTTAAAGTAGACTCGCTAATTAGCTTATCCACGAGATTCTTCTGCTTGTCAGAATCTGCAAGCTCTTCTTTAAGAAGGCGCTCAGCAATGTCTACAGATAATTTAGCAACCTCAGCTTTTAGTTCAGCAACTGCAGCTTTACGCTCTGTTTCAATTGCCTGACGTGCAGACTCTATTTCTTTTGCTGCTGCATCACGAGCGTCAGCTTTAGCTTCAGAAACTAGCTTTTCAGCAATTTCTTTAGACTCCTTAAGCATTGCGTCGCGCTTTGCTCTAGCTTCCTGAAGTAAACGCTCGTTGTCAGAATTCAGCGCAGCCATTTCTTCACGAGCCTTTTCTGCTTCACGTAGAGAGTTTGCGATGCTTTCTTCACGGTCGTTTAATGCTTTTAGGATAGGTCCCCACGCAATCTTACGTAGTATAAATAATACCGTAAGAAAGGCAAGTGTAGCCCAAAAGACTGTACCGAAAGCCGGTGTTAACAGCGAACCCATTTTATTATCCTAGGGCTACAAGTAGACAAATAATGATTCCGAAAAGAGCAACACCCTCTACAAGAGCGGCAGCAAGAATCATGTTTGCACGAAGGTCGTCAGAAGCTTCTGGTTGACGAGCCATAGACTCTAGGGCAGCCTTACCGATAAGACCTACGCCTAAACCTGCGCCGATAGCTGCAGCACCTGCACCAAGACCAGCAAGACCTTGACCTGTTGTGATTTCAATTAGAATGTTTAACAATTCCATGATGAGTTATTTATTAAAGTAATTTGTTATCAATGATGTGGTTCTTGCGTTGCTTCTGAGAAGTATATCGCAGCAAGAAGTGTGAATACGTATGCTTGAAGGAATGCTACTAGTAGCTCCAAGAAATACATGAAGATCATAAAAAGTGTTGAGAACACGCCTATTCCAACTCCACCTGCGGCGCCGTAACTGTTGTTGAAGATGAACACCAAGCTCACAAAAGAAAGAATGATAATGTGTCCTGCTGACATGTTCGCAGTTAAACGTATCATTAGTACTGTTGGCTTGAGTATGATTCCAAATAGCTCGATAGGCACTACGATGAACTTAACCAAGAATGGCACTCCAGGAGGAGAAACAAGGTGTCCCCAGTAGTGTTTGTTTCCGTTTATTGAAGTAATGATGAAA
>MDSV01061281.1_pt1 | contig 12412 bp, 11 predicted proteins | sample 810851 | NCBI WGS metagenome assembly MDSV01 (sample SAMN05326640, study PRJNA326480) | marine metagenome | isolation source: seawater | place: Atlantic Ocean: North East | collected 2012
ATATCGGTTATGCAACTTTTTTTTGTTAAATTTTTTTTAGGAGCTAATATGGAAAAATTTAAGTCAGTTGAAGAATTAATAAGTAAACTGAAACCTGTGGAACCTGTATATTGTATTAGAAAACAATCAATACAATTGGCATCAAAATATTTTCAAAAAAAATTTCCTGGCAGAATACTCTATGCTGTAAAAACTAATCCAAATCCATTTGTTTTAGAAACATTAGTAAAATCTGGAATTGAAGATTTTGATGTAGCTTCAATTAAAGAAATAGAAGCTATAAAAAATATAAAACCCGACGCAAAATGCTCTTATATGCATACCGTTAAAAGTAGAGAAAGTATAAAGGAAGCATATTTCAGATATGGAGTTAAATCGTTTTCCTTAGATACTAAAGATGAATTAATTAAAATTATTGAAAGTACAAATAACGCTAATGATTTAGAACTATTTGTAAGAGTTGCTGTATCAAATGAACATGCTGAAATAGATTTATCAAAAAAATTTGGGGCTGCAAATTCTGAAGCCACAGGTTTATTAAGACTAACAAAACAATATGCAAGAAAGGTTGGTTTAAGTTTTCATGTTGGATCACAGTGTATGCATCCAATTTCTTACGCAAAAGGAATCAATGAAATTAAAAATATAATTAAGAAAACTAAGATTGTGCCAGATACAATTAATATAGGTGGAGGTTTCCCCACAATTTATCCAGATTTAATTCCACAATCTTTAGATGCATATTTTCAAGAAATTAAAAATTCATTAAATAATTTAAAATTGGATAAACTGCCAAAAATTATATGCGAACCAGGGCGTGCACTTGTAGCAGAAAGTGGATCAACTATTGTAAGAGTAACTCTTAGAAAAAAACAAAAACTTTATATAAATGATGGTACATATGGAACCTTATTCGATGCAGGAGTCCCAAATATAGTTTATCCCTCAAAACTAATTACAAATGGAAGAGTCGTATCAAAAAAACTAACATCTTTTGATTTTTACGGTCCAACATGTGATAGCATGGATTATATGAAAGGACCTTTCATTTTGCCAAATAATATAAAAGAAAATGATTACATAGAATTAGGACAACTAGGAGCATATGGTTTAACATTTAGAACCCAATTTAATGGATACTATTCGAATAGTATTTATGAAGTTAGTGATGACCCAATAATGACAATGTTTAACAAAGAAACAAATAAAGAGTTTCTTGTTGCATAATGTCAGACACAAAAAATCTTAAGCATAATAGGAAAAAAGACTTCCTTAGTAAGGAAGTTGAGCATATAGACATAACATCATTTGACTCAAGAAAAATAATTTCATCAATGGAAAAGATGTCCTTTGTTTCAAGAGAAACAGCAAATGCATCTAAAATATATAATGAAATGTTAAAAGATAAGGATTGTACAATATTTTTAACGTTAGCTGGCTCTACATCTGCAGCAGGATGTATGCATATTTATAGGGATATGGTTAAATATAATATGGTAGATGCAATTGTTGCAACTGGTGCATCAATTATAGATATGGATTTTTTTGAAGCACTGGGTTTTAAACATTATCAAGGATCACAATATCAAAATGACAGTGAACTTAGAGATAATTACATAGATAGAATTTATGATACTTACATTGACGAAGATGAGCTTCAGAAGTGCGATAAAATCATTGGTGAAATCGCCGATAAACTGAAGCCAAAAGCTTATACCTCTAGAGAGTTTATAAAGGAAATTGGAAAATATCTTAAATCAAATGCAAAAAAAAAAGGATCATTGATAGAAACAGCTTTCGATAATGAGGTGCCTATTTTTTGTCCAGCCTTTACAGACTCAAGCGCTGGTTTTGGTTTGGTAATGCATCAAGAAAGAAATCCAAATAATCATATAACGATCGACACTATAAAAGAATTCAGAGAATTAACGGAGATAAAAATTAAGTCTAAAGGATCTGGTTTGTTTATGATTGGTGGGGGTGTGCCCAAAAACTTTATACAGGACACTGTAATTTGCGCTGAGCTTCTCGGCAAAAGTGTTGATATGCACAAATATGCTGTTCAAATCACGGTTGCGGACTCTAGAGATGGAGCCTGTAGTAGCTCCACCTTAAAAGAGGCAAGTTCCTGGGGAAAAGTCGATTTGGCCAGAGAACAGATGGTCTTTGCAGAAGCAACAAGTGTATTACCATTGATTGCTAGTGATGCGTATCATAATGGCGAATGGAAAAATAGAGAAAGAAAAAATTTCTCCCAAATATTTAAATAAAATATTGTTTATTAATGAAGTATCTCTCAAATAAAAATGGCTTCTTAGGAATTGATAATAAATTTTCATTTAAAGAAAAAGTAGTAGTTGTCCCTTTTGGTTTAGAAAAAACTGTGAGCTATGGAGGTGGTACAAAAAATGGACCAAAAGAAATAATAAAGGCTTCACATCAAGTAGAGCTTTATGATGAAGAATTACACTGCGAGCCTTATAAAAAAATAGGTATTAAAACACTTAAACCTTTTAAGATTGACAAAAATATTGTTAAAGCACTTAATAAGATGTCTAAAATAAATCAAGAGATTATAAGTAAAGGTATGTTTCCATTAACGTTCGGCGGTGAACATTCAATTACGCCTGGATGTATTTCTCCATTTTTATCAAAATATAAAAAATTATGTCTTTTACATTTCGATGCCCATGCAGATTTAAGAGATAGTTATGGAGGTGAAAAATATTCACATGCATCAGCAATAAGAAGATGCCTTGATAATAAAAATGTTTCTGTAATATCTTTTGGAATAAGAAATATTTCAAAAAGTGAAATCCTATTTTTAGAAAAAAATTCTAATAGAATTAAAATTTTTTGGGCAAAGGATAAAAATAAATGGAATCTAAATTCTTTTAAAAAGTTAATTAAAAATAAAATTGTTTATTTAACATTTGATGTGGACGGTCTAGATAGTAGTATTATGCCTGCAACTGGCACTCCAGAACCGGGTGGTTTATTATGGGATGAAACTTTGAATATTATTAAAATTGCAATGAAAAATTCAAAAATTGTTGGAGCCGACATTAATGAGCTTGCACCAATAAAGAGATTTAATTCTTACAATTTTCTTGTAGCAAAATTAGCTTATAAAATTCTATCTTATAAATTTAATTATTAAGCTGTGGCTTTATATGTATTAAGTAATAATCTAAATGGAATAAGCATTAAAATCGCAACAAAAAATTTTACTGCTAGATCTCCAATAGAAAGTGTTATCCACGGAACTCCTGTCCCATAGAATGATATAGAAAAAAATAAGAAAGTATCTACTATAGATCCAATAGAAGACGAAACTAATGGTGCAACATACCATTTATTATTTCTTAGTTTATCAAATGCTTTAACATCCAGTAATTGTGCAACTAGAAATGCAGTGCCTGATCCTATTGCAATTCTAATAGAAATTAAATCAGCAAAATTTGTAGAAAAAATTAGAGTAAATATTATGCCAGTAAAAAAACCAAAATAGACAATCTTTCGAGCCACAAATTTTCCATATGATCTATTTGCAAGGTCAGTAATCAAAAATGCAATTGGATAACTAAATGCACCATAAGTAAGCAAATCATTAAGACCATAATAATTTACAGGAAACTGAACTAAATAATTAGAAGATAAAACAACTGCTCCCATTAAAAATGAGAGAATTAGAAACTTTATATTCATTATACTGATTTATTAATTAAAAACTTTTTTACTTTTTTAAGCCTAATAGATAAATCTCTTGTTTTTGCAGCTTTGATAAAATCATCAAAACTTCCTTTTTTGTCAACTGATCTTACTCCTGCATTTGAGACAGTTAACTTAAAACTTTTATTTAAAATTTGGCTTTTAAATTTTACTTTTTTCAAATTGGGCAAAAATCTTCTCTTTGTTTTATTGTTAGCATGGCTAACTTTGTGACCTTTTAAAGGATGCTTTCCAGTTAATTCACATTTTTTTGACATAAAAAATTATTGTATAGGCTCATAAAACTTATCAGTCAAGTTCATTTTTTTTTCCAATAATAGAGGAAATATTTTCTATTCTTTTTTCTTTCAAAATATCAATTAATTCTTTAGCTATTTTATAAGCAATATCAGGGCCTTGGTAAACCATACCTGTATATAGTTGCACTAAATTAGCTCCATTTAAAATTTTTTCGAAAGCACTATATCCGGAGTCAACTCCTCCAACTCCAATTATTTTTATTCTATTTTGTAAAATTTTGTAAAACTTATTTATAATATTATTTGAAATCTCTTCTAAAGGTTTTCCTGAAAGCCCTCCTTTTTCAAGTTTATTAATATTTTTTAGATTTCTTCTATTTTTATCAGTAGTATTGGAAACTATTACTGCATCAATTTTAAATTTAATCAAAATTTGACAGATTTTTTCAATATTATTATCATCTATGTCAGGTGATATTTTTACTGCAATTGGAGTTTTGATTTTTAACTTTTGTTTTTCAATATTTATAAAACTTAATAAATTTTCTAATTCTTCTTCATTATGAAATTTTCTCAAGTTTTCGGTATTAGGTGATGAAATATTAATTGTTAGATAATCTGCAAATTTATAAAATTTTTTTAAACCAAAAAGATAATCTTCTAATCGATTATTAGTGTCTTTGTTAGGTCCTATATTAATTCCAAATAATCCCCTGGGCTTTTTTTCTAATATGTTTTTTAATACTTTATCTGATCCTGAGCTATTAAAACCTAATCTATTAATTAAAGCCTGGTCCTCCTCCAATCTAAATACTCTAGGTTTTGGATTTCCATACTGTTTTAAAGGAGTTACAGTTCCAACTTCTACGAACCCAAAGCCCATTTTAAATAAAGAATTATATACTTCTGCATCTTTATCGAATCCAGCAGCTAATCCGATAGGATTATTAATTGTTTTTCCAAATATTTTTGTAGAAATTAGATCTGAATGTTCAATTTTTTTTTCTGGTAAAATATTAAATTTTAGTGATTTAATTGCAAAATTGTGGGCAGTTTCTGGATCTAACTTAAAAATAAAAGATCTTATTTTTGAATATATCATTTAATTTTATCAATAATTAATTTTTTAGTCTCATCGACGCCAAAAAAGCTTATGAAAAATCCCATTCTTGGACCATTTTCATCGCCAAATACAACTTCGTAAATTAGTTTAAACCATTCTCTTAGATTTTTTTCATACCCGTTTTCTTTTCCCACAGAATAAATTTTAGTTTGTATCTCTTCTGGATCCATTTTGTCATTACAGTCATTTAAGGCCTCTATGAGAGATTTTAAAGCATTTCTTTCATTTTCATTTGGTTTTTTATATTTTTTATTTTTTTTAACAACCTTATTAAAATAATTAATTGCATATCCAATCAAACTATCAAAAATAGGAAAATCTTTTTCTTTTATGTCAATCCTATGTTTTTTTACAAACTTCCATAACAACTCTTTAGAATCTGCATTGCTTGTTTGAACTAAATTTAACAACATAGAGAAAGACATTATTATTTTTTCTTCTGGGACGTTTCCATTATGAACATGCCAAACCGGATTTAGAAGTTTTTCTAAATCATTTTGATTTTTTTCTTTATTCATAAATTCTAAATATTCATCAACTGCTTTGGGTACAATATCATTATAAAGCTTTTTTGCTCGTCTCGGATTTTGATACATAAATAATGAAAGACTTTCTGGAGAAGCAAACTCTAACCATTCATCAATTGTAATTCCATTTCCTTTAGATTTTGAAATTTTTTCTCCTTTTTCATCTAAAAATAATTCATATGCAAAACCTTCTGGATTTTTTTTACCTAAAAGTTTTATAATTCTTGTTGATAAAATTGCACTTTCAATTAAATCTTTACCATACATTTCAAAATCTACGTCTAAAGCATGCCAACGCATCGCCCAATCAACTTTCCATTGTAATTTACATTCACCATTCAAAATACTTCTCTCTAAGCCTTTACCATTATCGTCAAATATAATTTTTAATTTTTTTTCGTCAATTTCCTTGACTGGTATTTCCAAGACTGTTCCTTTATCTGGACAAATTGGTAAAAAGGGTGAATATGTTTTTTGTCTATCTTTGCCTAATGTTGGTAAAATTATATTCATAATACCACTATAATTTTTTAGAATTAATTTTAAAGTATCATTAAAGAAACCACTTTTATAAAGCAATGCAGAACTTTTAAAATTATATTTAAAATTAAATTTATTTAAAAATTTTTTTAAAATTTCATTATTATGCTCTCCAAAGCTCGAAAACTTATTAAAAGGATCTGGAACTGATGTAAGTGGTTTATGCAAATTATCTTTTAAGATATTTTGGTTAGGTACATTTTCAGGAATTTTTCTTAAACCATCCATATCATCAGAAAATGTTATAATTTCTTTAGGTACATCAGTAATATGATTAAGAGCATTAACAACCATGGTTGTTCTTGCTACTTCTGCAAAAGTGCCAATATGTGGTAGGCCACTTGGACCATAACCAGTTTGTAAAATTATCTTTCCTTTTTGATCAATATTTTTTTTTCGCAGTTTTAAAATTTTTTTAGCCTCGACAAACGGCCAAGCATTAGTTTTTTCTATTTTATTTTTATCAATCACAATAAGTTATCAAATTTCTTATAAAAATTAGTGTTTTTAACAAATCTTATAGAGTTGAATTTTATTTACCATAAAATAATGTTCATTCAAAATGTCCAATTATAAAACAGTTTTTTTTACACTCGGAATATTACAAATTATTTTGGGATTATCGATGAGTGTGCCAATATTAGTCCAAATATTATATGGGGAACTTGATTCCTCATTTATAATTGCAGCTATCATATCTATAATATTTGGTTCATTGTTTTTTTTATCTAATATTGATCATGATAAAAAACTTAATTTACAAAGTGCATTTTTACTTACAGCTCTTTCTTGGTTAAGTGTTGCTTTGTTTGGATCGCTTCCTTTTGTTTTTTCAAATTTAAATCTTACTTTTACAGATGCATTGTTTGAAAGTATGTCAGGAATAACAACAACTGGTTCTACTATTATTGAAAATTTAAATATAGTTCCAAAAGCAATTTTATTTTGGAGAGCAATCCTACAGTGGTTAGGTGGTATAGGTATAATTATAATGGCTATAACTTTAATGCCGATAATGAATATTGGAGGTATGAAATTATTTACTGTCACCTCACATCAAGCTCCGGAAAAAATTTTACCCCAATCAAAAGCAATAACTTTAAGATTAGTTATTATTTACTCTTCACTAACTTTTGTTTGTGCAATTTTTTATAAATTTTTTGGCATGAGCCTTTTTGACAGTATAACTCATTCAATGACAACAATTGCGACTGGAGGTTTTTCAAATTATAATGAGTCAATAGGTTATTTTAAAAGTGGCGCTATTGAATTTACATCAATGATATTTATTATTTTGGGTAGTATTCCATTTATTGCATATATTAAATTTCTAGGTGGTAATAAAAAAATTGCTTTTGATGATGCTCAAATCAAGGCTTTTATAAAACTTATTATTTTATCAATATTAATTTTGTATATTTATTTAGTTATTTTAAATCGTGGTTTTTTTGAGATTAATATTAGATCGGTTTCCTTTAATGTTATTTCTATTTTAACAGGAACAGGTTATGTGACAAAAGATTTTGATAATTGGGGCAGTTTTCCTTTAATGTTTTTTTTACTACTCATGTTTATTGGTGGATGTGCTGGTTCAACATCGTGTGGAATAAAAATCTTTAGAGTGCAATTACTTTTAAAATTTTTAACAACTCAAATTAAAAAAATTATTTATCCAAGTGGTGTATTTGTTATTAAATATGATAAAAACAATGTTGATGATAAATTCATGTCATCAATTATTTCATTTGTTTTCTTATATATCTTGATTTTTTTTATAATGACAACTTTGTTATCTCTAAATGGTTTGGATTTTATAACAGCTGTTTCAGGAGCAGCAACCTCAATATCAAATGTAGGACCAGGATTAGGTGATACAATAGGACCAAATGGTAATTTCTACAATTTGTCAGATTTTTCAAAGTGGATTTTAAGTCTTGGAATGTTGCTTGGAAGATTAGAATTATTTGCAATTTTAGTTTTATTTATTCCTGCATTTTGGAGAAAATTTTAAAAATTATAAATGAAAAAAAACATAAAACTATTTTTTGATAATAAATCAATTACCATGTTGTTTCTAGGTTTCTCGTCTGGTTTGCCTATACTACTTGTATTCTCAACTCTGTCTGTATGGCTTGTGAAAGCAGGGATAGAGAGAAATACTGTTACGCTTTTTAGTTGGGCTGGTTTTGCATATGCATTTAAATATCTTTGGTCACCTTTAGTGGATAATTGTCAAATGCCAATTTTTAAAAAGTTAGGTCATAGACGTAGCTGGTTAATTTTTTCCCAGCTATCAGTATGTATGTTCCTTATTTTTATTTCTTTTATAGATCCTCAAAAAAATATTTATTTGATTGCATTTGCGGTAACTATGTTAGCAATATCAAGTGCAACTCAAGATATAATAATTGATGCCTTTAGAATAGAGTCTGCACCACAATTTATGCAAGGACCTTTATCTTCTATGTTCATTGCCGGTTATCGGCTAGCAATGTTAATTAGCGGAGCCGGAAGCTTATGGCTGGCTGCTTCTTTTGGAACTGAAATTTACAATCAATTAACTTGGCAAAAGGTGTACTTGATAATGTCTGCTTTAATGCTTATAGGAATCTTAACTACCATTTTTGCAAGTGAACCTAATATAAAAAGGTTAAAAAATTTAAAAACTAAAAACCAATTGAGATTTTTAATGATCATCATTTTATCAATTGTTTCTTTCATATTCCTATATTCAAAATTAAGTAGTCCTTTTGAAGATAATTTAGTTTTAAATTTTATTTTTACAGTTTTCAGACTAATATTATGTTTTATTCTTGCTTTTTTAATTATTTATATTTCAACTAAAATTCATTTTGTCTCAAAAAATGAATTTAAAAGTAGTTATTTTAATCCGATTTTAACATTTTTAAAAAAATATGGAAAATTTGCTTTTTTTATTTTACTTTTAATCTCACTATATAGAATTGCAGATATTGTTATGGGAGTAATGGCTAACATATTTTACCTTGAAAAGGGTTATGACATTAAGGATATTGCCACTTATTCAAAATTTTTTGGAGTTTTTGCAACAATACTTGGTGGATTTCTAGGTGGATACTTTTCATTAAAATTTGGAACAATGAAAAGTCTTTTTTTTGGAGCGTTGATTGCCGCTGCGAGTAATTTACTTTTTGCTTGGTTGGCTGTTCATGCAATAAGCATTAAACTTCTAATATATGTTATTACTGCTGATAATATTTCTAGTGGGTTTGCTGGTGCAGCATTTGTAATATATTTATCAGGTTTAACATCCATTAAGTTCACAGCGACTCAATATGCATTGTTTTCATCTATAATGCTTTTCATTCCAAAATTAATTGCTGGTTATTCTGGTGGTTGGGTAGATATTATGGGCTACCAAAATTTTTTTATACTTACTGCTGCCATGGGTATTCCAGTCCTTTTTTTAATACTATGGATTGGTAAAGTTGCACCTGTTAGGAATTAAATGATCATTACTTTACCCTCAGTTAATATTTATAAGAAGCCTAATAAAAAATCAGAAATAACCTCGCAGATATTATATGGAGAAAAATTTAAAATTATAATCAAAAATTCTAAATGGATTAAAGTCAAAACTAATTACGACAGATATATTGGCTACATTCAAAATAAAGGAGTAATCAAAAACTTTAAAGAAACCAATAAAGTTAGTGTGCTTAAAGCCCAAATTTTTAAGTTAAAAAAAAAGAAATTTGTAAAAATTAAAAAAAGATATTTACCATTTTCTGCGAGATTAAAAATATTTCAAAAAGAGAGAAAGTTTTTTAGATTCGAAAAAAATAAATGGATACATGAAAAAGAATTGAAAAATCTCACTGATAAAAAAAAATTTTCTGAAGTTCTAAAGTTATTTTTAAATTGTAAATACAAATGGGGTGGTAGAAGTTTTGACGGAATTGATTGCTCGGCATTAGTACAGATGTTTTATCATTATAATAATAAATATTTCCCTAGAGACACTAATAAACAGATAAAATTTAAAAAAGGTTTTTCTGCAAAAAAGAAACTTCAAAAAGGTAATTTAATTTTTTGGAAAGGTCATGTTGCAGCCTGTTTAAGCAATAACAAACTAATCCATGCTTATGGACCAAAAAAAAAGGTTTTAATTATGTCAATTAACAAAACTATTAAATTAATTGAAAAAACTGCAAATTTACAAGTTAAAAAAATATTTACTATTTAGATATCTATTCTACCAAAATCTGGTTTTGAAATATCTTGTTTTAAATCTATAATTTGTTTTCTTACTTTTTTTGAATTTTTTAAAATTTTTCGAAGTTTAATATCCTCTAATAATTTAATATTGTTTTTTAAACCATTTAAATTTTTGATAAACATTTCAATTACATCTATCATGTTTTTTTTATTACTGAAAAAAATATCACGCCACATAATTTCATTTGAAGCAGCTGTTCTAGAAAAATCTCTCAAACCTCCTGCACTAAACTTTATAATTTTTTTTTTATTTTTTTTTTGAAAATCTTGTGCTGTTTTAATTAAATTATATGCAACTAGGTGGGGTAAATGACTAGTTATTGAAAATATTTTGTCGTGCTCATCGCTATCCATAAAAACTATTTTTGAACCAATTTTTTTCCAAAACTTAGAGACTTTTTTAATATCTTTTAAATTTTTATCCTTAATAATTATACACCATTTTTTTTTAAAGAGATTCTTATTTCCATGCTCTGGTCCACTGACTTCAGATCCAGAAATTGGATGACTCATGATCCAATTTAATTTTTTATCTAATTTTTTTTTTTTAATTTCCATTAAATTACTTTTAGTAGATCCAACATCTGTTATAAGTGAATTTGGAGATAAAAAATTATTTAACTTAAGAATAATTTTTTCATATTCACTCATTGGAGTGCATAGAATAACAAATTTAATATCAAAAATATTTTTATCAATTTTATTTAAAAATATTAAATTTGAATTTATTTTTTTTATTTTAGATATATTTTTTTTTGATTTTTCTAAAATATAAATTTTTTTAGATAATTTTTTTTGTATTAAGGCTCTTAAAATTGAGGAGCCAATTAAGCCACATCCAACGATTAAAATTTTATTAAACATTTTTAAATATTCTTTTAATTTCCTTAAGAAATAATTTGTTTTCTGTACTATTTCCAATTGTTAGTCTTAAATGATTCTTGATTCCATAAGTTTTCATTTCTCTAAGTATGATACCTCTTTTTTCTAATTTTTTTTCAAATGTAATTGCAGATAATTTGCAACGATTAAAATTTAATAAAAGAAAATTAGCACTAATTTTATTTGAGTAAATATCAAATTCTTCTAACGTTTTTTTAATTTTTTTACACCAATATAAATTGTGTTTAATTGATTTATTAATAAATTTACTGTCTTTTAAGGCTTCAATTGCACATAACTGTGCTACCTCATTAACATTAAATGGTGGTTTAATAAAATTTAGAGCATCAATAATATTTTTATCACCAAATCCCCATCCAATTCTTAAAGCTGCCAATCCATAAATTTTCGAAAATGTTCTAAGTATAAAAACATTTTTATAATTTTTAAAAATCTTTAATCCTGAAGCGTAATTCCTATCCTGCATATATTCATAATATGCATCGTCTATTACCAATAAAATTTCTTTTCTTAATCTTTTTCTTAAATTAATTAATTCATTCTTGTAAAGGTAGGTACCTGTAGGATTATTAGGATTTGCTAAAAAAACAATTTTCGTTTTTTTATTTACTTTTTTAATTATGTTATCTACAGAAATCTTAAAATTTTTTTCTTTTGAAAATACAACTTTTGCACCTGAAATAGATGCGTAAATCCTGTACATCAAAAAACTATATTCTGGTACGATGACTTGATCGTCTTTGCTCAAAAATAGTTGACATAGCATCTGAATTATCTCATCCGATCCAGATCCACAAATTACTTTGTTCGCATTGCATTGAAATTTAATTGAAATTTGTTTTCTTAATATTTTAGAAGTATAATCTGGATATTTAGAAGTACTAATATTATTTTTTAAAATTGCTTTCACCTTTGAACTCGCTCCTAATGCAGACTCGTTTGCAGATAATTTAATTATTCTTCTAGTTTCCTTGAAATTTGGTATTTCGTATTTACCTGGTTTATAAGATTGAAATTTTAGTTTTTTAAATTTAGTTAATTTCATAATTTTAAGTATTTCTGGTATATATAGTTAAATTATAAGTTATTTA
>MDSV01211590.1_pt1 | contig 12412 bp, 13 predicted proteins | sample 810851 | NCBI WGS metagenome assembly MDSV01 (sample SAMN05326640, study PRJNA326480) | marine metagenome | isolation source: seawater | place: Atlantic Ocean: North East | collected 2012
ATCCTGTGAGTTAGGAATTAAATATGTTAACCAAGCTATAGGATCTAATCCTAATTATGGAAAAGGACATGGTCCTATAAATCATTTAAACTCCATAAAAATAGATAAAAAATTTAGATAATGAAAAATGTAGTTGTTGTAGGTTCGCAGTGGGGAGACGAGGGCAAAGGAAAGATAGTTGATTGGCTGTCTAGTGAAGCAGATGTAGTTGTTCGTTTTCAAGGCGGTCACAACGCAGGGCATACACTAGTAATTGATAAGAAAGTTTTTAAATTGAGATTACTACCATCTGGGATAGTAAGAGATGGAAAAATTTCAATTTTAGGAAATGGAGTAGTAATAGATCCTTGGGCTTTATTAGATGAAATTAAGGAAATAAAGAAAAAGGGAATAAGTGTTAGTCCAGAAAATTTTATGATTTCAGAATCTGCCTCATTAATACTTCCATTTCATAAAGAAATGGATGAAATAAGAGAAGATGCTGCTGGAAAAAGTAAAATAGGAACTACAAGAAGAGGAATTGGCCCTTGTTACGAAGATAAAGTTGGAAGACGCGCTATACGAGTGATGGATTTAAGGTCGTCAAGCAATTTAAATAAAAGATTAGAAAACGTATTATTACATCATAATGCTATAAGAAAAGGTCTTAAAAAAAAAGTTTACAAAAAAGAAGATCTTAAAAAAAAATTATTAAAAATTGCTCCTGAAATCTTAAAATTTGCACAGCCTATTTGGCTCAAATTAGATGAATTTATAAAAGATAGAAAAAAAATATTGTTTGAAGGAGCACAAGGAATACTTTTAGATGTAGATCATGGAACTTATCCGTATGTCACTTCATCAAATACTGTGCCTTCAATGGCTGCAACAGGAACTGGTTTAGGGCCTGACAAAATTAATTATGTTTTAGGTATCACAAAAGCTTACACTACAAGGGTAGGTAGCGGACCATTTCCCACCGAGCTTAAAAATAAAATTGGAGATAGTTTGGGCAAAAGAGGTAAGGAATTTGGAACAGTAACAGCTAGAAAAAGAAGATGTGGTTGGTTCGACGGTGTTTTAGTTCGTCAGACAATAAAAATTTCTGGTATTAATGCAATTGCTTTAACTAAATTGGATGTTTTGGATGAGTTAAATGAAATCAAGGTATGTATAAAGTATGAATTAAATGGAAAAAAAATTGACTATTTACCCACAGCTTCGGAAGACCAGCATAAAATAAAACCTATATATAAATCTTTTCCTGGGTGGAAAAGTTCAACTCAAGGCATCAGAAATATTAAAGATTTACCAGAAAAAGCCAAAAGTTATATATATGCTTTAGAAGATTTTATTGGAGCTAAAGTCTCAAGTATTTCTACTAGCCCTGAAAGAGACGATACTATTTTAATTGAAGATCCTTTTAAGGTTTAATTTTTAGGCAATAAATTTTTTGATTTACTAGCATTTATCATTGATTTTTGTAATTTTTCAAATGCTTTAGTCTCAATTTGTCTTATTCTTTCTCTACTAATATTGTATTTTTTACTCAATTCTTCCAGTGTTTTGGGATTTTCAGATAATCTTCTCTCTTCAATAATTTCTTTTTCTCTCTCATTTAAAATTTTCATTGCTTCAACGAGCAACTCTTTTTTATCTTCATACTCTTGTTGTTGTGAAATAATTAATTCTTGATCTAAACTATCATCTACTAACCAGTCCTGCCATTCTTCATTCTCACCACTCTTGATAGGGTCATTTAAAGATTTTTCTTGTCCCATCATCCTTCTATTCATATTGACGACTTCTTTAGAGTCCACATCCAATCTTTTAGAAATTTCATTTACTTGTTCGTCTTTTAAGTCTCCCTCTTGTCCGGGGGCTATTTGATTTTTTAATTTTTTTAAATTAAAAAATAGTTTTTTTTGAGCAGTAGTAGTTCCCATCTTCACCAAACTCCATGATCTCAATACATACTCTTGAATTGAAGCTTTAATCCACCACATTGCATAAGTTGCTAACCTAAATCCCTTATCGGGATCAAATTTTTTTACTGCCTGCATTAATCCAATATTTCCCTCTGATATTAGCTCATTAACTGGTAAACCATATCCTCTATATCCCATAGCAATTTTTGCTACTAATCTTAGATGACTTGTAACTAGTTTATGAGCTGATTGAAGATTTCCATTTTCTTTCCAATTTTTGGCTAACATATATTCCTCCTCCGCATCTAGCATTGGGAATTTTTTAATTTGAGCTAGATAAATAGATAATCCTCCAGCTGATGGTGAGGGCAAGTTACTCACTGTATTTTTTGAAACCATATGGCAATTTATATCCTAATTTTTATTATTCAACTACTTCGTTTTTTTAAATAATTAAGCAATTTTTTAATGTCATCTGCTGGATCAACTTGGAATTTCAACCATTTGTTTTTTTTTGGGTGATTAAATCCTAAACTTTTTGCATGAAGAGCCTGGCCTTTAAGACTATTGAGTTTTGTTAAGAATTCCTTTTCTATTCTCTTAAACTTTAAATTTTTTTTTCCATATTTTTCATCTCCTAGTAAAGACGTGCCTTTGTACATCATGTGAACTCTTATCTGATGGGTTCGTCCAGTCTCCAAATTGCATTCAATTAAACTTATTTTTGGTATATTCTTTATATTAAAAATCTTTAAAGTATTGTAATTTGTAATTGCTTTTTTCCCGTTTTTTTCACTTACCATCATAAGCTGTCTATTTCTTTTGTTTCTAGTTATTAAAGTTTCAATTCTTCCTTTGAGTGGTCTAAGCACTCCCCAAACTAAACATAAGTAATTTCTTTCAATTGAATGTTCGTTGAACTGTTTACCCAAATGGGCATGAGAATAATTATTTTTAGCTACAACAAGTAGACCACTTGTATCTTTGTCAATTCTATGCACTATTCCAGGTCTCGTAGCTCCATTAATATTAGATAATTTTTTATGGTATTTATATATTAGTGCATTTGCTAAAGTGTCGTCATAATTACCTGCTCCAGGATGTACTACCATTCCTTTTGGTTTATTTACAACTAAAACATCTTCATCTTCAAAAATTATATTTAAGCTAATATTGCTAGGTGTTAAATTTTCTATCTCTCTTTTTTTTGCAAATATACTAATTGCGTCATTTATTTTAATTTTGTATGAGGGTGAATTAATAACCCTACTATTAATCTTTACTAAGCGTGACTCAATTACTTTTTTTAAATACGATCTGGTAAAGTCATTGATCTTGTTTGAAAGATAAACATCTAATCGTTGCCCACTATCTTTCTTTTTTATTAAAAATTTTATTGTATTTTTTATCATTTAATTCTAAATTATAATCATATGCGTTCGTAGCTCAACTGGATAGAGCGCCTGACTTCGGATCAGGAGGTTGAGGGTTCAAATCCTTCCGGGCGCAAACTAATTTTAATACAAACAAGCTAAATAAAATTTTTTTTAAATTTTTCCACTTTGTCTTTGAATTCATTCCACCTTTTATCATATTGATGTACAATTACATAAGGTTCGTTGTTGGAATTTAGTAATTGAGAATTTTTATTAAAATTTATTTTTTTAAGATAATATACAGTAGCTATCGGGCCAGATTCATTTGAGTAAAAATAACTGTTTTCAATTAAATTTTTATGTGAAATATAATTAGCGTATGCTTGATCACTCCCCCTACCTTCTTTGTCTCTTCTAAAAGTAAGTAAATATTTAAGTCTTTTTTTATATCTGAAATTTTTTGATTGATCGCACATTAATTTTAAATAGTGTTTTATTTGATCATATTTACCTAAAGTAGTTCCAGAGCAAACAATTGTATTTTTTGAAATTTCGTCGAAAATTTTTTTCCCATAAGTTTTTACAATCCAGTTGGAGTTAAATTGACAGTTTTTTATTATTTTACTTTCAAGGAAGAAGTTAATATTCCCTTTATATTCATATTTAAAAGGATCTGCTTGAAAGTAAATATCTCTTGAGTCGCATAATAAAATATTTTTGTATTTTTTTCTCTCTAAAATATTTAAGTAATGATAATACCTTTTGATTTGCACATCAAACTTGTGATCTGTAATTTCTAAATACTGACAATTATACAGATCTAGGGTTTTTTTTAATTCATAATCCTTTAAATTTACTAAAAAACAAATTTCATCATGATAAAAATGTCTTAAACTTTTTAAAAAAAAGTCAATAGATTTTGGATCTATTCCACAAGCTGCGCTTAAGATTAAATTTTTTTTTGAATTTTCTATCAATTTTCTAAACGATCCAATCTTTTAAAAGAGACGTATTTTTAAGTATATATTCTGGGAAAGACTTATCTATATCAACTTTTTTAAGTTTATATCCTCTCTCAAATATGTCTTCATTATTTAAAATTTTTTTTGCAATATTATTAGTATCAATAAAGTCTTCTTTATTAAACTCTCCATGCGAAAAAGATTTGATTTTATTGGCTATCTCTTCTGGTGAATTTAAAAAAGAGAAATGCCAACCTCCGTATATTATTTGATTTTGAAATTTATCAATTCTCCAAAAAGGATAGTTTTTAAACTTTAAGTCTCGCAAAGATTGAAAAGATGTTAAATCTTTTTTTTTTACAATTTTAGATCCTATCCAGTTACTCTCATTTTTATTTTCAATGTTAAGCTTATACATATACATTTTTTGAGAAAAAGCTGTAAACTTAGTAGTAGATTTTATTTGATTAATTTTACTAAGGTCTGGTATCTCGTCAGAATCTGACAAAATTATTAAGTCTTCTTCTCTTGCCCCATCTAATCCTTGAACTAAAGAATTCCTTTGATGTTGTTCAATTAAAGACTCACCACCTGAATGATTAAATGGCACATCATTATTTTGATAATCTGCAACTACAAATTTTATTTTATTCTTAAACTTTTTAAAATTGTTAATATTGAAATTAATTTTTTTATTTTTTCCCTGATGAGTTTTAGTAGATTCAGAAATAACAAAGTAATCCACATATTTGTTTAACACATTAAATCTTAAGTCAAGAATATGATCTTCGTTAAAATATTGAAAACAATCGTATATAGCCATTTAAATATTTATTTTTTTGTGAAAGTTGCTATACCAAGTTTTTTACCTTCAATTACAGATGATGAGCAGTGAATAGAAGTCCTATCAAAAATTAACATAGATCCCACTTCCCATTCATAAATCATATCAACTTCAAGACCTTTTAAATTTTCAATTTTTTCATGGTTTAAATAGTTTTTGTGAATCTCTTTATCAAACGGCTTGTTTCCGTATAATTTTAAATGGTCAGAAGATCTTTTATTTTGACCATATTTTAAATTTGTTTTATTTAATTCCTCTGGATCTTGAGTAAAGTTTGTTGATCCATCATAAAATCTATTTTTAAATATAACCGTACTTCCTACAGATGATAAAGGTATTAGTGTTTGTTTATAAATTTTATTTTCAACATTAAAACCTCCATCAACATGTAAGCCGATTGGTGCGTAACTTTCTTGTATTAAGCCAAAAATATCTTTTCCATTGTCATCTTGAAGATTATCCATCTTAAATTCTCCAATTTCTCTTTTTACTCTTTCATAAAATAATTTTTCCAAGTTTAAATTATACCCTTGCAACCACCTTTTTTTAATAACATTTTGTTTTTTGTTATGTACAGTAATTGGCAGATCTTCATATAATTTTAAAAAACTTTGGATTTCTTGCTTGTTAAACATATTCTTTATTATTTTAGGGCTAGACTCTGTTTTTTTAATTTCTTCAATATTTTTGTTCATACTTATTCTCCCATATTAATTAATGTTCCTCTTTTTTTAGCTCCAAAATAAGAAACGTAAAAAATTATAACTCCAAAAATAAAATATACTATAGATATAGATATTGACTTAAATATGTTTATATAATTCACAACATCGTTGATCAATATGTTCCTCATCTCCTCAAAAATATGAACCAAAGGAAGACCTTTAGCTAAGATTTGTAAAGAGCTGGGTAATATTTCTATTGGATAATAAATACATCCAAGTGGGGCTAAAAAAAATAAACTAGCCCAAGCTATATTTTCGAAGGAAGGACCAAATCTTAGTAAACCAGAAGTTACTAATAGCCCAAGACTTACTCCAAACAAATAAAGAGCTAACAATAAGAAAAACAAAGGTAATCCAAGCTTAAAAACAGAAACACCAAATAATGGTATGGCTAATAATGCAGCAGGCACTAACCCTACCATAGTCCTAAAAACAGCTGTTAATGTTAACGAAGTAATAATCTCTTTTATTTCAATAGGAGCTAAAAATAAGTTAGTAAAATTTCTGCTCCAAATTTCTTCAAGAAACATCATGTTAAAACTTATACTAGCTCTAAATAAAAAATCGTATAATATAGCTGCAGTCAAAATAATCCCTACTGTATTACTATAATAGTCAGAATTTAAAGTAAAAAACTTAGAAATAAAACCCCATAGAAAAATTTGAACAGTAGGCCAATAAATTAAATCCAATAGCCGAGGAAAAGAATTGCTTATTAAATATAGATGTCTCAATCCTAAAGCATAAATTTTATTGAAGTTCATTGTCATTTCTCGCTAGTTTTAAAAAAGTTTCTTCTAGATTATTTCTGCCATGTTTTTTAATTATTTCTTCACATGTCCCTCGATCTATGATTTTACCTTTCTTCATCATTATGATGCTGTCACAAAGTCTTTCAACTTCATTCATGTTATGTGAGGCTAATAGGATAGTTACTTGATTTTTTGACTTATATTCTTGAATATAACTTCTTATAAAATCACCTACATCAGGATCTAAACTTGCTGTTGGTTCATCTAAAAATAAAATTTCAGGTCTATTAATTAAAGATTTTGCTAAAGAGACTCTATTTTTTTGTCCTGAAGATAGCTCTCCGGTTTTTCTGTGAAAAAAGTTCTTTATATCTAAATCGTCTGAAATTTCATTGATTCTTATATTTAAATTTTTAATTCCATACAATCTTCCATAAACTTCTAAGTTTTGTCTAACAGTCAATTTTTTCGGTAATTCAATATATGGAGAAGCAAAATTTATTTTAGATAATATATTATTTCTTTTTAACGAAGATAAATTTTTATTATCTATAAAAATTTCACCTGAAGTCGGTGTAATTAATCCAAGCATCATACCTATAGATGTAGTCTTTCCACACCCATTAGGACCCAACAATCCAACAGTTTTATTTTTTCCAATATCAAAATTTATATTATCTACGGCCAAGCTATTTTTATATTTTTTACTTAAATTTTTTATTTGAATGAACATTTATTTTGAAGCTCTTTTTAATCTATCATTAATAGCTACACCAGGACCTCTATTTGGTATTTTGACCACATAAATTTTTTTAAATCCTTTTTTCTTTATTATTCTAAATGTTTTGTATAGATTAGAAGCAGCTTCTTTCAAGTCCGATTTTTTACTCAGGTTAAAATGATTGTTTTTATTTCCATATTTTTTCCCAAAAGTAATAAAAGCATAAGTTTTATTGCACTTTTTTTTATTTAACCTCATGGGTATACCAGGGGAGTAATGTTTGCTTAATAAACCGGGGGATTTTATATAACTACTTTTTTTAGCGTAATTTATTTTTAATATTTTTTTAATTTGTATTGCGTCAATTATTCCTTTTCTTAATATTTTGGGTCTTCCTGTCAAGTCTACTACAGTTGACTCGATCCCGAGTTTTGAATTTTTTCCATCAATTATTAATTTAATATTATTTTTAAACTCATCCGCTACATCTGCGGCACTTGTCGGACTAATACCTCCTGATAAATTTGCACTCGGCATCGCAAGAGGAAAATTAATTTTTTTTATTACTGTTTTTGACACTTTGTGAGAAGGGAATCTAATAGCAACAGTCTTCAGATTCGCTATAGCAATTGATTGAATTTTAGATTTTTTCTTTTTTTTTAAAATAAAGGTAATAGGCCCAGGACAAAACTTATTATATAATTTAAAGAAACTACTATTAAATAAAACATCTTTTTCCGCTTGTTTGTAGTCAGAATAATGTACTATTAATGGATTGAACTTTGGTCTATTTTTAAGTGTATATATTCTTTCAATTGCTTTTTTAATATAAGCATTGCCCGCTAGTCCATAAACAGTCTCAGTTGGCAGGCCAATGACATTTCCTTTTTTCAAATTTTTAATGGCTTTGGTTAGTACTTTTTTGTTAAAAGAAAATATATTTGAATAGATATTTTTCATAATGATATTATTATAATAAAAATGAAAAATGAAAATATTCTAGCTAGCATTAAAAGTAAATCAATAAAAGAAACAAAAGATGAAATTAATGAAATTTTGACAAAACTTGAAAAAAAAGATGTAAATTTAACTAATTCATTAGACGATTATAATAGATTGTTGCAATTAAATAAACACATGGATCAATTATTTAAAGAAAAGATGAAGGAAATTTCTTTGTCTAAGAATAAATTTAAAAAATGATAAAAAAAAGATTAATTCAAAATGCAAGAAAAGTTGACAAATTTTTAGTCAATTATTTAAAAAAACAAAATCACTCGCTTCTTGTAAATCCAATGAAATATGGTGTGTTATCTGGAGGAAAAAAAATTAGATCAACTATCATTTTAAATGTTGGTAAACTATATAATTTAGAAATAAACAAATTGATAAATGTTTGTGCTGCGGTTGAATGTATTCACTCCTATTCTTTAATTCACGATGATTTACCTTGCATGGACAATGACAAGATAAGAAGAGGAAAGCCCTCAACTCACATAAAATATGGCGAAGCTTCTGCAATATTAGCGGGAAATTCGCTTTTAACTTTAGCTTTTGAAATCATATCAGAAAAAAAATACTTAATAAATTCAAAGGTCAAAAATGATTTGATAAAATCCTTGGCTTTTAGCGCAGGACATACAGGAATTGCTGGAGGGCAAGAATTAGATTTAAAATTTGAAAAAAAGAAAAAAAGTTTAAAAAAGATAATTGATATGCAAAAAAAGAAAACGGGAAAGTTATTTAGTTTTTGTCTAAATGCTGTTGGAATGATTGCAAAAAAAAATTTAAATGAAAAAAAATATTTGACAAAGTTAGGAGAAGATATCGGCTTATTATTTCAACTAGCAGATGACTTTTTAGATATTAAAGGCTCTAAACTATTAACAGGAAAACAAATAAAAAAAGACAAAAAAAAAGGAAAATCAACACTTATAAAACTGATAGGCATTGAAAAAACTCAACATTATGCAAATAATTTAAAGAAAAATATATTGCTTAAATTAAAAAAACATGGAAAAAAAGCAAAAGAGTTAGAAGAAACAATAGAATTTGTATTAAATAGAAATTTTTGATGACAAGATTAATTAAACAAATAAATTTTCCATCTGACCTTAGAAAGTTTAAGAAAGATCAGCTTAGACAAATTTCAGATGAATTGAGAGATGAGTTAATAGACGTAGTCTCTGAAACAGGTGGACATTTAGGTGCGGGTTTAGGAGTTGTAGAGTTAACTGTTGCCTTACACTATGTGTTTAACACTCCTAAAGATAAATTAGTCTGGGATGTAAGTCATCAAACCTATCCACATAAAATTATTACAGGAAGAAGAGATAGAATTAAAACTTTAAGAAAAGGAGGAGGTTTATCAGGATTTACAAAACGTACTGAAAGTGAATATGATCCATTTGGTGCTGCCCATAGTTCAACTTCAATCTCATCTACTTTAGGAATGGCAGTAGCAAAGAAACTATCAAATAACAATAACAATGTAGTTGCTGTTATTGGAGATGGAGCAATGAGTGCTGGTATGGCCTACGAAGCAATGAATAATGCAGGGGCTTTAAAATCTAAATTAATTGTTATTTTAAATGACAATGACATGTCTATCGCTAAGCCAGTAGGCGCCATGAGCAAATATTTAGCAAAACTTTTATCAGGCAAATTATACTTTAGTTTAAGAGAAACTATTAAAATGGTTATTTCAGCATTTTCTAAAAGATTTAGTCAAAAAGCTGGTAAAGCAGAGGACTTGCTAAGAGGCCTAGTTACTGGAGGAACATTGTTTAGTGAACTAGGTTTTTATTATATAGGTCCAGTAGACGGTCACGATGTCGATAATTTGGTTGAAATACTTAATAATGTAAAAAATTCTTCTCACCAAGGACCAATTTTAATTCACGTAAGAACTCAAAAAGGAAAAGGTTATAAACCAGCAGAGGATTCGGGAGACAAATATCATGGAGTGTCCAAGTTTAATATAGCAACTGGCGAACAATCAAAATCGAAATCTAACGCACCATCATATACCAAGGTATTTGCAGAAACGTTAATTAAACATGCCGAGCAAGATTCTAAAATTGTAGGAATAACAGGAGCAATGCCATCAGGAACAGGATTAAATCTTTTCGAAAAAAAATTCCCTGAGAGAACTTTCGATGTAGGAATAGCAGAACAACATGCAGTTACTTTCGCAGCAGGCCTCGCTACCGAGGGATATAAACCGTATGCGGCGATTTATTCAACTTTTCTTCAAAGAGCTTACGATCAAGTAGTTCATGATGTTGCTATTCAATCTTTACCAGTAAGATTTGCAATAGATAGAGCTGGTCTTGTGGGTGCTGATGGAGCCACACACGCTGGTTCATTTGATATAACTTATTTATCTACTCTCCCAAATTTTGTTGTTATGGCAGCTAGTGACGAGTCGGAGCTTGTAAAAATGATCAACACATCAGTTAATATAAATGATCGACCCTCAGCATTTAGATACCCTAGAGGCAATGGCACAGGTGTTGAAATTCCAAAAATTAGTGAAGTTTTAAAAATTGGAGAAGGAAGAGTTATCCAAGAAGGAAAAAAGGTTGCGATATTAAACTTTGGAACTAGGCTTAATGAATGTAAAAAAGCTTCTGAATTGTTGTCCCAAAAAGGCATTAATGTAACAATTATAGATGCAAGATTTGCTAAGCCTTTAGATAAAAAGTTAATTATGGAAATAGCCACTACTCATGAAGTTTTAGTTTCTATTGAAGAGGGGTCAATAGGTGGATTTGGTTCACATGTAATGCAGTTTTTATCGGATAAAGGAATTTTTGACAAAGGATTAAAATTTAGATCTATGGTTCTTCCAGATTTATTTTTAGACCAAGACACTCCAAAGAAAATGTATGAAAAAGCTGGTTTAGACAGTTTATCTATAGCTAATAAAATTGAAGAAACTTTAAATTCTAATATAATTTTAGTGAAGAATAGAAATAAAATTAAAAACTAACCACACTGCGCTCGATGCATCAATAAATGATCGAGAAGTACACAACTCAACATTGCCTCTCCTATAGGAACTGCTCTAATACCCACACAAGGATCGTGTCTTCCTTTAACCGAGATTTTGGTATTTTTACCTTTTTTATCTATCGTATCTCGACTAGTTAATATTGATGAAGTCGGTTTGACTGCGAACGACGCAACAATATTTTGCCCTGAAGAAATTCCACCTAAAATTCCTCCAGCGTGATTTGATTTAAATTTAACCTTTCCCGAACTTTTATTCATTTCATCAGAATTTTCTTCTCCGCTTAAAAAAGCAGAATTCATTCCAGATCCAATATTTACACCTTTCACTGCATTAATACTCATTAAAGCTGCTGCAATGTCCGTATCAAGTTTGGAATAAATTGGTGCACCTAAACCAACAGGAACTCCTGAAGCTCTTAATTCTATTACTGCTCCACAAGACGAACCTGCTTTTCTTACAGCTAAAAGATATTTTTCCCAAAGTTTGATTGATTTTTTATCAGGACAAAAAAAGGGGTTTTTTCTAATCTCTAAGTTATTCCAATTTTGTTTATTGCAAGACATTAATCCCAATTGAGTAACTGCACCTATAATATTAAATTTTAAGCCTATAATTTTTTTTAGTACAATTTTTGCTACCGCTCCAGCTGCTACTCTACAAGCAGTTTCTCTAGCTGATTGTCTGCCTCCACCTTTAAAATCTCTAATGCCGTATTTTTTAAAGTAAGTATAATCTGCGTGTCCAGGCCTAAACTTATTTTTTATAGACTCATAGTCCCTTGATTTTTTATCCTCGTTATAAATGATGATAGAAATAGGTGTTCCAGTAGTTTTGCCCTGAAAGACTCCCGATAGTATAATGACTTTATCGGACTCTTTTCTTTGAGTAGTAAATTTGGATTGTCCAGGCCTTCGTCTATCCATGTCTTTTTGAATATCTTTTTCAGATATTGGTATATTTGGGGGACATCCATCAATTACACAGCCAATAGCTGGCCCGTGAGACTCACCCCAGGTAGTAAACCTAAATATTTTTCCAAAAGTATTAAAAGACATAGATATTTAATGTATAGATTATTTTAATAAATATATGAATCAAAAAAATGGC
>MDSV01093886.1_pt1 | contig 12408 bp, 12 predicted proteins | sample 810851 | NCBI WGS metagenome assembly MDSV01 (sample SAMN05326640, study PRJNA326480) | marine metagenome | isolation source: seawater | place: Atlantic Ocean: North East | collected 2012
GTTTTAATATAATAATTTAATAAAATAAGACTCTTGTTTCAATTGGAATAAATGTTCCAATTCGTAGTGTATTAAGTTTATCATGAGATAGATTTCTTATAGAAGAAGCAAATCTATATACAATCCATGTTATCCATAACTGAATTATTAATGAAAAAATTAAAAAAACTTGTGAAACATTTGAATGAAGACGCCTGTTAACGTCTGATGAATTATGGTAGTAATCATCATCATAATAATTTATATTTTTAAAACTATAGCTTAATTGAATTACAATTGACATAGCTCTGATAAAACAATAAAACATATAAATAAATACCTTATTAACTTCATATTTTTTGCTACCATAATAACCACATATTGGAAAGATAATTGATATAATGAGTGGCCAAATAATCAATGAATTCATTACAATAAAAAATGCATCTATAACTGAAAGACATTTAATTGTTTTACCATATTGCCATGTTTTTTGTAGGTTTTGGTCTTCCGGTGGTGTTTCTACATAATGTGTTGTAGAATAAATATTTTCATTAAAGTTATTATTTTGTGATAATGGATTTCTTGGGCGATGTGCTGAATATGTTCTTTCTTCAAAATTTGTATAACTTATTGGCGTGGCTATTGGAGTTGAAGAATTACTTGCATTAGGTCCAACTGTCGGTAAGTTATCAGTATGATTTGTTTGTGCAATATGAGTTATCGGTATATTTTTTGATGTTTGACTATCATTATTTGAAATATCACAAATAGTTTCATTTTTTTTCAAATTATTTTCCGAATTTGATGTATTTAAATTTACATCAATTGTTCTTTCAACTTCTTGTTGTGAATCGTTAGTATTATTTATTGAATTTGTCGACGACATTAGTTCTAATTTACAAATTATCTTTAGTTTGTAATAATTGATTAAAAAAATAATTTATATATATATATGAAACTTATTTTAACCTCAATGATAGGTGATAACAGAAAACCTATATTTAAGCTTTGTAGAAATACTGATACTAAAGATAACTGTAATATTGAGTTAAATTTTACAAATAAAACTGTAAGCATTCATGAATTAAAAGAATCACTAAAAGAATCATTAAAAGGTACATCTTTTGGTATCAATTTATTAAGTATAATTGCGCGTAAAAAAGACGATGGCGTTACTCGATATAGAATCATTAAAAAAAAAAGAGATGAAAAAGTAATTGATTTAGAATTAGATCTTATAAACTCTGAACCAGACCTACTTGATATAGATGAAACATTTTTAATTGATTTTTATCCCGATGAAAATGATGAAATTAGACTTACCGTATCTCCAAATATTGAAAAATTCAGAAATATAATTAGAAATATCAGTAAAAAAAATCCTAAATCTGAAACAAATAATAATGATATTATGACATTTGTCAAAAAATTTGAGATTTCACCGGGTGAATACCTTAAAAATGAGTTAGATAATAATTTCAGAAAGCAAATTGATAATATTAGTAAATTGTTTTACAAATTAGGTTTTACTAATCAAGTATATTCAATTTTAGATAGTGATAATAAGATTGAATTTGATGAAAAAGATAATGTACGAACTAAAGATTTATCTCAAGATTATATTTCAACAACATTAATTCCAGCAATTAAAAAATATAATCGTGAATTCAGCAAGGAACTTTTATTAAGTGCATATTCTGACTACATCAAAGAACCAGAAATTATTCCTAATATAGTCAGAAATAAACTTTACAAAATTGGTCAATCTAAAATTAATGAAGGTGATGCATTAATCCAACCAGTAGCTCATAGTTCTTCTCTTATAAATATCGGTAATAATTTACAAAAAGAAATATCAGTTATGTCAGGAGGTAATAAAAAAGATTTTAGAAAAGTCAGAAATATACTTGAATTAGTAGCAGAACCAAAACATGATTTTGGAAAAGGACCAACTTCGCGTGCCTCTGCCATTTCACATAAAATTAACACAGCATATGATGGTACTATATCCGGTGAAAAAAAAAATATACAAAGTGTAAAAGATTCACTTAAAAAAAGAAATTTTTTTGGCAAAATATTTAATTCAGATTTAAATTTTGATAATTTATTAACAGGTTCACATGAAGCCAAACTTTTACATACACTATCTTTTATAAAAAAATATCATATTGACATTGATGAATCAACGGAAAAAGGAAAGTTAACTCAATTACATACTTTTTTCAGATTTTACAGATATATTGATGATAATGAATTTATAGAAAGTTCATCTAATCAAGGAGGACAACTTTATAGGACGAATTATAGTGATATCTTTAAAAGAGTTTTTAAGGCTAATATTGCTACACTTGGAATTAAACATTTTGTTTTTGATACTGGTGCCGGAATAGATTTTTTAGGAAGCACTGGAGGAGTAAAGGATGAATTAAAAAGTACATCCAGAGGTTTAAATCCAGGTGAAACACTTGAACCTATCAATCTTATTGTTCCACTTGTAAATATTTGGGATCCAGCTACAGCAAGTATTAATAATTTCAACTTGGATATTTTAAAAGGATATGCCTCAAAAGATGAACAATTTATTGAATTACTAAAAACTACTTATCTAGAAAATAATACAGAATCAACAAATGATATTTGGTTTCCCAAAAGGGATTCTATTTCAAAATATTACAGCGTAAGATATAATGAAGACCATGATTTATCAGCTGACAAAAAACCATCAAAAAGTCCACCTATTATATTAACTGTAAAAACTCGAGCAGATGATATAGAAAATTTAGAAGAAGATGAATATACAGAAATAGAGTTAATGGGTGGTTATAGTGTTGATAATTTAAGCCGTGCAATGAAATGTATAGTCGATGATAGAGGAGACATTTCAAAATTAGAGGCAGTTCCTAAATCAACAAAAGCACAAACAGATAGTGATACTCAAAGATTAAGACAACTGGTAACAGCATTAAACGCTATACCTTTTGATGATTATAAACCAGAAACACCAAATTTGGATGATATACGTGTAAATGATTCAGGAAAAGTTGCATCTGATGATTTAAATAAATTACGTGTACGTATTTTATTAGATATGAAAAAATCTGGTGATTGGAGTCAGGTTAAATGGGTAAGACGCATTAATATGAGTTTTCCTAAAAAACATAAAACAATGTTTATATCAGGTGATAATCTCTGTGCATTAATGGCCATACTTAATGGTATTCCTACAATTTTTGGAAGTACTGGTATGGAAAAATTGGAGTCTGGTGGACATATTTCTGCCAAATTATTATCATTTTATACAGGGAGTCCATCTAAATTAACTATAAATGAAATATCACAATTTCAGATATATGTTGATAATCAACTTGGAGTACAATTTTTAACACCACAATATACACTAAAACAATTTTCAGATATTGAAGCCAGCTTAAAAGAAAAATATCCAATTTTTGAATTAGCATCTTTTAATACTCCAATTCGTAGTATGGTTAATAATGCTAAAATGAGTGATTCTTCAATGCCAGATTTTTTATTATATAAATTGACAACAGAAAGTGACACTGAATTAAATGAACCTTCAGAAAGTTTAATGGATAAATCTGTATTTCAATTGTTATTTGACGATGAAAGTAAAATTATCAGGAAGCATTTACTTGATATATCGAATTTCAAGTTACAATTGGTAAGATTAAATCAAGGTTTAGTTTCGGAATCTGAGATTGATAAATTAGAACCAACGATTCTTAATCAAATAGGAATAGTTAAAGGTCTTCTATCTGTATTTATATCATCAAATGAATTCATAAAAACTAATTATGATGATATTGCTCTAAAAACAGATAACATTGCAAGATGTATTAATGTAATTAATAGTGATTTAATTTTCGGTGATTCTGGTGGACCAACTCAAACAATTTCCAAACCTCATGTAGATGAAATAAATAAATTATGTGGAATTCACTTAGAATATGGAGAAGCAGCAAGAACATCAATTGTTCAACGAAGGTCTCTAAAACAATCAGTAACTGATTTTAAAAAAACATTTACACTTAATTTAGCAGAAGAATTAGAAGAAGCATCAAGATTAGTATCCGATGATGGAGAAAAAATACCTGTGAAAGAAATGTCTATTGAACAAATGGAACAAACTAGAACTACTAATTTTTGTGATGAAGTGTATGGTAAACCTACAACGAGGCATTGGTTCAGATCAAGTGGTAAAATATTGACTCTTATGCAAAATATGTCAAGTATTATGTCAAAAGTGCTTGAAGTAAGTTCAATGAATGATATATATGTTAGATTGGTAGCATTATATAATAATATAACAGGTATTTTATCTGATATTAACTTATTTTCTGAAATTACTGCTGAAAATGAAACAGATACTATGTGGATCAAAAATGTATTTTTGAGTAGTATTGAAATGGGTTATCATAAATTACTTGGTTTAAAAAGAGCTGAAGAAAGCGAACCTCGTCCACCCGAAAAATTAGAAGAAGATGAAGCAATAGAATCAGAAATTAATGATGTTCAGATTAATTTAGCTCAAATAACTACCAATCTAGAATGTCTTTTAGTTGGAATGAATAAGTTTTCTTCAGTAATTATGAATCAATTAGGTAATAGTTCTGAAATGAAAGATATTTTTAATTCATATGTTGAAGTATTAGAATCTCAAGAAACGACATTTGCAGAGATGTTTAAGATGTTTAATGCTATACAATCACGTGGATTTATACAAACATTAGATAAATCATTTACAGAAGAATTACGAGAAAGAACTGTAATCGAAGAAGATATATTAGATGAATCTCACCTTCCACTTGTAGAAGAAATGGCAACAGATGAATCGGTAAAATTAAGTGATATAATAGATTCAAAAACGATAGATATTGAATCTGAAGAAGTATTTGAAATTCCTGATGAAGAAGTTCAAGCAATTAGTACCCCAGAACGAAATATAATAATGCAACTTCAATTTATTGAATCTTCAAAAAGTAAATTTAGAATTTATAACAACTTACGAGTAAAAATATTACGACTGCCTAAGAAAGCAGGTGGCTTACATAGAGTTGAATTAATTGAAGGCGAGGAAAAAGGTAAAATAATTTTAATACTTGGTAGGTATGTTAAACCTCTTCCATCTGAACTACCATTAGATCAACAACCAATTAAATCATTAGTCCCCCCACCAAAGTTATTAGTTCCACAATCATCTGAACAATCACCTGAAAAATCACGTGAACAATCACCTGAACAATCACCTGAACAATCACCTGAACAACTATCATCTGTACAACCACCTGAACAACTATCATCTGTACAACCACCTGTACAACCACCTGAACAACTAGCACCTGTAACATTAACTCAGTCATCATTTTATGGACCATTAGCTACGCCATCATCATCTTCATCATCACCACCACCACCACCACCACCACAACAACCAAGACTATTATCACGAGTAAAAGGAAGAAATCTCTTTAGTACGTAGATTTATTAACCAAAAATTATTGTATCTAGAATAATATAAATTAAACAGTAAATATTTAAAAGTTAAATCTTTTATTTACATATGATATTTTTGCCAAATGATATATGGATGATAATTAATTCTTTTTTAGGTGTAAATTATTGGTATAATAGAAAAAAACTTACTGTACTGTCTCAAGCTGTTGATTTCATAACATCTGACTATAGTAATAATAGCTATTGGACGTGGAATAGATGGCGTAAAAATAAATATAATCTTAATATATCTATTCATAAACCGATTCTTCCTCTTAGATTTATTAATATAGCGAATAATCCATATATTATTTCTGTTGACCCACCTAAATACAATAAATCATTTAGTATTTTAGATAAACAGCAAAAAGAATATAGTAATAAAATATATAACTAATTATGAAATTAAGTTTTTATTTGTGTATACTTATTTTTATAATATTGTTTTCATCTCTCACAATGATAGAACATTATAGCGTGTATATTATGCCATTTAATCAACCAACTAGGTCAACAAGGGGAATGTCTTATGATATAAGATGTATGCCTAAAATCAATAGAAAAAATTCTGTATGGATGAATTCACATATTGAACCTAATCATTATGGAAAATGTCTTGAATTAAAGTAATGAGAAAAAAATTGATTTTTAATATATTTATCCTTATTATATTAAAAATATGAATAATGCTATTCGTAATATTTATAAATATTTAAAACCCACACCTCTTACATATAATAAACGCTTATCTGATAATTACACATGCAATGTTTATTTAAAGAGAGAAGACCTCCAAGAGGTGCGGTCATTTAAAATTAGAGGAGCTCTCAATAAAATACTATATGAAACAAATAAAAGAACGTATAAAAATATCGTTTGTGCAAGTGCTGGTAATCACGCACAAGGTGTGGCTTATTCAGGAAAACTTTTAGATATAAATACACATATATTTGTTCCTGATGTTACACCATTACAAAAATATGAACGGATAGTGCATTTTGGCGGTAATAATTGCAAAATATATAAGCATGGATCTAATTTTGATGAATGTCTTGAAAAAGCCTTAGAATTTTCTAATAATTATGACTCATTATTCGTACATCCATTTGATGACCATAATGTAATTAATGGTCAAGGTACTATAGGTGATGAAATATGCAAAAAAATTAATCCAGATATAATACTTGCTTCAATAGGCGGAGGTGGACTTATATCTGGATTGTTTAATTACAAAGAATATTCAGGAGAAATATATGATATATATGGGGTTGAACCGTGTGATGCAGCTTCTATGAAAGCATCATTACTTAATAATAGCGTGTGTACTCTTGATAATATAGATACATTTGTAGATGGTGCAAGTGTTAAAAGGGTTGGTGAATTAACATTTGATATTTGTAAAAACAATAATCTTAAAACTTTTATTGCTTGTAATGGGCGCATTTGTAATGAAATGATATCATTGTATCAGGAGGATGGAATTATAGCTGAACCTGCAGGAGCTTTATCAGTTTGTGGTTTAGATGATCTTAAAAAAGAATACATTAAAGGAAAAAATGTTATATGTATACTTAGTGGAGGAAATAATGATATGCTAAGATATCCTGAAATTTTAGACAAAAATATGAGATACCTTAAACTTAAACATTATTTCATAGTTAATTTTAATCAACAAAAGGGCGAACTTAAAATTTTTATGGAAAAAATTTTACCAAACGGAACTGATATTACCAGATTTGAATATATTAAAAAAAATAATAAAAATTCAGGTTCAGTTTTATTAGGTATAGAAGTAGATACACCTAATAAAATTAATATTTTGACAAGCAATATGCATAGATATAACTTTAATTACATTGAAATTAATGAAAATGACCTGTTATATTCCTTTTTAGTATAAATCCAAACTAATTAATTATATTTTTTCTTCTTACATAGCGCCCGGATGGTCTTCTTACATTGCGCCCGGATGGTCTTCTTACATTACGCGCGGATGGTCTTCTTACATTGCGCCCGGATGGTCTTCTTACATTACGCCCGGATGGTCTTCTAATATTGTGCCCGGATGTTCTTCTAATATTGTGCCCGGATGTTCTTCTAACATTGCGCCCTGATGTTCTTCTAATATTGCGCCCGGATGTTCTTCTAACATTGCGCCCGGATGGTCTTCTTACATTATGCCCGGATGGTCTTCTAATATTGCGCCCGGATGGTCTTCTAATATTGCGCCCGGATGTTCTTCTAACATTGCGCCCTGATGGTCTTTTTTTTTTACCTAAAGTTTTGACATTTAGTGGTTTTATGACATTTTTTTCTATATTTCTTACTAAAACTTTATTTAATATTCTGCTTGAAGCTTGTTGTACGTCTTTTTTTGAAAATCTTTTTTTTGCTCCCCTTACATTATAATATCTATTACTATAATCAATATAAAGCTTAATGAAATCTTTCTCGGATATGAGTTTATATGATTTAAGATAAAATAATCCAGCTAACTCAATAAGTCTTGCTTTTAATTTATTAGTAATACGATAATCTTTTTTTTCACGATTACATTTTTCTAATACATTCGGTAAAGCTTTATCTGCTGCTTCTTTGAGTTGTTCTATTTTCAATAAAGCTTCACTACTATTTAGTCTAGATTTACACGTACCTAAAAATTTCTGCATAAACGGTTTTTCAATTACATTTGCTGGTAAATATTTTTCTGGATTGAAGCATTCTTGTCTTGTTCGTTTATACATATAATAGTTATTATAAAGTTTCCACCAAAAAATTTCAGCATTTTCACAATCCTTTCTGGACAGATCCATATAATATTAACTCAGATAATTATGTATTTAACTCAAATTAAAGGATAAAATAAATATTGTGAACTGATATAAATTGGACTTAATAATTGATAATATATTTATTTTCAATACCTTCGATATTAACAAATAAATTTAATATTTCTTTTTTTTTTATGAGTGATTTAATAGTTTTTTTAATATAATCATTAAATATACTTTTGACAAACACTGTACCGTCACATTTATAGTAATCTTGATTTATTATACAATAATAATATGGAGATGATTTACTTCTAAATTCACTTTTAAATTCATCTGTACAAAGGCTTAGAAAATTTTTTATATCCTGAACTGCATTTAATGATATACTATTTATTTTGAGCGTTAATGTATTTTGAAAATAAGGTTTATCTAAATTTTGTTTCAATTCATTAATGATTTTATTACCAATCTCACTTTTGAGATTAAATTTATCGACTACAAAATCAGTTTCTGTATGTAATTTATACAAAATTTCTTTAGTTTGTGCTTTATCGTATTTCCATAGTGTTTGGGATAAAAAATTGTATATATCTCTTATTTTACATGTTTGATAATCAATGACAAAAGTTTTAACAAATATATTAAATATTTTTGAGTAAAAATTAACTATTTTCATCATTTCCAACTGTTCATTTTCATCTATATTTCTCTTTTCCACATCAATAAAATTTTTCTTTTTATCTACTTTTATAGCGGTTAAAATATATTTTTTGTTTTTATGAACTTCTTTACGTATAACTCTTAATTTTCTAGAAGAAGATGCATCTTTGAATGACATAAATGCTTCTATTTTATATTCATCTAAAAAACAAAATATACCCGCATCTGTATAATTTGTTATTGTTGCCAAAACGTAATCGTCAACTGCCGGTAATTCTTTTTCATAAAAACGCAGTGTCTTCATTAAATTTTTAAATTTAAAATCATCAATATTATTAGTTGTTTTACTCATTAACTTACTTTATACTACTCTTCAATTATATTTAAATATTAATTATAATAAGTTAAAGTTATTTAAATATTTTAATCTAAATGACAATAATTAATGATGAAAACATAGCAAGTAAACAACTTAAAATTATGTTTTGTCTTCCTGGTACTACATTTTCTCATAATTTTTTAAAAAGTTGGACTTCATTGATTATGTGGTGTTTTTACAATAATATTAAAATATACATGTCCAATTTTCAAAGTAGTAATGTTTACTATGTACGTAATCTCTGTTTGGGTGGGGATGTTTTAAATGGAAAAAATCAAAAACCATTTCAAGGGAAAATAGATTACGACTATATAATGTGGATAGATAGCGACCAAGTTTTTAATGTTGAACAATTTAAAAAGTTATTATATGCTGATAAAGATATAGTTAGTGGTTTATATCGTATGCAAAATTCAGAGTCATTTGCATGTGTTCAAAATTGGGATAAGGAATACTTTAAAAAAAATGGTTCTTTTGAATTTCTGAATCCTAATATTATTCGCACCTGGAAAGAAAAAACTGACACTGATTTGATGAAAGTAAATTACACTGGTTTTGGATGGATACTTGTAAAGAAAAATGTATTTGAATCTCTTGAATATCCATGGTTTAGACCATTGTGGCATACTATAGGTGAAAATTCTGAAACAAACTCAGAAATATCTGATTTTTCATCAGAAGATGTTAGTTGGTGTAAACTTATAATTAATAATGGTTTTGATATTTGGGTTGATACTTCGGTCATAGTAGGACATGAAAAAATGACAATTTTATAGAATAAATATATATCTATTTAAATAGGAATATATTTATGTAACTTTTTCTCGGGAACGAGATTTTTTCTTAATTAATTTGAGCATTCTTTTGATTTCTTGAACAGAAGGTATAAAACCATTTTTTCTTGGCTTTATCTTAGATTTTTTTAAAGGTTCACTCTTTTTAAGTTGATTTTTCATTTCTGAAAAAAGATTCATTGGTTTTTTTATGTTAGTATTAATTTGTTTTCCGTCCATAAAATCTTTAAATTCATTAGGATTAAATCCATCCATTATTAATTTTTGATTGATTCTTTCAATGGGAATATTCAAACGCTTCATTTTTGCATATTTTCCATAAACTTTGTGATTCTCTTTATTATTTTTATGACAAACGGTTTGAGGAACATCGATTGTGTTGCGAGTTGAGATATTATAGTAATGTCTATGAGGTTCATTCTCATACTTATCCTGAATTATACATTTTTCTAATTTTTCAATTGATGGAAATACCTTACTTTGGAGTAAACCCCATTTTATCCCATATTCCATTTCCTTTACCCAAATACTATCAATATATATTATATTAATTAAATTACTATTGGATGATAAATAGCTAATATTTTGTTCATTTTTAAATGGATCATAGATGCTTACTATATCTGTATCAATATGTAAATTCATATATAGATTACTACTATTAGCGTTACTATATAATGATTTTCTAAGTTTAGATGAACCAAATTTAGTAGATATATATTTTTTAAGTATAAATTGCATAGAGCATTTTATAAATTTTTCAATAAGTATTATTTTATCAATAAATATTTTCTTTTCATCTAAATCAGAATAACCAAAATTTATAGTAAGTTTTCCACAGTAATTATTCATTCTTGGTGACTTAAATAAATAAACTTTAGGAGTTTGTATGATAAGTGGTGTATTTTTATATCTAAGTGCTAATTTATACAAATCTTGATTTATTTTTACTGGTTTATACAAACTTAGATTTTTTGCTGAAATTTCTTTATAATTAGTTACAATCATACTAATATAATCATTTAAAATTAACTACATATCTTTATATAATGGTTGAAACTATATTTAATAAAAGTTTAGATTCTGTTACAAATAATAATTGTTTAATAAGTGGTGATAAATTTAAACAAGAAGATATTAATAACAAAAATGTAGTAACATTAAGTTGTGGTCATAGTTTCAAATATAATTATTTTATTGCATCCTACTTTTTTTCAAAGGAATCAAATGATCACATTTATTGTCCATACTGTAAATCATTTATAAATAATGTCCCATTTATAATAAAAACAAAAATATTGAATAAAAACTGATTAAATGAATATTCATATAAAGATATTGAATTGAAATTAATTATGAATTGGGATAACTTACGTGGTTCTGCTCTTGAGAAACCTCAAAAGGAACAAATTAATCTTAAGTTATTAGAATATAGAATAATGTTTATAATACGAGAAGAATTTAAAGATTACATAAATTTAGTACAATTAAGTAATAATAAATTTGGAAAATGGGATACGATATAATTATATTTACTTATAATATATGACTCGTAAACAAAAAATTGTACAAAAAGGAGGTATGCATGGCACCCCTCTTCCATCTGAAGTTTTCGGAACAAATTCTGGAAGATATCATCCCAGTGGTTCTTCTGCATTAAATATGTCTGATTCTGCTTGGGGTGCTAATGTACCAACATCAAGAGGTGTAATTATAGCTGATAATCTTATGGGCCCCGAGCTTGGAGCAACAAGACATTCTGGTATGCAAACAGGCGGCTCTCGCAGAAAATCGAATAATAATAATAAAAATCGTAAACGCTCTCAAAAAAATAACAATAGAGCAAGAAATAATAATCGCCGCCGCTCTCAAAGAAATAATAGAAATCAAAACGGAGGAAATCCTTTTCAAAAAATTACCAATCCCGAAACTGGACGTGCTGTTAATATACATGGTGCGGTTGGCAGAAAAGTCCTTATGAATTATCTTAAACACTAAATTTACTAATATAAGCTTTTTGTTATATTATAAATTAAATTAAAATACTTGAATATAATATATGATTAAGGTAGCTGTTATGTTATTATCAATTATAGCAATACTTTGTATGCTATATCCAATAAGACCAGGATATCGTACTAAAGAACGGTTTTATGCTGGTGATAAAATCCATGCACCTGAACCACCTTCTGGTTCAGATCAAGAAACACAAAAAATATTTCGAAATTTAGTATCAACTCAAAATCAATTGGACGAGGATTCTAAATATGATACAGTTTCTCCTGAACAAGAAGATTTATAAAAA
>MDSV01047397.1_pt1 | contig 12407 bp, 9 predicted proteins | sample 810851 | NCBI WGS metagenome assembly MDSV01 (sample SAMN05326640, study PRJNA326480) | marine metagenome | isolation source: seawater | place: Atlantic Ocean: North East | collected 2012
AAAACGAGGACGATACTTGTCATACTGACCTGTAAATCCTTCCAAAGTAATATTTACTCCGTTTTTATTATACACTACAAATCCTATATGATAAGGATTCAACGCTTCTTTATTTGATAACTTACGTCTTACTATTCCGTAACATTCACCTTGTTTAGGAGAAGCGTTTTCATCTTTATATTTTTTACAAGTATTCTTCAATATTTGCGAGTTTGTATAATCACTTGCGCCAAAAACATTCTTTTTATTTTGTGTGTCTTTGGCATACAAGATTGGTTCTGTACCTTCATCTTGTTCAGGAACAATTTTTATAATATTGTTAAACAACTTCTTACTATTGAAAACATTTCCAGCAGTAATACACTCAGCAAATTTCAAACAATCATTCTCATTAACAGTCTCTTCTTGTTCACTTGCAGTTCCTTCTTCATCATATGGACGAAAATCACGTAATCTTCTGTAAAATCCATATTTCACATATTCTTCGCCGTCAATCAATATGGTTCGTCCATTAATAATAATACCCATATTTATCAAATTACTTAATACACTATTGTTTTTGATATTATAATCATTATGTATGTATAAGTTCTCTGAAGAAATATGAATACGTTCACCATCTTCGTATTCCATCTTGTCAATCAATATAGAACGATCTTTGTCAAGACTACATAATGTTACCTCTTTTTGAACTATATTGGAACTTCGTAAAGAACCTTCCAACATAAGAACATCAATATAGTTGATCTTTGAAAACTTCTCTACCATTCCATTTAGACTCATCTTTTATTGAATATACTTTATTATATGTATAATAATGAATGTTTATACATTATTATAAATTCTAAAAAAGTCGATCAATTTTTTATTTGGATAAATTACGTTTAATGTCATTTACAAGCTTGATCTTTCGATTGTTTTTAATATAATTTAATATGTATTCTATATGTTTTTCATCTTTTATGATATTTTGAAGACATTCTTCTACATATTTATAAGTTAAAGGGGCATACTCTTTTCTTTCACAAAATACAAGTTCTCCGTCTGTAATTTCTATTTTAGTATCTTTCATATTGTTATCATACACATAATCATTTATTTGATTTAACAAAAAATTCTTTTTTTCACGCATTTCTTTTATCTTCTCATTTACTAACTTTAACTTACTGTCAACTAGAACCCATGTTTTTATATTTTCAATAAATTGTTCCTTTCCGTCTTTTTTAACAATATCCATATATATACTAAATCATTTATTTCTTGCGTTATTATATTTTTAAATATTATCATAAATATTATTTATTTTATTATTATGTAATAGATATTCACCTGTTCCGGGAGAATATTTACAAAATTTTTTACAATCACATACTGTGTTTTCATAATCTTTATTGCCAAATGCATAACATATTAATGGTGGATAATTTCCATTCATAATACGTGCTGCTTTACTTATGTTTAGAACCGTTATTTTCAAATTCATTTTATTTATAACATAACTAATATTATTAAAATCAATTTTTTAGAATAAATTATGTTTAATACAAAATCTCAATATATATAAAATATGCCAATTAGGTTCTCGAATACGTTTTTGGTTCTCAAATTTACAAAAAAAATTTGTTGTATATTTTCATACAAAAAATTTTAAGTTTACATTTCTTGTTTTTTTTCACACAAATTATTTTTAAGATTTTGAGAACCAAAATACTGTTTGAGAACCTGATTACTTCTTTTTAGTATTTTTTGCACGTTTTTTATTAGTTTTTCTCTTTTTATTTTGTTTTCGTTTGGTTCTCTTACCGCCACCACTAAGTGTAGTGTTGCAATCTGCTGCGGCAACAGCAATAGATGATCCATATGGTGCGTTGGATATTTGTGCTGGATATCCTGCTTGTTGACATTGTGTTTGAGCCATTAATTTCTCGTTTTCAGCCATCATACCCATCATTTTATTGTCTATATCAGCATTTCCACCCTTTTGCATGACTTTTTCCGAATTGTTTTTCATGTATTTCTTAATGGCATCATTTAAAGCTACTAAAGATATTGGAACAAGCATTTCGGTTAAACCTGCACCTTTTTGAGAACCACCTTTAATAGTTGTACTCAAAGCGTCAGTTGCACTATGTGCACTAGTATGATTATTCAAAACAATTTCTGTTTGAGAAGGATTTAATAATGAATCTTCTGGATATTGACCGGGAGACAAAGGAACACTTGAACCACCGTTCATAGCAATAACATTATCAAAACCTCTGGATGCTTGTTGGTCAGAATTTCCATATACTTGTTGTGCATATGTACTTGTATCTCCTATACATTTTCCACCCTTTTTAATGCGTTTTTTTGATTTATTTTTATAAGTATGTTTCATGTTTTATATAATATATTGATAAATTTATTTTGAATTAAAATGGATTCTCAGTTAGATCATTAGATTTAGTCAAACTGTTAAGAATTCTGAATAATATAAAGAACATTGCTAAAATAAGGATTCCAAACAATATGTTATATATAGCGATGATCCATAAATAAATGTAAATTTCATTATAAATAACATTTAAAAGTGGACGCAATATATCTTTAATTTGTTTTTTAGTATCTTCGCTTTGGAAAAAATGATAACATAATTCCCGTAAATTTTTCATATACATTGCAAACAAAAATAAAGTAGAATTATTACGAATAAATAGATGTGATCTATTCGTAATTTAGTCGTTTTTATAATATGGATATTGAAATATACAAAATTAAATGGAACACATACATAATACAAATAATGATTTCGTGTTTGATAGTATTACAGTAAATAAACCTTTATCAATACAAAATGGTAATTTTTTCATGAAAGTATCCAAACAAGGAAATCCTTTGTATGTTCAAACACCAAAATGTAATATTAAACAAACAAAACAAGATGTTTATTTAAGTGTTGGAAGTGATGGAGAACAAAAATCAGAAACTTTAGAAAAAACAAAGAAAAAAGTTACAAAAAAAAATTATTGTGATTTTGTTGTTCCAAATGATGAAGAAAAGTTTATAAAATGGTTTGAAGATTTAGAACATCATATACAAAAAAAAATACATGAAAATCATAGTAAATGGTTTGATGTTGAATTAGAACTGGAAGATATTGAAGTATCTTTTACTTCACCTTTAAAACAAACAAAAGCAAATAAGAATTCAATATTGAGAACCAATTTACCTAATTTAGAAAAAACAATATTGAAAATTTATAATGAAGATGAAGAAGAATTGGTATTTGATGATTTAGACGATTCTATGAATGTTATGAGTATTTTAGAAATACAAGGTATTAAATACTCTGGACGTAGTTTTCAGATAGAAATAGAATTAAAACAAATGCTTGTATTGAAAAATGTAAATATATTCGATAAGTGTATTTTTAAACCACGTGAAACTAAAATTGAAAAGATTGATAAACCTTTAGAAAACTTTCAAGAAAAAGATTCTGAATTGATTATGGAAAATGTTGTAGAACCTGAGCCAGAACCTGAGCCAGAACCTGAACCTGAACCTGAACCGGTACCGGAAACAGAAAATATTATTTTAGAAAAACAAGAAGATTTAGATAACGTTAATGAATCAGAAAACGTAAATGAAAATATAGATGAATCTGAACAAAATATTGAAGAAAAAGAAGAATCTATCAAAACAATAGAAAATGAAGTAATCCAAGAAAATACAATAAAAGTGGATTCTTTAGGAAATTCTAATTCAGAATTTAAAGAAATAGAATTAGATTTAGATAAAATTCCAGAAGAAGAAAAAATTGAAATTAAACAAAGAAATACTGTATATTATGAAATGTATAAAGAAGCAAGAAGAAAGGCAAAAGTCGCTCGTGATTTAGCACTTTCATCATATTTAGAAGCAAAACGTATCAAAACAACATATTTATTGGATGATATTATTGATAGTGATGAAAGTAGTATAGAAGTTGGTGATGATTCTGATTCCGATTCTGATTCTCAACATGATGCTACAGAAAATATACAAAACGAAGATGATGAAAAACAAAATGAAATAAATAAAGAAGATAATGAAATGACTTTGAATAAATAAAATATTGAAAGCCATATATTTAGAAGCCATATATTTAGAAAATAATTTAAATGATGAAAAAAATTTTATCCGTCGTTTATATAAAAGACAGATGTTCGGAAAAAAATTCTCTGATGTTCTCAAGATTTTCAAGCCCAAGAATACAACAACTATTTTGGTGGTATTGGGTTTAATTGTTTTAGCATACTTGCTATTTGCCTATTATTCACCCATGAAAATGTTAGACAACGAGTTTATGACAAGTGGTGAAGAAACCGCTGCTGAAACCCCCGAGACACCTGCAGTAAAAGAGACTGCTGATGCTATTTTACCAACAGAAAGTAAATCTGTAGGTGGTGATTATGTAGGAAAAAGTGTAGACCCAAGTGATTTACTTCCACAAGACCAAAACAGTCAATGGGCTACTTTAAACCCAGTAAACCAAGGTAATGTTGCTGTTCCAGATTTGTTACAAGCCGGTTACCATATTGGTTTAGATACTATTGGTCAATCTTTAAGAAATGCCAATCTTCAATTGAGATCTGACCCTATTATTTCAAAGGATGATGTTGGACCTTGGAACCAAAGTACTATCGAGCCAGATTTAGGACGTGTTCCATTAGAAATTGCCGCTTGCAGCCGTTAAATAATAAAAAAATTCTACAACTAATATATAATTAAAATAATAAATATATATTATGAGTCAAAAACAATTAGATTTACATAAATTTGATAATGGATTTAATATTGTGTATGAAAAACCTGAAAACAAATTATCATTAACAAGTATAAATGTATTTGTAAAATTAGGTTCTATATACGAAACGGACGGATATCGTGGTTCGAGTCACTTTATTGAACATCTATGTTTTAAAGGTACAAAATCTATTCCAAAATCAAATGATATTTCTATAAAATTTGATGAAATTGGTGCTGATATAAATGCATATACTCAAAAAGATCATACCTGTTATCAAGTTAAATGTGGTAATCAACATATTGGTATTGCTATTGAACTATTATCAGATATGTTAATGAATTCTTTGTTTGAGAAAAAAGATTATGAATTGGAAAAAAAAGTAGTAAAAGAAGAAAGTGTTCGTGATAATGATGATCCAGAATGTATTATTGAAAATATGTCAGACAAAATAATATATAATGGAAGTTCTTATGAAATGCCTATTGACGATTTAATGTATCATACAAATAATAAAAATCCTTTAAAATATGAAAAAATAGTAGAAATATATCGAGATTTTTATATTCCACAAAATATGGTATTTAGTATTGTTTCCACAATTTCATTTGATAAAATAAAATCATTATTAAAACATAGTTATTTCCATGAAACACGAAAAATACCTATTATAGATTCTTCGAAATATTTAGTACAACTATCTATTATAAATCAAAGAGAAATCCAATACGATTTATTGAAAAAACGAGGTATTGAAGCCACACACGTTGATATTTCTTTTCGTGTATGTAATCATAGTCATATAGATAAATATTGTATTTATGTTTTAAGTCAAATATTAGGAGGTTCTATGAGTAGTCGTTTATTTAATACTTTACGTGAAGAAAACGGTTTAACATACGAATCAGGTAGTTCTACTGAGTTCTATAATATATCTGGTAAATTAGTATTGTATGCAATATCTGATAAAAATAGAGTTATTAAAAATGGTAAAAAAAAAGGAGTATTACCTTTAATTATTGACCTTTTAAATGATTTAATTAAAAATGGTATAACAGAAGATGAATTAAATGTTGTGAAACAATCTATACAAGGTAATTATTTACAATCTTTAGAAAATTCATATGTTCAAAGTGAATATAACGGTATTCATCAATTATTATATACCAATGAAAAATGGTGTAAATATTCTCTAATATATGAAAAGTGTATTAAAAATATTACTAGACAACAAGTTAATAACATTATTACACATTATATATTAAAAAGTAATATGGCTGTTTGTATGGTTGGTGAAACTATTCCAGATTTTAACTCAATATCGTCTATTTGTGAAAGAATGGTTCAATAAAATATACCTTTGGTTCAATAGTCATTTATTATGGAGTATAACAATATATTTGTTTAATATATATTAATTATTAAAAATGGAATTAATGGATATGTTTGGATATTTCGTAATAGGTACTTTATTATTTGTTTGTTTATATTTTTATTTAGATAACATGCATTCATTTGATTTAAAGTGCGTTGTATCTTCTGTAAATGGAAATAAATATTGTGTAAGAGAACGTAAAAAATTGAAAAATGCAGCAGATTTATTAGCTTCTACTGCAAATAAATGTAAAGAACTTGTTGATTATGTTGCTGATAAATATCCAGATAATGAAAATGTTCAAAGAATGAAAGAAAAGTTTAATCCAAAAAATATTTCAGAAACTCTCCCTACAAGTGAATATACTGCATATAGTGAAAATAAAGGAGAAAAATTAGCATTTTGTTTAAATACTGAAAAAAATGAAAATGAAGAGTTAATTGATGGCGATACATTACTTTTTGTAGCAATCCATGAATTAGCCCATATTATGACAAAATCAATCGGTCATAAAACTGAATTTTGGGACAACTTTAAATTTTTATTAAAAGAAGCAAAAGAAGCCAATATACATAATCCAGTTGATTATAAAAAGAATCCTCGTCAATATTGTAGTATGAAAATACGAGACAACCCATATTATGATAAATAATTAAATTCAAATGACTTCTTATTTATATAAAAAATAATACATAATATATATAAATAAGTTTATGACAACAAAAAAAGAAACAATAAAAGAACTATATAAAATATGCATTTTAGATGAAAATGGAGATATTAATCATATTATTGTCTATGATGAACATTTAAAAATTGACGATGAAACCAGATATCAAAATTCATTTTCTATAGAAGAAAAGCAATTCATAGATGAAAAAAATATTGCATATAGATATTCCGATCAATTTATTCATAAAGATGATACCATTAAAACCATCAAAAATAAAATTGTACATGATCTAAATTATATGTATTCTTATGAAGAAATGTATCTATTTAGTAAAGCAAAACAAACATATTCAAATTATTATATTTATGATCAATATGTAGGAGAACAAAGAATATTAAATAATAATGAATTTACACAATTAATTGTTAATTATACTAACGGTGAAAATACTCAAAACAATTCAAAACAATATACTAAAACTGATTTTTTAAAATTAAAATTACAAGATAATGTTAATATACCTTTGGGTAGAGGTTTTCAGAAAAGAATAGATGCTATTTTTCCAGTAAATCCATATGATGTTATGTATGACGAATCCTTGGAATTTTCTTTTGAAAATCAATTATTATGCTTTGAAAACCATGTCTTATTACATTACAAAAATGCAATATTTTCAAATAATATTATTTATGTATGTTTGGCAGAAAATGTCATGAAATATGGTCAACAAAATAATTTAAAAGAAGAATCATTACTTATGATGTATTTTCCATTATTGTATGATCGTAATATAACATCTTATAATCTATTTCGACAACATAAAGAGGAAATTCTAAAAGAAAATAAAAATAAACTCACAAAAAATGTATTCAAACATTATGAAAAAATAGATCTATTTTATAAAGTATATTACCAACGTAAAACTGAACTTGATTATGTAGATAAAGGTATTTATTCGTTCTATATTACTATATATCCAGAATTTAAATACATATTACCATTAGATGCCATTTTTAAAAATATACACGCCATTAAAGAAGTACCATTCATTAAATATAATCCTGGATTAAGAAGGGAAAATATATATAGATTTTACAGCGAAAACATTACAAAATATGGAGAAAAAATACCATTTTTACAAAAAAATATTATTATAAAATTATCCAAAGATATTGGAAAAAGTAATCAAATATCATTTTATGTAGTTAATGAACAAGGTGACATATATATTGATTTAGAACGTAATGGAAATATTAATGTGTATGGAAATTTAAAAAAATCATCTACTATTGAAGAATTAGAAGTTATTATTAAATCTTCTTTAAATGGAGTCTTAATTACTATTAATGATTTTTTACAAAAAAGTGGATATACCTTAAAATTGTTTGAAAATATATATGATGAAAATGTTGTAATTATTGAAGCTATGTATCAAATTAAATTCAAATTAAATGAAAAACTTAATATCAAACACTATGAAAATTGTTTGAAAAGTGTATTTGATATTATTGAAGATGACATTCAAGATGGTGCTATATTACGTTATAAACGTATTGATAATTATACTGAAATGAATGCACAAGATATCTTTATATCTGAATTAATCAAAAAATATAATGCACATAAAACTGTTATTATGGAAATATCAAAATATTATGATATTAATATTACTTCAGCAGAAGAAAGATATAAGAAATTTATGGATGAACATGAACAATTAGAAGGTTATTTTGTGAATAAACGATTGGATGTTGCAAATAGTCCCGGTTTATTGTGTCAATTAGATGTAAAAGGTATTGAAAATATATTTACAGCAAATATTACTATAACTAATTCAATCGATTACTCAAAAATATTATTCATATATATTGATAGTTTATTACGTATTTCACAAGAACCTAAATCTACTAATGTTCTCAAAAGTGAAATTACAAATATATGTTTGAAAAATACTTCCAAAGAAGAAACTGTTCAAATGCCTAATGTTATTAATATTACTCGTGCTCCTGAACCTCGGAATATAAAACCATATGTGTTTGAAGAGGAACCTGATGATGATGAAGAAAACGAAGATATTATGTATACTATGAATGATTTTGAAGATGATTCAGATCAAGAAGAAAATGAAAAGGGAGAATCAAATATACAAGATGAAACTCATACACAAATTATTGATAAAAACCAATCCGAATTTGGTGATTTAGATGATTATGCAGATGCTTTCCTTACAGAAGCCGATTTTGAAGTACTAAAAGAAGCTCCTGATAAATTACCTACATCCAGTTTAATGTTTTCAGAAGAGTTTGAAGAATTCGAAGATGATGAAGACGAAGATAATGAACAAACCGGTGGAACAAAAGAAGAAGATTTACAAGAAGAAGATTTACAAGAAGAAGATTTACAAGAAGAGAGAGAAATAAATATCGATAATATGAAATTAAAACAAGATAACGCTAATATTTTTCTTACAAAAATGCGAAAATTAGATCCAGTTTTATTTTCAACAACAAATGAAGGAAAGTTCAAATCATATTCTAGTATATGTCAGTGGTCAGAAGTACGTCAACCAATTCCTTTAACAAATAAAGAAAAAGAAGATATTGAAAAGAAATATCCTGGTTCAATTAATTATGCTATTAAATATGGAAGTGATCCTAAAAATAAAAATTGGTTTGTATGTCCAAAATATTGGTGTTTGAAAACAAACGCTCCTATGAGTGAAGAAGATATTAAATCTGGAAAATGTGGTAAAGAAATTCCCAGAAATGCTTCAAGAGTTCCTAAAGGACATTATTATTACAAATTTAAAGATGAAAGTGTTCCTGGATTCATTACAGGAAAACATTCTAAAGGTCATTGTTTACCTTGTTGTTTTAAACGAGATTGGGATAGTTCATACATGGTTGAACGTCGTAAAGAATGTGAAAGTTCAACAAAAGTATCAAAATCATTAAAAAAAACAAAATCAGATACAGCATATATTATATCCGTTGATACATACCCTATTGAAGAACATAGAAAAGGATTTTTACCTATGAGTGTTCAATTGTTTTTACAAACAGATAATTCCAAATCTGTTAAAAAAGAAATTAGTGCTATTTTAAAAGATAAAACACAAGTATTTTTACGTTACGGTGTGGAACAAACATCAAACAAATCTTTTGTAGGATGTATTGCTGACATATATTCTACATTACAAGGTAAAAATAATGTATACACAATAAATGAAATGTGTAAAGAAATATCACAAATTATTAATATCGATATTTTTTTAAAATTACATAACGGAAGTTTTTTCTCTATTTTCAAACCCAAAACATATAATGAAGATGATATTGATATTTCTAAATATGAAGATAGTGAGTTTATAAAAAGTATGCAAAAACGATTTTTCGAAAAAATAAATATAAATCACGGTGATGTTAATAATAATGATATTGTATTAGAAACAATCGCTGCATATGAAAATTTTATAAATTTCTTATTAGATGAAAATTCGCATATCGATTACACATTTTTATGGGATATTGTCTGTATTCCTAACCCTAAACTTTTTCCAAATGGGTTAAATCTAGCTATTTTAAAAATTGTAGAAAATGATATGCGTGATAATATTGAATTAATTTGTCCAACATCAACTTATTCAAGTGTATATTATGACAATAAAAAACCAACATTTATTATAATTAAACACGATGAATTCTTTGAACCAGTTTATATGTTTGATACACAAACAAAACAGTCACAAGATGTTATTCGTAAATTATTCTATGAATCGCAAGGTATAAATAATATCACTAAGGCTTTAAAAATAATTCGTAACAGTATCAAACAATATTGTACTCCATTTTCTAGTTTACCTAGAACATATGAATTCAAACAAAATATTGATGCAGAAGCTTTAAAAATAGAAGTATTGCGTATGAAATATACTATTTTAAACCAAATTATAAATTATCAAAGAAAAACAATTGGATTATTTGTTAGTCTCACACATAAATCTAAAAAAGTAAAAATTTATTTACCGTGTACTCCAAGTGCTTTATTAAGTGATTATGAAATAATTTTTATGGATGATCCACAATTATATACTGATTATTTAAGTACTCGTGAAATATTACAACATATTTCAAAAGAATCGAAAAAACGTATTTTATGTAATCCAGTTATTAAAGTTATAGAAGATTTATTAATTGTAGGAGTTATAACAGAAACCAATCAATTTATTATGTTGGATGAACCTTCTGAAAATATTTACAAAGATGAATTAAAAATTATTAAAGGTGAAAATTATATATTAGCTGACAAAGAATTAACTACAAATAAAAATGAAGACTCTGAACGTATTAAAACTATACAGAAAATATCTTTAGAAACTCAATTTTATGAAGTATTTCGTTATATTTGTAAAATGTTATTAAATGAACATGATAATTACAAAATAAAACAAAATATTCAAAATATTATTGAAAATCCTAAAGTATTATATTTCAATAAATTAAGTGAAATACAAAAAAATATACATAAATTATGTGATCCGTATGTCAAATTTATTGATTATGATGAAATGGTTTTAATGTCGTTAACTGAATTGAGTGATTGTAAAGGAACTAATGATAAAAAATATTGCATGGTTGAAAATGGTAAACGTAAATTATTAATACCAAAAAAACATTTATTGAGTGATGCATTAAATGATAAATTATACTTTCAACGTTTAAGTGATGAAATTTTGCGATATAAACGTATTCAATCTTTTATGTTGGATGCAAAGAGTTATATAAACATTATCAATAATCAATATACTTTAAATAAAGATGAAATGATATTCATAGATTCTTTAATAAATAGTGAATACTTCTCAAAACTTAAACCATTTAAATATACACAAAATGCTAATATTTCTTATGATATTGCCCATCCTATAAAAACACAAAAATACTCGAATTTATTAACCAATTCACAACAAATTACAGATGAAACTGAAATAGAAACAAATGATGTTATGGAAATTGAATGTATTGACGAAAAACGTGCAATTATTGGAAACGAAAATAGTTATTGGCGTAAAGTATTTCCAAAAAAATTAAAAGAATTTATCTTAAATAAAACACACACATGTACTTATTTTATAATTATTTTCATTTTCAAACAAATATATAAAACTGATATATCCATCGAAAACTTAAAAACCTCTTTAAAAACAATTTATAACGAATATATGGATAATGATTCGTCTAAATCCAAAATATTCAGTATATTGCGAGAACAAGGAAAGAAAAAACAAATTGATTCTGTTATTACAAAGAAAACGAACTTTGATGATTTGATTATGAGTGAAACATATAATTTGTCTGGATTAGATATTTGGTTACTTTCACATCACTTGAAATTACCTATTATATTGTTTACATCTCTTGGATTTAAAACACTTGTTGTTGGTAAACAATGGTTAAATCTATGTAGTGATTATGGTAATAAACCAATTCCAACTGAATATTATTTTATTCGGTATTACACAGAAAAAATACAAGGAAATTCTAATTTCTTATCTGAATTTACTTTGTTAGAGACTCCATTAGAATTGAAAGATT
>MDSV01189501.1_pt1 | contig 12407 bp, 12 predicted proteins | sample 810851 | NCBI WGS metagenome assembly MDSV01 (sample SAMN05326640, study PRJNA326480) | marine metagenome | isolation source: seawater | place: Atlantic Ocean: North East | collected 2012
CCACCTGGGCTCGAACCAGGGACCAAATGATTATGAGTCATCTACTCTAACCAACTGAGCTATAGGACCAAATAGTTTGCAATATTAATGAATGTTTTGTTAATGGCAAAAAATCTTAAATTTCTTCACAAAGCTCTATTAGAACCCCGTTTGTTGTTTTAGGGTGTAAGAAAACTATCATCTTGTTGTCTGCTCCTTTTTTTGGTGTGGTTGATATAAATTCAAAGCCTAAAGACTCGAGTCTTTTAACCTCGCCTTGAATACTATTAACATGTAAGGCAATGTGGTGAACCCCCTCATTTCTTTTTTCTAAAAATTTTTGAATTGGAGATGAAGGGTTGCTTGCTTTTAATAGCTCTATTTTTTGATGGCCAATCTTAAAAAAAGAAGTTATCACGCCTTCTGAGTGAATTTCTTCTTTTTTGTAAGAAGATTGGCCTAATAGTTTTTGAAAAAGTTCTTCAGATTTTTTTAAATCTTTTACCGCTATCCCTATGTGTTCAATTTTATTAATCACAATACAAATTTAGTTTAATTTTATATTTGTTTAAATTAAAGTTGTAAATGTTCTAATTTTACCCAATGGAAACAACAAGACAAAAAAAAGTGGCAAAACTTATTCAAAGAGACATTGCTGAGATTTTACAGGCCAAGTTAAAAAAACATGGCAGCCGGGGTGTTTTGTTATCAATTACTAAAGTCTCTGTAACCGTTGATTTTTCTGTAGCTAAAGTCTTTCTAAGTGTCTTCCCTTTTGAAATGTCTAAACAAGTCGTTGACGAAGTTTCTAAAATGTCGAGTAGAATTAGGCATGAGGTCGCGCAAAAGGCCAAGAAACAGCTCCGAAGGGTTCCAGAATTGTTGTTTTTTTTAGACGACTCCCTTGACTATATCGAAAAAATTGAAGACTCTTTAAAGGGGCTTGATAATCCATTAAGAAAATAGCAGTTGAGTTTTTCAAGCTACATATCCTTTCGATACTTTTTTACTAAAAGCAAAAACACAGCGATTAATTATATGTCAATTCTTGCAATAGCGGGGGTAATTGTAAGCTCCACAGCAATGTTTATTGTTTTGTCTGGCTTTAGTGGTTTGAAAAATTACAGTCTGGAGTTTATCTCCTCTGTTTCTCCAGAGCTGAAAATTTACCCCAAAAAAGGAAAAGCTTTTGAATTAACGGATGAAATAAGTGCTTTTCTGGAACAGAAAAACATCCGATATGGCTTGTCTTTTGAAGACAAAGCGCTTTTGTCAATAAACGGAAGTAGCAGGGTGATTAGATTAAGAGGGGTAAATGAGGGTTTTCCGAAAAAAAATATCGACTCAATAGTTTATCAAGGCCGATGGTTTGACAAAGCAGCTGATGAAATTGTTGTTGGTTTGGGAGCCGCATATGACCTAGGGATCAGCTCTTTAGATGTAATGAACCCTGCTGTAGTATATGTTCCAAGACCAGGAAAAAGTCAGGTTTTTTCTGAAAAAGACATCATGAGATCTCGTAGAGTTATAAGCTCTGGTGTCTTTTCTATAAATGAAGAGTTAAACAGCAATCTTGTTTTTTGCGATTTGAATCTTGCTAAGGATTTGTTTGGCTTTGAGGAACGGCTTGTTGGTTCAATTGACATTTATAGTAAAGGTGTTTCTGTTGAAAAGATGATTTCTTTTTTTGGGCCTAATTTTAATGTGAAAAATCAGGTTGAACAAAACGAAACTATTTACAAGATGCTTAACACTGAGCAGGTTGCTATTTATTTAATTTTTTCACTAATAGTCCTTGTGGCATTGTTTAACATGTTTAGTGCACTCATAATGATGGGGATAGAAAAGAGAGAAAACCTAAGAACATTAGTTGTTTTAGGTGGAACTGAAAACCAGATTGGGAAAATTTTCTTTTTTCAAGGTTTGTTAATTTCTTTTGTGGGGTGTATTGTTGGTCTTTTGGTTGGTGTAGTGCTTGTTGCATTGCAGCAAAACTTTTCTTTTTTTATGATTACCCCCACCCTTGCTTATCCTGTTATTTTAGGAATAAATAATCTTTTGTTTGTGTTTTGTGTTGTTGTTCTTTTGGGGGGGCTAGCTTCTGTTTCGGTCTCTTATTATGTCAAAAAGAGTATTCTGCAAATTTCTCTGAAATAGAGTCAAGGATTTCGTAAACCTCAGCTGAAGACTCTGCTGTTACAAGCTGCTGTCTGTATGGCTTAAAGTTTTCTATGCCTTTAAAATAGTTTGAATAGTGTCTTCGTGTTTCATATACCCCTAGCCTTTCTCCTTTCCAGGCAACCGACATCTCTAGGTGTCTTTTTGCAACATCGGATCTTTCTTTAATCGACGCGGGCTCCTTATGAGTTCCTGTTTGAAAATAATGCTTGACTTCATTAAAAAACCAAGGGTTTCCAATTGAAGCTCTTCCAATCATGGCCCCGTCCAAACCCAAATTATCTCTGACATGTTTTGCTCTCTCTGGTGTGTTTATGTCGCCGTTAGCAAATACTGGTATATGCATTCTTGGGTTGTTTTTTACTTCTTCTATATAGCTCCAGTCTGCATCACCTTTATACATTTGTGCTCTTGTTCTGCCATGAATTGCAATAGCCCTACATCCAATATCTTGGAGCCTTTCAGCAACTTCAACAATTTTGATTGATTCGTGGTCCCACCCAAGCCTTGTTTTTACAGTGACTGGGAGTTTTGTTCTCTCAACAATTGCTTTTGTTAGGCTTTCCATTAGGCATATGTCCTTTAGTATTCCTGCGCCCGCACCTTTAGAGACAACCTTTTTCACAGGACAACCAAAGTTAATGTCAATTATATCTGGGTTTGATTTTTCAACTATGTCAACTGCTTGAAGCATTGAGTCTAAATTGGCTCCAAAGATTTGAATTCCAACAGGTCTTTCTTTTTCATATATATCAAGCTTGATTACACTCTTGGCTGCGTCCCTGATTAAACCTTCTGAAGATATAAACTCTGTATAAACCACATCTGCACCGTTTTCCTTACAAAGGGCTCGAAACGGAGGGTCGCTTACATCCTCCATTGGGGCCAACAATAAAGGAAAGTCTCCCAGCTCTATGTTTCCAATCTTAACCATTTAAGACAATTTGCTTTTACAAAGATAGCCAAGTCTTTTATATGTATTTATAACCACAAATTTTTACTTATTTTTGTCATCTCATTTTGTTTGATGAAAAATATTAGAAATTTTTGCATTATTGCCCACATAGATCACGGAAAAAGCACTCTAGCCGATAGGTTGCTGGAATTCACTGGATCTGTAACTGAGCGTGAAAAACAAGACCAACTCTTAGACAACATGGACTTGGAAAGAGAAAGGGGTATTACCATTAAGTCTCATGCTATTCAAATGTACTATAATCATGGTGGTGAAGACTACATTTTAAACCTAATTGACACACCTGGTCATGTTGACTTCTCATATGAGGTTTCAAGGTCAATTGCTGCTTGTGAAGGAGCTCTTTTGATTGTTGATGCTGCACAAAGCATTCAAGCCCAAACAATATCAAACCTTTATCTAGCCCTTGAGAATGATTTAGAAATAGTTCCTGTTTTAAATAAGGTCGATCTGCCCAGCGCAAATCCTGCGGAAGTAACAGATGATATTGTAGACTTGCTTGGGTGTACCGCAGAAGAGGTGATTCCTGCAAGCGCAAAAACGGGGTTGGGTGTTGAAGAAATACTTAAGGCTATTGTTGAAAGGATTCATTGCCCAACCGGAGATCCTGAAAAACCGCTACAGGCATTAATTTTTGACTCTGTATACAATCCTTTTAGGGGGATAGAAACATACTTCAGAATTCTGAGTGGATCAATTAAAAAGAATCAAAAAATTAAATTTATCGCAACCGGCAAGTCTTATTTTGCTGATGAGGTTGGAACTCTTAACCTAAAACAAAAACCTAAACAAGAAATTCTCACGGGTGATGTGGGTTATTTAATAACAGGAATTAAAGAGGCTAAAGAGGTTAAGGTGGGGGACACAATTACAGATTTTGAAAACCCTACTCTGGAGGCTGTTTCTGGTTTTGAGGATGTAAAGCCGATGGTTTTTGCCGGAATCTATCCTGTAGACACCGAAGACTACGAAGAGCTTCGGGGGGCGATGGAAAAGCTTCAACTAAACGATGCCTCTCTCGTTTTTGTGCCTGAGAGCTCAGCAGCCTTAGGTTTTGGTTTTAGATGTGGGTTTCTAGGTATGTTGCACATGGAAATTGTTCAGGAAAGGCTTGAAAGGGAGTTTGGTATGACAGTTATCACAACTGTTCCCAACGTATCATATCATGCTTTTTCAAAGAAGAATCCCGACGAAACAATCCTCGTGAACAATCCTTCAGATTTACCAGACCCGTCTTTTATAGACAGGGTTGAGGAGCCGTTTATAAAAGCTGCAATTATTACAAAGTCTGACTTCATTGGAAATGTAATGTCTTTATGTATCGAAAAAAGAGGGTTGATTAAAAGCCAAACCTATTTGACCACAACCAGGGTTGAATTAATTTTTGATATGCCTTTGGCTGAGATTGTTTTTGATTTTTATGATCGCTTAAAAACTGTTTCTAAAGGTTATGCTTCCTTTGATTATTCGCCAATTGGGTTAAGAGGGTCTAAACTGGTTAGGGTTGACATTCTGTTAAACTCAAAACCTGTTGATGCTTTGTCTGCGCTTATTCACGCTGACAATGCATACAGAATAGGAAAAAAGATTTGTGAAAAGCTTAAAGAGCTTATTCCAAGACAACAGTTTGATGTGCCAATTCAAGCAGCTATCGGAACTAAAATTATCGCCAGAGAAACAATTAAGGCGCTAAGAAAAGATGTAACTGCGAAATGTTATGGCGGGGATATAACCAGAAAAAGAAAGCTTCTTGAAAAACAAAAAAAGGGAAAGAAAAGAATGCGTCAGGTTGGGAGTGTAGAAATACCTCAAGAAGCGTTTATGGCTGTATTAAAGCTTAATGACTAGCTGCTAGTCCTTAAGGGTAATTCTCAGCACGGAACAAGCTGCCCTTTCAGTAAATTTATCCTTTCCGCCCCCAAAAAGAACCTTTATCCAGTTATCTTTCTCTGGGGTTCCTAGAATTAACAGATCATAGCTTGCGGAGATTTCTGAAATAGTATCAACCGGCTTGTCGCTTTTAACGACTTCAACCGTAGCGTTTACTTTAGCTTGTTTGAGTTTTTCTTCTGACCTGTGTTTAATAGTTTCAGTTGTTCTGCTTGTTTTAGAAACAACATGAAGAAGTGTTAGTTTTGCTCCGAAATGCTTGCAAACATTGTCGGCTATTCCGATAAAGTTTTTATCCTTTCTGCCTGGCCTTAAAGCTAAGACTACTTTCCCAATATATCTCACGCCATTATCTTTATAAAGCGCAAGGTTTGATTTTATGTTGGCTAATAGCCATCCAATAGGATTGCTGATAAAAATGCCAGAGTTTGGTCTTGCTCCCCAGCCCATTACTAACCATTTGCAGCTTTCTTGAGAGCTTAGTCTGTTTATGGTTTGTGAGAGCTCATAAGTTACAACTGCGTCAAAGCCAACCAAAAGGTTTTTTGAGTCAGACAATCTTTTTATTCTTCTTTTCAATGATGTCGATGCTGGTGAGTCTTCCATAAAAACAGACGAGTCTGTTTGGTTTGGCACCTCGGTAATATCAAAAGCTTGTACGGAGTTTTTGTTGTTTAGTGCTGATGCCATCTCCACAAGCATTTCTGGAGACTCTTCTTCTCCCAGCAAAGGAACAACAACCTCGGCATCAGTAGTAATAGCGTCTTCTGTGTCTTCTGTGTCTTCTGTGTCTTCAGCATATTCTCTAATTTTAGAGGCATCCTTAAAAAAGAAAGACATGACCCCATAACTTGACGCTACTCCACTTCTGTCCGACTTGCTTCCGTAAACCAAAAATATTAAAAAGCCCAGAATAACCACTCCAATCACAGAGACAACAGGCATAATGCCAAGAAAAGCTAAAAGAACTATTCCGCTTAAAATTCCGAAAATCTGAACGAATGGATATAGAGGAGACTTAAATGTTGGTTTGTACCATTGCGCATTTGTTTCTCTTAAAACAATAACTGTAAGCTCGTTGAAAATAAACATTAGCACTTTAAAAGCACTTGCAAGTTTTGCTATCTTAACTACATCTAAAAAAATAATCGCTAGCGCAATAAGGGTTGATGTTGTAAGAATTGCCGCAACAGGCGTCATAAATTTTGAGTTAATCCCTGCCAGGTAGCTTGGGAGTAGGCCGTCTTTGGACATGGCAAAAGGAAACCTTGATGAAGCTAGTACCCCAGAGTTCGCCATTGACATAAGCGTTAAAACCCCGACAACGCCTGCAATTAACCCAAAGGTTTCTCCTCCAATTGTTTGGAAAAGTGTGTGGATTGGTTTAATGTCGGTTGCAAGTATTGAGGCTTCAACGTTACCAACTAGCGCAAGAGCAACCATGCAATATATTGTGGTTATCAAAAACAGTGAAATTATCATTGTAAGCGGAAGATTTTTAGCTGGGTTTTTTATCTCTCCTGCAATAGCTGCAATTTTAGTTACTCCTGCATAAGATATGTATAAAAAAGCCACACCAGCAATAAAGCCATTTGTTCCGTCAGAAAACACAGGCTCCGTTAGCTTTGTGTCAAAAGAATTAAAGCCTAAAATTATAATTACAATAAGAGATATTATACTTACAGAAACGATAAAAAGCTGAGTCTTTTCAACCTTCTTTAGACCAAAAACATTGAGTAAAAGTATTAGTAAGAGCGCTAGGAGGGCGATGGACTTAGTATAAGCCTCGTCGATGTTTACTACCACATATAGGTATGCGCTTAGTCCAACTAATGAAAAGGCGCTTTTTAGAAGCAGTGACAGCCAAAGGCCTATGCCTGCGATAGTTCCAAAAAGTGGGCCAAAAGCTCTTTCTATATATACATAGGTGCCTCCTGACTTTGGCATTGCTGTGCCTAACTCAGACTTTGAAAGAACCGCGGGCAGAATACAAAGCGCTGCTACTAAAAAGGCCAACCACACTGACGATCCAGTTATTCCTACGGCCAATCCAGGAAGGACAAATATGCCGCTCAGCATTCCACCAATACTCACCGCAATAGCTCCAGGCAATGACAATGTTCTTTCTAATTTCTTCAAATTATTGTTTTATATTTATTAAAAATACTAAATATATATTTCAATTGAATTTATACCCTATAATCGCTGGAAACTTTATGCTTGACGGAGGCGCTATGTTTGGCGTTGTGCCAAAGTCTATTTGGCAAAAAACTAATCCTGCTGACAACAACAACATGGTCAAGATTTCTGCACGCTGTTTGCTAGTTGAAGAAGGTGACAGGCTGGTTCTAATTGATGCCGGGATGGGGAACAAACAAAGCGAAAAGTTTTTTAGCTATTATTATCGTTGGGGCAAAGAAACTCTTGAGTCTTCTTTGAAAAAAAACGGGTTTCATCCTGATGATATAACAGATGTGTTTCTTACTCATCTTCATTTTGATCATTGCGGTGGTGGTGTAATTAAGACCTCTGAAGGCTTTTTTGAAACCGCTTTTAAGAATGCTAATTACTGGAGCAACCAAAACCACCTAGACTGGGCTTCTAGTCCTAACAAAAGAGAAAAAGCCTCTTTTTTAAAAGAAAACATTGCTCCGATACTTGAGTCTGGTCAATTGAATTATTTAAAAAAAGACGAGAGAAGTTATTTAACTGTGTCTGAACTGGGCTTTGATGTCTTGTTTGTGGACGGTCATACTGAAAAACAAATGATACCTGTTATTAGCTTTAAAGGACAAAAAATTGCCTTTGCTGCCGACCTTGTTCCAACCCACGGCCATATTCCTCTTCCTTATATTCCTGGCTATGATGTTAGGCCTCTGGTTTCATTAAAAGAAAAAGAGTTGTTCTTAAATTTTTGCTATGAAAATAGCGTATTTTTATTCTTTGAGCATGATGCAAATATTGAGCTTTGCTCGCTTAAAAAGACCGATCGTGGAATCCGTTTAAACAAAAAACTTCTTTTATCCGAAATATGAAAACTTTAAATCTATTTTTTGTCTTTTTTCTTCTTTGTTTTTCTTTTTCCTTTTCTCAAAAAGAATATTGGCAACAGAGGGTTGATTACAAAATGGTTATAGATGTCAATGTAGAAAATCACACTTATAATGGTACCCAAAAGCTAGTGTTCACAAACAATTCTCCCGAATCTCTTGATCGCGTTTTTTATCACTTATATTTTAATGCTTTTAAGCCAGGTACTGACTTGGAGCAAAATTCTAGGTACTCAATAGACGATTCTCGAACGATGTCAAAAAACATTTTAATGTTGGATGAAAAAGATTGGGGAGACGTTCAAATTAAATGGATGTTGCAAGATGGTAACCCGGTAGAGTTTAAGGTCGAAGAAACTATTTTGGCTGTTGATCTTGAAAAGCCTATAAAATCCGGAGAAAGCTCTACTCTTGAGATGGAGTTCTATGTTCAAACTCCTGCAATGATTAGAAGGTCGGGTAAAAATAGTGAGGATAATGTTGCTTTTTCGATGTCACAGTGGTATCCAAAACTTTGTCAATATGATGATGAAGGCTGGCACGCCAACCCATATATCGGCAGAGAGTTTTATGGAATATGGGGAGATTTTGATGTTACTATTAATATCGACAAAGACTACACGGTTGCCGGTTCAGGCTATCTTCAAAACCCTGAGTTAATTGGTCACGGCTATGCATCATTAAAAGACGGTGTAAAACATGATGATAAAATTTCCTGGCGATTTATAGCTCCTAATGTTCATGATTTTAGTTGGGCTGCGGACCCTCTTTTTACACATGACTATATAGATATTGAGGGTGGGCCTAGAGTACATTTCTTTTATAAAAGTGATTCTGAATATGTTGGGCTTTGGAAAAAATTTCAACCTAACTCTGTGGAGTTTTTAAAGTTCTTTAGCAAAACTATTGGTAAATATCCCTACGATCAGTATTCTATTATTATGGCGGGTGATGGTGGTATGGAATATGCAATGTGTACGTTTATTAATGGGGTTGGTCATCCCACTTTGTATAGTTTATATTCTGTAACATCTCACGAAATTGCACACACTTGGTTTCAGTTTTTAATGGCAACGAATGAGTCAAAACATTCCTGGATGGATGAAGGTTTTACTAGCTATATTGATGATGTTGCCTTAAACGTCGTCCTGAATCAAGGAAAAGATCTTCCAAATGAAAATGCATATAAAGATTATTTTAACTGGGTTTCAACAGGACTTGAAGAGCCTATGACCACACATGCTGACAGGTTCAAATATAACATTGGCTATGGAATGTCAGCATACGACAAGGGGTCTATATTTTTATCTCAACTACAATATATTATAGGAAAAGAAAATTTTGACAGCACATTAAAAAGATATTTTAACGACTGGTCTTTTAAACACCCTAAACCAAATGATTTTATACGGTCTGCTGAAAAAGTTTCAGGATTAGAATTAGATTGGTATTTGCTAGATTGGACACAGTCAACAATGACTATTGATTATTCTGTTAATTCTGTTTATGGCGTTGATAACAAAACCAGAGTTGTTTTAAAACGAATTGGTCAAATAGGCATGCCAATTGATTTAAGAATAGAATTAAAAACCGGCGAAATGTTATATTATAATATTCCCATGACAAAAATGCGTGGATCAAAATCTGTGAAGTCTTCAACCCTTTTAAAGTCTTGGAGTTGGGCAAAACCTTACTACGACGTTTGGTTGGATATTGACTCAAAGAACATTTCTAACATTACAATTGACCCAAAAAATGAAATGGCTGATATTGATAGAAGTAATAATTACTTGGTCTTATAATTATGTCTGTGTTTCATTTATCAAAAAATACTTCGTTAAAAAAGACTTCAGACATAGACGTTGTTTTTAAAAATGGTGAAAAGATTTCTTCAAAATTAATTTCTTTATACTATGTTGAGTCTAAAAATAAAAAAATAAAAGTTGCTTTTTCGGTTGGTAAAAAATCTCATGGTCTTGCTTCAACTAGAAATAAATTAAAGAGACTAATGAAAGAGTCTTTTAGATTAAATGTTAATAATTACCTAGGCTCTAATTTAAAATTTAATTTAGTTTTTGTTTATTTTTCTTCTAAAGAAGAGTCCTATAAAATCGTGGAAGATTCTATTAAATCCTTACTTTTATCTTTCAAAAACAAACTGCCGTCTTGAAAAATTTGTGTTTTATTTTTTATTTAGTCTTTACTAGTTGTTTGTACTCTCAATATAATATAGAACATTCCGTTTTTTTTGATACTGATAAATACAACTTGACTAAAACCGAAAAAACTAGGCTTCAAAAGTTTCTTTCTTCAAACACAAAAGAAGACGTGTTAAAAATTGAAATTTATGGTTTTTGTGATGATGTAGGTAGTAATAATTACAACCTAACATTATCACAAAATAGAGCTGAAGCTATAAAAGAAATATTTAGTCAAGTTTCTTTTTTTCCAGAAAAAATTTCTACTGTTGATGGTCGTGGAGAACTTCTTTTAAACATTGTTGATGAAGTTGATCCATCAGTAATTAGAGCTTTAAACAGAAGGGTAGACATAGTAATAAGTTACCCTGAAAAAGAAGAAAAAAAAGAAGAAGTAATAAAAAAGAATGAAAACAAAATTTTACTTGAAAATGTTTTGTTTATTACTGGTTATAGTTATTTAACTCGCGGTTCAAAAAAAACATTAGATGATGTAGCTGAAACTTTAAAGAAAGACAATTTTTCTTTCGTAATACAGGGTCATGTGTGTTGCACTGAAGGTGACCTAGATGCTGTAGATAGAAAAACTAACAAAAGAAATCTTTCTATTGCTAGGGCTAAATATGTTTACGATTATTTATTAGAAAAGGGAATTAGCGGGTCTAGAATGTCTTATGAGGGTTTAGCTCATAAATTTCCCTTAGGGGGCAGTGAAGATAAGGACAGACGTGTAGAAATATTAATTTTATCTGATTAATTTATTCCATCCTTTACTTCTTTATAAAACTTTGCATACACAGCATTTTGATATGGTGCTAACCAAATAAAACCGATTCCTAAAGTAAGAATACAACCAATTGCTAATAATAAAATTCTGAGAAGAATTTTAAAAAGCTTCCACTTGTTTCCTTCCATCATTTGTTTACTTTTTACAAGAGCATTGTATGGGTCTATTTCCTTGTCCTCCGCTATTATATATAAGACTTGAGAAAACATAAGAGTAGCTATTATACCTGGAATAATAAATAAAATTGTTCCTATAATAACTATTACAATCATCATAAAATAAGCTAATACTGAATTTATCCAAACTTCTTTGAATGGATTGAAAATGGTTTTAATTTCTAGTTTATTACCATCATGAACATTAATAAAAAATGAAGCTAATCCAACTCCTATAGGAGGAGTAATAAATAACGATAGAAAGTTTCCTCCCCAATCTTCGTTTATTAAATATCCTCCAAGAACTGTAATCATAATAGCAATTGCTCCTGCTATTAAACATGTTGCTATTGATATACCCCATTTTCCTTTTAAAGATTCTTGGGCTTCTTTCATTATTTGTTTATTTTCCATATTTATTATTTTTTATTCACATATATTTCTGTAGGAGACCCTCAATTTGATATTATGTTTTGGGCAATAGCCTACATACTATTAATACCTGTTGTTAACTACACTTTAAAACCTTTTGTAGTCAAATATTAATTTATTTCTTTAATCATTCTTTGATGTGGAATTCCATCTTCAAGATAGTCTTCTCCTATTTTATAAAAACCTAAGTCTCTATAAAATTTATCCAGATATTTTTGAGCTGAAAGCTCTATTTTTTCTCCTTTTATATTTTGTTTTATATATTCTATAGAATCTATCATTATTTTTTTTCCAAAATCTTTTCCTCTTTCTTCTTTTGATACCACAACTCTACCAATACACGGATTTTCATAATAATCTCCTGCTTTAAATATTCTTGTGTAAGCTACTATTTCATCATTATCAATATAGTAAAGATGAATAGCATTCTGATCTTTATTGTCTATGTCTTGATATACACAATCCTGCTCTACTACAAAAACTTCAGATCTTAATCTTAATATTTGATAAAGCTCTTCTATATTTAACTCAAAAAATGTTTTAGCTGTGGTCATCTATATTTTTTTAACCCTCCGTTCATGTCTTCCTCCTTCAAATCCGCTTTTAATAAAAGATTCTACAATTTGTAAAGCTTCTTCTTTTGAAATAAACCTAGCAGGAATACAAACAATATTAGCGTTATTATGTTCTTTTGCTAAAACAGCTAATTCCTTATTCCAACATAATGCAGCTCTTACTTTTTTATACTTATTTGCTGTCATA
>MDSV01110674.1_pt1 | contig 12405 bp, 14 predicted proteins | sample 810851 | NCBI WGS metagenome assembly MDSV01 (sample SAMN05326640, study PRJNA326480) | marine metagenome | isolation source: seawater | place: Atlantic Ocean: North East | collected 2012
ACTGCTTTAAAGCAGAATTGTTTATAGTTAAAATTCCAAACTTTGAAAATGAAATCATAATCTTATTATTATCTAATTCTTTATACTCTAATTCAAAAGATCTATATTTATCAATATAAGGATTAATTATATTTTCCTTTTTTTTATAAAACAAAGAGTCAAATTTTTCTTTATTGTTTATTGTGAATGAAAGATCTTTATCATTAATTTGAAAGTCATTATAATTTAATTGGTTGTCCTTAAGTAATTTTTTTATCGGAATAACTTTAGATTGAATTTTTTCTTTTACTAAACTATTAGAATTTATTTCTAATAAAAGATATGCCCCTCCTTGTAAGTCTAATCCTAAATTAATTTTTTTATCTATTAATCTATTATCCTTTGCTTGAAAATTTAAAATAGAAAAAATAGCTATAACAAAAAATATTAAATAAATAGTTAAAATATTTATTTTAGAAAAATTTAACACGAAAAAGAATTATTTTTTAATTTCTTCTTTTTTTAACAAACTTGTTATGGTCGATTTAATTATTTGAACTTTGATATTTTCACCTATAGTTACTTCGATACGATCGTCTTCCATAACTCTTTCAACAGTACCTAAAATTCCGCCTGCCGTTATTATTTCATCTCCTCTTTTTAATGACTGGACCATGACTTTATGATCTTTGACTCTTTTCTGCTGAGGCCTAATTAAAAAAAAGTAAAAAATTACAAATATAAGAATAAGTGGTATGAATTGTGCAAATCCTTGGCTATCCATAAAATGATGATTATAATATATGTGTTAGTTAGACAAGCGAATAATTCTTAAATTTTATCTAAATTATTCATATATTTTTTTAAATTATTTGGAATATTAATTGATCCATCTTCATTTTGATTATTTTCTAATAAAGCAATCATTAGTCTACCTACTGCTAAACCAGAGCCGTTTAATGTGCTAACGAATTCTGTCCCTTTAGTAGATTTATATTTAGCTCCCATTCTTCTTGATTGAAATGATCCACACGAGGAGCAACTAGATATCTCTCTATATTTTTTTTCTGAAGGTATCCAGGCTTCTATGTCATAAGTTTTTTCCGCGCTAAAACCCATATCGCCAGAAGATAGAAGAACTACTTGGTATGGAATATCCAATTTTTTTAAAATTTCTTCAGCACAATTTAACATTCTTTCTAATTCGCTAAAACGATCTTTCGGTTCAACTATGCTAACAAGTTCTACTTTGTAAAATTGATGTTGTCTCATCATTCCTTTTGTATCTTTTCCATAACTACCAGCTTCTTTTCTAAAACATGGAGTAGATGCTACAAATCGTAAAGGAAGATCTTTTAAATTTAAATTAGATTTTCTAACTAAATTTGTAAGAACTACTTCTGCAGTTGGTATTAAAAATTTTCTATCTTCGTTATTTTCAATTTGAATTTCAAATTGATCTTCTTCAAACTTGGGGAGTTGACCAGTTCCAAACATTACATCCTCATTGACTATTAATGGAGGTGAAATTTCAGTGTAGTTAAAATTTTGAGTATGAATATCTAACATAAAATTTATTAAGGATCTTTCAAGTAATGCTAATTTGTCTTTAAGTACCACAAATCTAGATCCAGATAACTTTATGGATGTATCAAAATCTAAATTATTATCCTTATTGCCTATCTCTACATGGGATCTTACCTTAAAATTAAAATTTTTTAATATCCCGTTTTTTTTAACTAATTTATTTGAGTTTTCATCTTTTCCAATAGGAACACCACTTTCTGCAATGTTTGGTAAGTTAAAAATTATTTCATTTAATAAATTTTGCGTTTTTTTTTGTTCCAATAAAATTTTATTTATTTTATCAGTAATTTTTTTTGATTTCTCAAAATTATTTTTTTCTTTAGATTTAGATAAAATTTTTTTTTCTTGCTCTAGCAATTCTTTTTTATTTATTAATTCTCTATTTTTTTTATCTACTTCGGAAAACTTTTTTGGGTCGAAATTAAAATTTCTATCTTTAAATTTTTTTTTAAAAATTTCTAAGTTTTTTCTTAAATCTTTAAGATCGTGCATTTTCAATTATCGTTTTTATTTTTTTCTGTAAACTTAACTGTTATAATAGATAATTCATAAAGTAATAATAAAGGTATAGCTAGACCTATCTGAGTAATTGGATCAGGTGGTGTTAATATAGCTGCAATTGTAAAAATAATTACAATTACATATCTTCTTGTTTTTTTAAGATAATCAGAGTTTATAACTCCAATTCTTGCTAGCAAATTTAATAGTATAGGTAGTTGAAAACTTATACCAAAGGCAAAAATTAATCTCATTATCAATGATAAATACTCATTCACTTTTGCTTCTAATTGAATAGGTAAATTTGCACTTGAACCTGCAGTCTCAAAAGATAAAAAAAACTTAATAGCTAATGGCATTACTAAATAATAAACTAACAATCCGCCTAATAAAAAAAGTATTGGTGTTGAAATTAAATATGGTAAAATTGCTTTTTTTTCATTTTTGTATAAACCTGGAGCAATAAACTTATAGATTTGAATTAATAAAATTGGGCTTCCAAGAAATATTGCTGCAAAGAAAGCAACTTTCAAATAAGTTATAAATGTCTCATGTAAAGCTGTAAAAATAAGTCTTCTAGGAGTTTGGTCGTCTCTTACAGCATTTGCGTATGGTTCAACTAGAAAATTATAAATTTGTTCTGCAAACGTGTAAGAAATTATAAAAATAAATAAAATAAATAATAAAGATTTAATAAGTCTTGATCTTAATTCAACAAAATGACTAGTAAAAGAATTTGAATTAGTCATTTAAGTTTTCTTTATGTTTTTTTTTTTATATCAGTTTCTTTAGAGATATCTTTTTCAATATCGATATCATCTGTTACAGATGTTACTTCTCTTTGAAAATTGCTAAAAGTATTTTTTATTTTTCCAATATATGATCCTATCTTTTTCAAAGCTATTGGAAACTCTTTTGGGCCTAAGACCAATATTGCAACAATTACTACTGCTAATATCTCTAACCAACCAATTTGAGGCATTTAAGATTATTTATTTTCGGAATTGGAATTGTCTGTATTATTATTGTTTTCGTCTTTAGAAGAAGTATCATCAGACATACCTTTCTTAAAACTTTTTATTCCCTTTGCTAAGTCTCCCATAATACTTGAAATTTTTCCTTTTCCAAAAAGAATTACAACAAGAATTGCAATTATTATAATACCTGTCCACCCGATATTTCCCATATACTTATATCTATACAATATTTCTTAATAAATTAATATATTTATTCTTCCTTTTCGGGAGTTTTATCAATCGCTTCCTCAATATCTTTATAAATATTTTGCTTATCATTTGCAGACTGCTCTTTGAAAAACTTTCCAGTTCCAAATATAGATCTATCTATATCTGAAGTATCAATTAAACCGGCAGAGCCTAATTCGTCAAGTGTAGGTAAATCGGATAGTTTTTGTATATTAAAATGATTTAAAAAATTATCTGTAGTGGCGTATTGAATAGGTTTTCCAGGCACATCTTTTCTTCCAGCTGGTCTTACCCAGTCTAATTCTAAAAGAATTTCGAGTGTGTTCGATGCAAAAGCAACACCTCTAATTTCCTCTATTTCTGATCTTGTAACTGGTTGATGATATACTATAATTGACAACGTCTCGATAGTCGCTTTTGAGAGTTTTCTCTGCGTGGACTTTTGTAGAGACATTAATTTTGAAAGATCTTCAGCAGTTCGAAATGACCATTTATCTTTTAAGCAAACAAGGTTAATACCTCTGTTTTTATAATTTTCCTTTAGTTTTTCTAAGACTTTTTTTATAGACGAAGATGTCTTAACTCTATTTTCTATTGTTTCTAAATCTAGTGGTTCCGACGCAGAAAATAGAATTGCTTCCACTTGTCTTTCAAGTTTAGATGCTGATGAAGGAAAAGAAATAATATTAGTTTTATTTTTTTTTTTATTTTTCATTAGGTAGAATTTTTCTTAATTAAGATTTTTTCAAATATTTTTTCTTGTAGAATTTTTGTTTGTCCTTCTTTTGTTAATTCTAAACAAGCTGCAAAAATACCAGCTAATCCTGTTCTTTTCATCCCTTTAGAAAAATAAAATTTTGGTATTAATTGGTTGATATTTTTCCAATCAACTATTTTATGAAAATTATTTTTGATTTGTTTAATTCCTTCTTCAGTTGAAAAAACTGGTAATTTAGGAATATTAATTTTTCGAAAACTTTTTTGCATTTGCAAACTAGAATAGCTTTTAAGCAACTCATACAACGAAACATCATAGAGAGGGGTATTTATAGATCTTATTCCACCAGACATTCCTCTTGCAAATATATGCACACCTAATCTTTTTTTTTTCAATATTTGATCAGAAAGTATTCTTATTAATTCTAATTTTTTTAGTTGTAATTTAAGTTTTTCTGCTACTTCTAAAGCTTTAAAATCATCATCTTCAAGTTCAGGAAGTAATAATTTTGATTTTAGGTAAGCTAACCAGGTAGCCATTAATAAATATTCAGAAGCAACTTCCAAATTTAAGTTTTTTTCATTTTTTATAAAATTTAAAAATTCATCAGCAAGTTTTGTTATAGAAATTTCTGCTAGATCAACTTTTTGACTTTTGGCCAAATCTAATAAAACTTCCAAAGGTCCGTTATAATTAGGAATATTTATAGAAATTGACTTAGTCATATTTGATTCCATGCAAGGATTTTATCTTAAAAATTTATAAAATTCTGATGTTTTTTTTATTGTAAATTGGTCAATATATGGAAGTTCTTCAAGTAGTTTTAGTGATTCTTGGTAATTACCAGCACAATATAAAACTACGTTGCAACCTGCAGAGAGTGATTTTTTTGCGTTAGTAACTAAATCAAATTTCATAGCTTTCATAGATATATCATCCGAAATTAAGATACCTTTAAAACCAATTTTTTTTCTAATTACTTTTGAAATAATCTTTTTTGACAATGTGGTGATATTATTTTTATCAATTTTTTTATATAAAATATGAGCAGTCATAGCGAAAAAAGATTGATTATTAATAAAAGGTTTGAAGTCTATTTTGTTTAAATCTTTAATATCTAAATTAACTATAGGCATTTTAAAATGGCTATCAGTTTCAGAACATCCATGTCCAGGTATATGCTTTATTACAGTTCCAATTTTATTCAATTTATATTGTTCAACACAAATTCTACCTAGTTTCTTAACAATATGTGGGTTTGTTGAAAAACTTCTGCTGCCTATAATTTTATTTGTATTTTTTCTTAAAACATCAAGAACTGGAACGGTGTTAATATTTATTCCTAATTTTTTTAAAGTAGAAGATAAGTGGTTGATATATTTTTTATAAATTGCCAGACTTAATGGTGGGTATAAACTAAAGGTATCTCCAAAAAGTTTTTGAGTTACATTATGATGAAATATATTAATTAATCTAGAAACAGTTTTACCCTCTTCATCTATTAGTATTGGAAATTTTCTGTCTTTAGTTAATTTTCTTATTGTCTTTGTTAAACTCACTAATTGATTAAAAGATTTAATGTTTCTTTCAAATAATATCAAACCCCAGGGTTTTTTATAAGATAATAACTTAATTTCTCCCTTTGATAATTTGTGAGATTTAATACTAATAATAATCGCTTTTTTTTTCATTTTATTTTTAATAAATTCCAAAAACTTCTAGGTTCAGAATTTTGTATTTCTTCAGAAAATGATGAATTAAATTCAATTATATCATTCGTATTATTCTCTAATATTTTTAAACTTGAGGTTTTTTCATTCAGAAAAATTTCAATATTTGATCTATTTAGGTTCATTTTTTTAATATTTTGACTAGATGAATAAAAAAAAAATATTTTGTAAAAAAATAACACTATAATTATTAAACATAATAAATTTAAAAATTTATACATCACATTTTTTTAGGTAAACTAACACCGAGAATTTTCATTCCAATTTGAGTAACTAAAGCAACTAAATATATGATAGTTAATGTTGACTCACTTTTAATTTTACCATTTAAAATAAATTTATAATTTGGATCACTATTGCCTTTGCTCCAATAAGAATGAAATAAAGTTGCTAATTCATACAAGAAATAAGGTATTTTGTGAGGCTCATATTTAGTAGATGCAGTTTCAACAATTTTTGGCCACTCAAAAATTTTTCTTAAAATCTTTGACTCATTTTCGTTTAAGTCAAAATTTCTTGTGTCTAATAAAATATGATCTTCTAAATTTTTTCCTAGAGATTTGAATAAGGAATTAATTCTCGCAAAAGAATATTGAACATAAAACACCGGATTGTCTTTGCTTTTTTCTAAAACTTTATTGAAATCAAAATCGAGTTCTACATCGCTACTTCTATTTAACATCATAAATCTAATCGAGTCTTTATCTACTTCATTTAATAAATCTTTTACGGAAATGAAGTCACCAGCTCTTTTAGACATTTTGAATGGTTTCCCATCTTTGTACAGCTTTACTAATTGACAAACTTTACAATTCAGCTCAACTTTATTATCCGACAGAGCTTTAACAGCTGCAGTTATTCTTTTAATATATCCTGTATGATCAGCGCCAAGAACGTTAATTAAGTATTTGTGCTTCCTTTTAATTTTATCCATATGATAAGCAACATCATTTGCAAAGTAGGTCCAGGCACCATCATTTTTTTGCATAGCTCTATCAACATCGTCTCCAAATAAACTAGATTTAAAAATCAATCTTTTTGTTTTTTTCCATGGTTTTCCTAAATTACCTTTTGGCGGATCTAAATATCCCTCTTTAACATAATTATTATTTTCCAATTTTTTTACTGTTTTTTTTACCAAGTCTTTTTCAACTAAATTAGTTTCAGAAAAAAAACTATCATGTTCAACTCCAAGGTTTTTCAAATCACTTTTAATTAAATCCATTGAATGTTTTAGTGACTCTTTTTTAAGCATCTTGAAACATCTATTAAAATTTTCAAATTTTTGTTTTTTGTTAGAGTTGATTATTTTTTTTCCTATTTCAATTACATATTCCCCAGGATAAAGTTCATCATTGTTAGAAAATTTTTCATTATATTTAATTTCTCTTATTCTTAAAAAAACTGACTTTGTAAAATTGATAATTTGATTGCCATAATCATTAATATAATATTCTTTTGTAACCTTATTTCCATTAAACTTTAATAAATTTGCTAATACATCTCCATAAACGGCCCCACGACAGTGCCCAACATGCATCGGGCCAGTAGGGTTTGCCGAAACAAACTCAATATTATAACTTTCATTGCAAATTTTTTTTCCATAATCATTCTTATTTTCTATGATTTTTTTAATATTTTTAATCAGGTATTTTTTATCAAGTTTTAGATTTAAAAAACCTGGTCCAGCAATATCAACAACAGCAAAATTTTTAATTTGATTTAAAATTAGTTTTTTAACTTTATTAGCAAGTTCGAGTGGATTTATTTTATTAATTTTACCTAAAACCAAACAAACATTACAAGATAAATCGTAATCAAAATCTGATGGAGGGATTTCAATATTTATACTTTTAAAATCACCTAATACATTTAAACCAAGAGTTTTTTTATTTTTTTTTATTAAATCTTTGATTTTTTTTTCATTTTCCTTAAATATATTCATTTTAATTTATTGTACAGATCTATTGCAAATCTATCCGTCATGCCAGCGATAAAATCACAAATTTTTCTGTCTATGCTTTTTTTTTTAATTTCTTTTAAATTTAAGTGTTTATCAGGATTTTGTCTTATTTTGGAAAAAAGATATTTTATAGTTCTTTTTCCAAAGTTTGTTTTATGAATAACAGATTTATGTAAATACATATTTTTTTTTAAAAAGTCTTTAATATTTAAATCGAATAAATTCATTTTTTTGGAAAAGCATACAATTGGATATTCAGATTTATAGACATCTTCAATATTATCAATTTTTTTTTTTTTTATATTTTTTTTTGTATTCATTATAATATCTTTTACCATTTCATTAATAATATCTCTAATAATTTGCCTTAAAACTAAATCTTGTGAAAAATATTTAAGTTTACCTTTATGTTTTTGTAAAATCTTATCTAGTATTGGTAAGTTTTTGAGATCTTCTAAATTGAATAATTCTGCTCTTAAGCCATCCTCTAAATCATGACTATTATAGGCAATATCATCTGAAATAGACGCTATTTGAGCTTCTAGGGAAGGTCTGTTGCTAAAAATAATTTTCTTTTTAAAAAAATTATTTCCTAAGATATTGTTTAACTTAGATAAATCTGTCACAGGACCGTTATGTTTTATTAATCCATCTAAAGTTTCATAGGTTAAATTAAGTCCTTTAAAGTTATAGTATTTATTTTCTAAAAGCGTTACAATTCTAAGCGTTTGAATGTTGTGATCAAAACCGCCAGACTCAATCATGCATTCATCTAAAGCCTCCTCTCCTGCGTGCCCAAAAGGAGTGTGACCCAAATCATGTGCTAAACTCAATGTCTCACATAAATCCTCGTTTAATCTAAAATACTTTGCCAAAGTTCTAGCTATTTGTGCTACCTCCATGGAGTGTGTAATTCGAGTCCTAAAATGATCGCCAGTAGTATTAATAAACACTTGAGTTTTATGTTTAAGTCTTCTGAAAGCTGTTGAATGAACGATTCTGTCTCTGTCCCTTTGATAAGGTGTTCTTAAATTACTTTTTTTTTCACGGTAAAATCTACCCTTAGAATTAATAGGAATTGACAATTTTGAGAACCTATTTTTTTGCATATTTGTATATAAAAATATATACTACAAAATAACTTAATATGACAAACAAAATAGAATTCACAAATAGAGCTAAAGAACAAATAGAAAAAGTTATTAGTGAAGATAAATTAAAAAAATTTTTTAGAATTTCAGTTAAAGGAGGTGGCTGCTCTGGTTTTAAATATAATTTTAGTTTCGATAACGAAACCTATAAAGAAGATTTTTTTTTTGGTAAAGCAGTTATTGACAAGGCATCTCTGGATATAATTAATGGCTCTATTATCGATTATAAAAAAGAAATGATCGGCGAATCTTTTGTGATTAATAATCCTAAAGCTTTATCTTCTTGTGGTTGTGGTCTTTCATTTTCTCTATAATGAAAATTATATCATGGAATGTAAATTCAGTAAGAGCTCGAATTGAGAATATACTTGAGTATATAAAAATTACAAATCCTGATATTTTGTTATTGCAGGAAATCAAAGCACAAAACCATGACTTTCCCGAAAACACTTTTAAAGAAATTGGTTATACCTCTTATGTATTTGGTCAAAAAAGCTATAATGGTGTTGCTTTTTTGTCAAAATTGAAAATTCAAAATGTAAGTATTAAATTTTTAAGGGATAAACTTAAACAAGCTCGAATTATAACTGGAGAAATTTTTATAAATAAAAAAAAAACTAAAATTATTAATATTTATGTTCCTAATGGGAATCCAATTAACACTGAGAAATATATGTATAAAAAAAATTGGCTTAGTTTGTTTATAAAATCAGTAAAAAAAGAATTATCTTTAAATCCTAATATAATTATTGCAGGAGATTTTAATATTATACCCGATGAAATTGATGTTTATGATTTTAAAAGATATGAAAACGATGCTCTAGGAAAATTAGAAATCAGAAAAAAATTTCGTGAAATGTTAAACTTAGGTTTTAAGGATGTTTATCGTCTTAAAAATAAAAATAAGCAAGAGTATACTTTTTGGGATTATTTTTCCGGGTCTTGGCAAAAGAATTACGGGATGAGGATTGATCATTTTATAGTATCAAATAATCTAATTGAAAATATTTTATCGATTAATATTAATAAAAAACCTCGATCGAGAAAAAAGCCTTCTGATCATACTCCGATTGAATTAGAGGTTAATTAACACGTCCATAAATATCTTCGTATCGAACAATATCAGTTTCTTTTAAAATTAAACCTAGCTGTGCTTCCATAATCTTAACTATTTTTTTATTAGGATTTTGAATCCTGTGCACTGCACCCTTAGGTATGAAAATTGTCTCATTAGGATTTACTGAAAAAAATCTTTTATTTAAAGTAATTTTAGGTTTTCCTTTAGTTACAACCCAGTGTTCAGATCTATGAAAATGTTTTTGCAAACTTAAAACTCCTTTTGGTTTGATGGTTAATTCTTTAATTAAGAAATTATGTCCAACATAAAGATTTGTGTAGCTGCCCCAGGGTCTATAGTAAATATTTTTTTTCTTTAAATATTTCATTTTATACTTATCAAACATTAAAAGTATTTCTTTCCAGCTCCCAAGATCAGACCAAGTAATACTTAGTTTTATAGCATTGATATCATTTGTTTTTTCTAAAATTGCATAGTCAAAAGATTTAGATGGATTCTTTCTAAAAGCATTTTTGTTTAAGTAATAAATATTTTTATAAAACTTACTTTTAGAAACTGCTATTGCTGAATTTCTATAAATGTTTTTTTGGTATTTTTTAAAATTATTTATTAATGAGTCTTTTCTCAAAAAAAACATTCCAGAATTCCAATATCCCCCTCTTTTAATTATTAATTTAGCTTTTTTTTTATTGGGTTTTTCAAGAAATCTATAAACCTTATTAAGATTTTTCTTTCTTTTAGTTATAAAATATCCAAATTGGTCAGAAGATGTTATGGGTTTAATTCCAAAAATAAAAATATTTTTTTCAGTTAAAAATTTTTTATTCTTAATTATTTCATGATTAAATTTGTTTACCTTATCAATAAGTTGATCTGCTGACAAAAAAACTAATGGTTGTTTATCTGGAATATCTTGTATTAGTGCAGATGTTAAAATGGCTGGTGCAGTATTTTTTTTTGTAGGCTCTACTACAATCCTATATTTTTTAATTCCATATTTACTTAGATTTTTTTTTACCTCTTTAATATATTTTAAATTCGTGCTTATTACAGGATTATCAAATATTGGATTTTTAATTCTCTCTAAAGTTTTTCCAAATAGCGTCCATCCACCAAAATCTATAAATTGTTTGGCTTGGTGTTTTTTAAGATTAGGCCACAACCTGGTACCAGAACCACCGCATAAAATAACTGGTCTAATCTTCATTAAATTTTAGAGTAATCTTTTACTTCCTTTTTCTTGCCAGGATGAGTCGGAGCTCCCAAATAAGCTGGTCCAACTGTTTGGGCATATTTCCATAATGTTCCTGAACCAAAAGCAGATTTCTTTTTTTTCCACTTTTTCTTTCTAGAAATTAGTTGGGCTTTTGTCAGTCTAACATTTATAGTTCCTTTTTTTGCATCAATATCTATCGTATCACCATTTTTTAATAATGCGATTGGGCCTCCCAATGCTGCTTCTGGTCCAACATGTCCAACACAAAAACCTCTGGTTGCTCCAGAAAATCTTCCGTCTGTTATTAAAGCAACTTTTTCCCCTTTGCCTTGACCATATATAGCTCCAGTAGTTGAAAGCATTTCTCGCATTCCTGGTCCACCTCGCGGTCCTTCATATCTTATTATGATAATGTCTCCATCTTTATATTTTCTATTCTGAACTGCTTTCATGGCATCTTCTTCATTATCAAAACATCTTGCTTTTCCTGTGAATTGCAATTTTTTTAATCCAGCTATTTTTACAATAGCTCCCTCGGGCGCCAAATTTCCTTTTAAGCCTACAACTCCACCATCTGGTGATAGAGGGTTACTGTATTCTCTTAAAACTTTTTGATTTATATTAAACTTTACATCTTTTAAATTTTCTTTAATTGTTTTACCGGTAACTGTCATACAGTTCCCGTGAATAAAACCGCCATCATATAGAGTCTTCAGTAACATAGGAACTCCACCAGCCTCCCACATGTCTTTTGCAACGTATTTACCACCAGGTTTTAAATCTGCTAAATAAGGAGTTTTTTTAAATATCTTTGCTACATCCATTAAATCAAATTTAACTCCAATTTCATTAGCCAGCGCTGGAAGATGAAGCGCTGCATTAGTTGAGCCACCAGTTGCTGCCACAATTGTGGCTGCGTTCTCTAAAGATTTTTTTGTTACTATATCTCTCGGTTTTATTTTTTTCTCTAATAAACTCATGACAGTTTGACCGCTTTCAAAAGCATATTTATCTCTTTCTTCATAAGGAGCTGGTGTTCCAGCTGAATAAGGTAAAGCCAGTCCTATAGCTTCTGATACACATGCCATTGTATTAGCTGTAAATTGCCCACCGCAAGCACCTGCGCTTGGGCAAGCAACTAATTCTAATTCTCTAAGCTCTTCTGAGGACATTTTTCCTGAAGAATGTTTTCCCACTGCTTCAAATACATCAACTACTGTTACGTCTTTACCTTTAAATTTTCCAGGTAATATTGAACCACCGTAAATAAAAACACTTGG
>MDSV01039782.1_pt1 | contig 12404 bp, 16 predicted proteins | sample 810851 | NCBI WGS metagenome assembly MDSV01 (sample SAMN05326640, study PRJNA326480) | marine metagenome | isolation source: seawater | place: Atlantic Ocean: North East | collected 2012
ATGTAGCTACTGCTGGCCCTACGCAAGAAGCGACAAAAAAGATCACAGACCAACAGAACTGTGCCTCAAAACCATTGACGAAATAAAGAGACAAGCACGTGGCAACGGTTTTAATAGTTTCCATTTTAGCTTATCTGGTGGTGAGCCTACTTTTCACCCTGGCTATTTGGACATTCTCCAATATCTTGCTGATGATGTGTCTAGTACTAATTATACTAGCGTTCATATGACATCAAATTGCAGTCGCAATATGCGATGGTTTGAACAATATGTAGAACGTGTGAAGCCATTTCATAGAGCTAGCATTACAGCCAGTCTACACACAGAACACTTAAATACACGAGAGAAAATGCAGGAGTTTGCAGACAAGCTGATCCTGTGTCAGGAGTATGATGTACAAATTACAATCAACATGGTTATGGTTCCAGAATGGTTTGAGAAAGATTGGGATAATGCCCTCTTCTTCCACGAGCAAGGAATCAACGTTACACTCAAACCACAGTCAGACCCAACAGCGAGTAGAGTCGTGGACGGTTATACGGAGGAAATGCTACAGCGATTGTGGAACGGTATGCCTCAAATGGCATATACAGAGTCGAAGCGACAATGGAATCTTCGTCCAAGGCCTAGTTTCGAACTGCCTCCAGAGACCTTAGGAGAAAATGATAAAAGTGTACCTTGGCATATGCAAGTAGAGTTTACTGACAGCACGGGCAAAAAATGGTACATGGATCAAGCAGAGAGATTTAATGCGTTTAATTTTAACAAGTTCAAAGGATGGAGTTGCAATGCAGGATATAGTGGCATTATTATTAGAGAGCCTGACGGAAGTATTAAACGTTCCTACAGTTGCCACGATAATCCGATTGGCAACATAGAAACAGGATTTAAACTGTTTGATGGTCCTCGAGCTTGTATTACAGAAAGTTGTGTTAGTAGTGCAGATAGTAAAATACCCAAAAGGAAAGTGTTATGAAATATTTTATAATAACTTCTCCACGCTGTGGTAGTCATTACTGCGGTGAATCCATTGCAATAAGATTACAAGTCTTACCACTAAGTGAATGTCTACACCCTATGTACAAAAACGATATGTACACATTTGAAAACAATCAAGTGCAAATACATTGGCCCGAGCATGTTGATAAAAGTAGTATCCGTTCATCTACTGTTGAAATACAGAATAGACTTGATAATTTACTAGCCACTGATAATGATTGGCAAGCACAAGCTCATATAGCACATTTTAGAGAATTAGATAAAGATGCAATAAAAAATATTGTTGAAAAAACAAATGCTATATTATTATACAGAGAAAATTTTACAGATGCGATTATATCCTGGGTTATTGCTAACGAAAATGATAATTTTGTCCCAAGAGAGCAACAAGAAATGCAAAGAGTTTACTACGACAAAAACAAACATTTAGATATTATAAAAGGTCTCATTAGAGACTATAAATTACTACAGGAAATAAAAGATAAGTACAATTGGTTTAAAGTATACAAGTATGAAGACTTTACCGGCGATCCTAGTTTAGATTTCTCAGACTATACCTTACAAAATCAAAATACAAGTTGGAACTTACCTGTAAAAAACAATACAGAAAAAGAAAAGAGAAGTCTGATAGTTAATATAGAAGAATTAATAGGAGATATAAATGGATTGGAATGATTTAATAACAGAAAGATTTAATTCATTTGGATGGACTAAAGATGAAGTTGATATAAATGATATAAAATATAGCTTGATACAAGTTTATAATAAAGCACCTAGTAAAAATCAAAAATACCCTTTTATAATTAAATTAGTAAAGAATGATTTTGATCTCAGAGAAAAGTTAATGACAGTTTGTCATAGAAACAGAGATTTAAGTGTTGAAGATGATCCTGGAAATCCACAAGTTATGGCACCTTATATACTAGGTTTTTGTAGACGTGATATACAAGAAACTGCTACTAAAGAAGATTATAGACTGGCTGAGGACATAGTAAACTACAGTTGTTTAGAAATGGGTATTCAAGCCGCCTACTTAATGTTAGAATTAAAAAATAGAGGATTAGATACAGGCATAGTTAGTTGTATACAAGACCAAGACGTTGCCGCTGAATTACTCGGATTACCAAATAAATGTAAACTTATTTTAGGCGTAGGTTATAGCTTTGGAAAGGGAGATAGTACTTATTGGGATCCAAGAATTAAAGCTGTCAAGCCTGTTCCTTATCCACGCCGAGACAAAGATATTGTCTATCCAAAGCCTGAATTCAAAGAGGTATATCAATGGGAGAATTAAAATGGATTTAAAGAAAACTGACAAAGACGGGAAACCGTTAAATTTAACACCTAGGGCAAATAGAAGCCAAACAGATTATTATAGTTACTGGAAAGAAAATCCTGAGCAACTAGAACCTAGTGCAGAAGATATTAAATGTGAATTACAGTTAGCCGCACTAGGCGACTTTGAACCGTTGCATATGCCTTTTGATGAGAGTTTGTTTAGACAACAAATCGGAGCTCAAGATTTTGTACCTTATCTTAGAAGAGAAGGTATAAGCAATGATAGAGAAGGATTGTTATTAGTAGGACTAGAAGGGGATAAACCAAGCGACAGTTTAAGTAGACCTGAAGCAATAAAACGTGCTGGACGTATGCTGTATGAAAGTGATTTCAAGTATCCAACAGAAGCATATCATGATTTAACTAGTCTACATCCTATATTAAATTATTGGGGTGGTCTAGCTAGAACTATGATTATAAGAGCAAATGCAGGCGGTTGGTTCCCACCACACAGAGACAGTCCATTTTTAGCCAGAGATACTTTTAGAATTATTACATTTCTTGGAAATGGTAGTAACATGCACAGTTATGAATGGTGGCTTGGTGAATCAAGAAGAACTATAGTTGCTAATCAAACATATTATGTAGATACCAGACTTACACATAGAACACACAGTTGGTGTGATGATAGTTTGCATCTAATTTTAAATGTGCCAAAGACATGGGAAAATGTAATGAAACTAATGAGCGTTTTAAAGTTTTACTAATGCGTACACAGGATCAAATAAAACAAATTAAACAAGGACAAGGAACTCCATACAGTATTAGCGGAGTAGTAGAAGACGGACTTGTTGAATATTACTTTGCAAGACAAAATGATGTTGTACAAAAAAGTACTGGTCCAAAAATTTTAAAAGTTGATCCTAAAGAATCTATATTTCAACCTTTACTGAATACGTTAAAAAGTCATGTAGATGATTTTGAAATACGATACATGCATTATTTTGATGTAACAGATCCTCACATTATTCATAATGATGACGAGTTTGAACTTCCAAACTGTTACAAAGCATTTACAATTCCACTACAGATATATGGTAATAGTGATGATGTTAAGCTAGTAATTTTTGATCAATACTATTACGGAGGGCCAGCTAAGTTTGTTAGCGGAGAAGATACAAGCAAATGGAATATACATTATAATACTTTTTTAGCAGATTATAGTGAAGTTGAATTTTACAAAACATTTAAAGATGGTATAGACAAAGAATTTAGAGAACAATATCTAACACATTTAAAAGAGGAATGGTTAGATGGACTAAGCATTAACAAAGCATTGCCTTGGAAAGTTGGTAGTGCATTGTGTTTTGATAGTTTATCATTGCATTGTAGCAGTGATTTTAAAAGTAAAGGCATTAGCCGAAAGATAGGCATTAGTATTTTTACAGTAAGATGAACAAAACTTATAAAAGCATAATGAAGAAAAATCCGTGGGTTCAATGTCCTACTATAACTCAAGTCGAGGATTTGATACGTCTTGTTAAAATAACAAATTATACCAGAGGTGCTAACAAAGCACAAAAGAGATTGGATCATTTAGAAGCAACATATAGAGAATGGATTAGTCCTATTGCAGACCTAAGTGAATTTAAACATTGTTATTTTGTAAACGGAGTAACTGATGCAATTAATCAATGGATTGCAACAGAAGATAGACCGTGGCAATATCTAGAAGGCGATTATGAATATGCTAATATTATTAGTGGGCGAGGAGAAAAGGTTAAATATACTACAACTTCAGATGTTTTATACGTCTCCAATCCTGCTTGTGCCACTGGAAATTTTATTAATTTAGGAAATAAACCTAATCCAGTAATTTTAGATTGTGCATATCTAGGTAGTACAGCAATTCAAAGTATGCACATACCAACCACAACAGAACAAATATGGTTTAGTTTTAGCAAAGGTTGGGGACTAATAGGACAACGTGCTGGTTTAGTGTTTACGAAAAAACCACATAAGAGTTTAGAGCCAATGAAACGTGTAGAGGCTTGGAATTATACCAGTGTTGAAGTTGCTATTGCAGTTATTGAACATTTTGGATTAGATGACATATACAATTTATATAGACCAAAGCAACTTGAGATATGTGAGGAATACAATTTAACACCTAGCGATTGTTTTTTTATTGCAAATAGCACAGATGAAGAATACGCTGTTAGAAGAAGAAAAGATAACATTGCAAGGTTAGATTTATCTTACATAATGAATGCAAGTTAAATAATACGAGGAATGAAAATGCATAATAATTATAGAACAGTTTATAACAAAGACGAACCTTTACCACATTATGATATTGAAAAATACAAAGTGCGACCACAAGAACATGTTAACTATCATAAAAAGTATACCGGATACAAAGGTGTTGTATGGACACCTTTAGACTTACCCAAGTTAGATTTAGACTTGAATAGACTATGGGAAGTGTGGCAAGCAGTGGCTGAAGGAAGAAAAATAGGAACAGCAAGTCCTTGGTTTGATAAAAAACCAGAAGATCTTAATAGTGCAAGACACACTGAATTTGATAAAACTTTACCCAAAGTTAATGACCATGATTATAGAAACCTAATAATATGTAAAGCAGAAGGAAGTTATCATAGTGCTGACATTAAAGGTGAATGGGAAGAATTTATGCATGATGAGATGCCACAAGTAGTTGAATGGCTAGAAGCAGTACCTTGGGATAATATACGTTGGGTAGGTTTTGTAGGCAGAGATACACATGGTGTAGGTCCTCATTATGATGAGTATAGACCTTTGCGTCCATTGCTTGAGCCACAAGAGCCAAGTCAAGTTAGAGTGCGTTGGAGTAACGTAACAGATTGGCAAAAAGAACATTTTTACTTAACAAAAGATCATGCTCAAACAAGATTGTATCCGCAGTTGCCACCTGATACTAACAGTATGGCATATGACGGAACTGTACATGAACATGGTGCTGATGCAGGATATCACCCAACTGAACGTATACAGCTTATGCCAATGGGTACACTAAATGTTTCCAAGTGGCATGACCTACTTGATAGAAGTATTGAAAAGTATAAAGATTATATAATTACAGAGGATTTTTTTGCTTGAAACTATTTGATAAACATGTAATATTTGATGAAATAACCTACGACCAAGAAGAGTTAGAAGAATTCATTAAACGTTTTAAGGGTTGTGTTGTTAATCATTCCAAATGGCAACAAACAATTCATGAAACAATAGATCAAGGTTATGGAGTACCAACAGGTTATAATGTAATAGATACTAGACTACTAGAAGGTAAAGCACCAACTGAATATCCTGAAGTAAGAAACTTATTAAACAAATTTAAAAACTTAAATATATTAGATCAACATGTCGTTATCAGTCACTATGACGTTGGATTTAAATTAAGACCACACACAGATCACAAATGTCAGGCGAGTATTATGTTTCCTATTATGCCAAAAGATGCAGGTGCTGAACTGGTATTTCATGATATAGATCCACCTTATGAACCAGCACGTGATTATAAAGAATTTTGGGACCAAGTTGATTATACAATGAAATATAGTACACAACACCCAACATCATTTAGCACACAAATACCACATAGTGTAGCTGAAATACAAGGAGAACCTAGAATCTATTTAAAATTTATGTTGTTTAACTACACATATGATCAAATGATAGAGATGGGTAAACAAGGGAGATTGTTTTGATAATAGAAGATAAAAAACTAGAAGCCATTGATCCTATTCAAGCAAGTCGTTGGTGTGCTGAACACGGATATTTAATGATACTAAACAGTGGTGCTTCACCAGAAGAATATGCACAATGGGCATTAGAGTTTGGCTATCATGTAAGCCCAGACATTTGGTGTACTGACAAAGAACACAGTGAATATTTTTGGCGTGTGTCAACTGAAGCACTAGCAGAAGATGGAAGCAAAGGTTTATTTGGCGATGATGAATTGGATTGGCATAGCAATCTTGTTCCACATTGTGACGCACAAGAAATAGTTGGAATATATGGAAAAACTATTACCTATCATACTGAAACATGGATATGCACTAGTATACCATATTGGCATACACTAAGCAAAGACACACAAGATTTTTATAAAACATTACACAGTATACTTTGGCATGCTACTGATGCAAAACCTTTGAATCAACCTTGGAAACCAGACTGGGATATCAAGTATACTGATACAGTAATGAAAGGTATAAAACAAAATAGAGATAAAAGTAAAATACAACTCTGTACAAACATTGAAGAAGATGTTATAATTAAATTCAATGAATGGAGAGGAGTAGCTGATAAACATAAATTAGTACCTGATCATCCACTTGGAGTAGAAGGTTTATTTTTTCAACCTTATGAAATTACAAGTTTTGTACAAGATGGAAAAATATTAGAAAACAGTAAAGAAATATATGATGAGATATGGAACGACTGGATATGTAGTGATAAGTACACATATAAGCATCCATGGAAACCCGGAGATATTATGTTGATGGATCAAACAACAACGATTCACAGAAGACCCGATGTCTTAAAGGATAAACCCAGGGAATTACTGAGAACAGCTAATTGGTACAAAGCTGAAGTCCGTGATCATTATAATTATGTTTTGTAGGAGGATAAGATGAAAAAACAAGATTTACCAACAATAGCCAATCTGAATCTTGACATTGATCTCGTAAGATTAAGAGAAGCAACAGACACACTTGCACAAAAATTTGTGGATGTACGAACAGCAAACCCAATGCTATGTGATAATCACATGGAGTTAGTGGCAGATGTTTACGATAATTTTGAACAAATTAACTTAACACAGCCAAGCGAAATACTACCATATGAACCTAGTATTAAAAAACGTTTGAGACGTAGAGAAGAGCATTTGTACAATCAACCTACTGAAGATTACACCGATAGTGTATTTGAAGAAATTGTAACACAATTAAAAGCACCTGCTAGCAGAGTACGAATAACAAAGCTCGCACCAGGTAAAACTATTCCTTTCCATGTAGACTATGACGTGAGCTATGCAGTTAGATGTATATGTCCAGTGTACGGCGGAAGTAATGTAATTAACTTATTTAAAAGAGACGGAAAGCTAGAAGCATATAATTTAGAAGATGGAACAGCAAACTTTCTTAACATTGGTTATCCACATGCCGTGGTTAATATGAGTGACCAACCAAGAATAGCTTTGATGTTTAGTTTGGATGGTACAGATGACATTGCAACTTTATGATTACACAGATGATCAATTAAGAGAATTGATGAGTAAAGTCCAGCGAGAAGGGCTGGCAATATTTACAGAACAAGAATATACAGAAGCTCAACTTACAAGTATTTTTAAACGTACAGGTGAATGTGAAGCACCAGGATTGTTTATGAACGATCCAGAACACCCAGAGATATTCAAGGTTAGTGGTGAACGAGATGCTGAAGGAAACAAAATTGGTATGTTTGGCGATGGCGAATTAGGTTGGCATAGCAATGGAAACAGTAGACATCTCATTGATAAAATACTAATTGGTTTGTATTGCGTGAAAGGTGATCCAAATACTACGCTTAGTATATGTAACACAACTCAACCATATTATGATATGAGTGAGGACGAACGTGAATACTATGATAGTATTAAGATTAAGATCAAGTTTAAAAATCACACTATGTATAGTTTAGATGATGACGATCCTGAACTAGAATTTATGAGCAAAAACAGAGGTAGTATAAGACCATTGATAGGTGTACACCCACACAATGATCTCAAGTATTTTTACTTTCCCTATCACTTTATATGTGGTGCTTGGGAAGGCAAAAAGAAAGTAGATCATGAACCTATTATTGAAAAGCTAATACCTAAAATATTCAAAAGCAAATATCAAACACATCACATATTTCAACAGGGAGATATGTTGTTTATGGATCAGTTTACAAGTTTACATAGACGTACTCCTGTTTTAGGTCCGCGTTTACTTTGGCGAGTAGCAAGTGACTATAAAAGACTATGGAACTAAAGTGGTATAAATTAATAGATGCTAAATTTAATCTTGACAAAGTATTAATATGGGCAAGAAAATTACAGTTAAGTTCATCTGGACATGCAATGTCCACTGACAGTTCGTTAAATGGAGATTTGGGAAGTGATCAACGTTATTGGACAGGTGAATTTCCACAAAAAGAATTTGATTATATAAATTCACTAATCCCTTTAGATGGCAAATTTAAAGGCATTAAAACAAGTTGTTCACTTTGGGAATATCAAACACATACACATTTGAAGCCACATATACATGAGAACGAAACTGATATCGAAGGATTACTTATTGTGCCTTTAATAGGCAGATTTAAAACTAGTATCTTTAAAGATGATGTTGAGATTGATAGTGTTGAATATTCACCAAAAACAATATTCTTTTTAAAAGGAAAAGAGTTTGTACACGGCGGAGAAGCAATAGATGGTTATAGATTATGTGTAAATTTATATATTAAACAAGGAACTGATTTAGATAGTTATATACAATGAAGAGAGACTGGGGAAATATTATTAATTTAGATTTTAATTTGGATCAAGTATTAGTATGGGCTCGTAAAATTCAACTTAGTAAAGAATCAAATTCAAATTGGACTTTGAGTACAGACCAAATGTATTGGGATGGAAATTGTCCAGACGATCTATGGGCTTACTTACATACCATAGTTCCACTAATGAGAAACTTTAAAACTAAAGGTCCTAATTATGTTACACTACAAGAATATCCAAGTAGTAAAATCTTAGAACCACACATTGACTTAGCTGATGTATACGAAGCTACATTTATAGTACCATTGATAGGTAGAGCACGAACTAGTATAGTTGAACCAAATACTTCAAATAAAATCGATAGTATAATATATGGACCAGGTGAAGCAATTTGGCTTAGAAATAACAAATACTGGCACATGGTTGAACCTATTGATGAATACAGATTAAATTTAATGTTTTATGTAGTAAAAGGAACGGATCTAGACTCGATATGAATATAGTAGGAATTAGTTTTAGTCATGCAGAAAATAGTTTACAAACTCGTGGGTTAAAACTACTTAATGAAGAAAAGTTATTTACAAATATCTATGATATGACCAACTTTAATATGCCTGTTTGTTATTCAAACAAAAGTGATGGTAATGTTCCGGATAGTGTTGAACAATTTAACAATGTGTTAGATGCTGATGTTCTAGTATTTGCAATAAGTGAAGCAACCAGTCATTATAGTGCAGGGTTTAAAAACGCTATGGATTGGTTAGTAGTCAAGTCTAAGTTCAATGCAAAGCTAGGAACAGATTATGCTATTACTAATAAACCAATATTTGTAATAACATTTACTCCAACATCAAAAGCACCAAATGGTGCTAGGCATTTTACAATGACCAAACAACTATTAATTAAAATGGGCGGAGATGTTATTGATACGTTTGTTGTAAATGAAAGTTGGACTAATATTGTGCCTGGTGCATTTGCGAATGTAAAACATATATATGATAAAATTAAAGAGTATGCAATGAGATATAAACCTTTAAATCAAAATAAAGAAACAGCAAGTGATAACAGTTTAACTTGGCTTGCAGATTATGAAAAATGGAATACCAAGTGGAAATATGAAATTAAGAATGTACACAGGGTAAATGGAATACCATGGCCCAGGTTACCTAAAAATGCTAATGAAATAGTTGAAGTGCCTTTGAAAGAAGATTATAAATTAAGAAGCATGAGTTACTTAGATACTCAAGAAGCAAGACCTATATTTGAAAAGCAAGCTGATATAATTATGCAACATAGTATCAAAGGTATAGTTGATGTAGGCTGTCGAATAGGTACTATAAATGATGTACTATATGAACGTGGATATAAAGATTACAAGTATATGGGTTTTGATACAAGTCCGCAACCTATCGAATTTGCTAATGAAGTTTGGCAAAGCAACGATAATATAGAGTATAGAGTAGCTAGTATGTATAATGACAATCCGGTTAACTTTGATGTAGATTGTGTTATATGGAGTGGAGTATTGTTATATGACCCTGAGAATCATATGCAATTATTTGAAAATGTAACATTTAACCAATATAATAGTAAACATGCAATTATTCAAGAACCTTGCAAAGAACAAGATAGTAATAAATGGTTACCTAATATGAGACTCAATACTATAGAACAAGACTTGTACAAGTATAAAGAAAAGTTTAACTATAAAGATTGGATAGTAGACGCAAATATCTTTTCAGGAAAAAGAAGGATTGCCCACGTATGGACATATTAAAACAACTATTGCCTTGTGGATATACAGCAGTTCCTATTATTATTAATGGAACAAGCCCTAGTAAACGCCATAATGAAATTGCTACTCGCACATTACCTTTGTTAGAAAAAGATAGTGCTAATGACAAATTAGCTTGGAACTATACATACGAAGGTCTCAAGCTAAAAGAGATGTCAATCTTTAGTGTTCTTTGGGACTTTAAAAATGATCAACCTGTACTAGTTACAGGAGCTCAACACACAAGTAACAATACTTGTAGATTGTTTAGTAGATATTGGTTGTTTAGTAATTATAGAACTACACAATCAAATCAAAAATTTAATCAAATTGATGACTTTCAAGTAGACTTATGGCACATGGAACTTTTAAAAAATACTTACCCATTCTTCTTTTGGAGTAGAGAAAAAGGTAATAGATTTTTTAAACGTATAAAAGAAAAAAGACCTGACATATTTAAAAATTGGCAGGTCTATGATAAAAATATTGAGTTACTTTGGAAAGACAATTGGCAAGGTATACTGTATACCGGACTTGACAAATATATAAATGAATTAACTTTTAACAGCAATTAAACCAGACTTTGGATGAAATAGTTTTTCAGCAATCCACCCACCGGTATCCCATTTGTGCAATCTAATACGTTTCCAATTATCATGATGATTTCTATGGAATCCTTCTCCAGCAATGAAAAAGTTTAACCAAGGAACGTTTGCTCCGCCTTCAACTCTATGTCCTACTGTATTAAGTAATCCAAATCCTATTTTAGCAAATACAAATGGTACCGCACAAAATGCTATCCAAAAGTATGGACTAATAATAAAACTAGCAACGTTGACAGCAATCAATATTTTACCCCAATGATGATGGCAAAATACTAACTGTGGATTCTTAAACAAGTCTCGAGCATACTTACTTGGAATATTAGGTATATCCCAGGTAGTTAGTAATACTTTCCAATATCCTACATGTTTAGCCGCATGTGGATCTTTCTCAGAATCTGAGTGATGGTGATGCATTCTATGGCTTGCAATCCAGCCAATGGGTGTGCGAATACATGCAATCATTAACATAGCAAGTCCGATGGTTTCAAACCATACTGGAACTTTGAATTGTTTGTGACAATAGTATCTATGTAATAAAATACTCGCACCCCAATGGCTTATTATTTGACTCCATAATATACCACAGATTATTGCTATTAAAATACTCTCGGTCATTCTGTCCCTTTATTATATATCAGTACTAGTAACTGAACCTGCAGTAACATTACCGCCTTTACCAGCATGAATACCACCTGTAGTTGTTGCGGCATGCTCGTTATACTTTGCCATGTCCGCATACTTGCAAGTAACCTTAACACTTTGATTATTTACGAGTTCGGAAGTTCCTGTTTCTAAAATGTAATTAAGATTTTCCGTACCCAATGGTCCATGCTCAGCATGAAAAGCATCAGCAGTTAAGTAAGTATTTGAGTTGGTTGTTGTATATGTTTTTTCTATCTGAATTGGCATTTTACTCTCCTTATCTAATAGTATTTATTCTTTAAGAAGATAGTTCAGCTAATTCGTCAACCATTGGAAAGATTTCTGCAATAACTTTAGCACAAGCCCAAGCAATTTCCATATGCTCTTTTTGTGTGCCGTGTCCGCCACGTAGTTCAATATAATGCACCCAACTACGCAGAGTGCCATTCATATACAGTCTAGTTTTAGTAAGTCCTTCGGGTAACACCACACGGGCTTGTTCTTTGGCAATGCCATTTTTAATAGCCCACTCATATGC
>MDSV01180816.1_pt1 | contig 12404 bp, 5 predicted proteins | sample 810851 | NCBI WGS metagenome assembly MDSV01 (sample SAMN05326640, study PRJNA326480) | marine metagenome | isolation source: seawater | place: Atlantic Ocean: North East | collected 2012
ATCATCAGATTTGACTGCGGGAACTATTCCAGCAACTGCAACTCATTCACTAATACTATATAATGCATATTCATTTGATATACCATTATCATATGATATAAATGCGTTCCCAATATCAGAAAGTTGGGAAATGGGAGTTGGTAAAGCTAGTGATTATCCTATTACCCAAGATGGTTGTAGTTGGAAATATAGAGATGGGTATTTAGATGGAAGTGGTAGTGAATGGAAAGGTTCATCATTTGTAAATGTAAATGGAGAATACACTTCTACAGGTTCTTCAGATGGTGGTGGAACATATTATAAAGGTCATACTGGGGATACTGATAAATATACACATATACAAAACTTTAATTTTGAAACTGCAGATTTAAAAATAGATGTAACAGATTCAGTAGCTTCAATACATAGTAACACATTCAAAAATCAAGGATTTATATTGAAAAGACCTGACACACAAGAGAATAATAATTCACCATATGGTAATTTACAATTTTTCTCTCGTGACACACATACTATATATTTACCAAGATTAGAAACAAAATGGGATGACTCTTCTTTTTCAACCGGTAGTTTAACTGAGTTAGATGTTGATAAAGATATAGTCTTATATATGAAAGGTATAAAACCAGAATATAAAGATACATCAATTGAAAAATTTAAAATTCTTGGTAGAAATAGGGTTGTAGCTAAAACATATGCTACCCAATCAGATTATTTGACTGTTAATTATTTACCTCAGACAACTTACTACTCTGTAAGAGATGTTTCTACAGATGAGGTCTTAATAGACTTTAGTGATTATACAAAAGTTAGTTGTGATTCTAATGGTAACTTTTTTAATTTTAGATTAAGTACTTTACAACCAGAAAGATATTATAAATTTCTATTTAAAGTAGTTAGTGGTTCATCTACTCAAATTTTTGATGATAATAAATTTCAATTTAAAGTAGTGAGATAAAAATATGGCTCAAGAGAGAAAAATAATTCCAAATCTATTTACTAATGGTGGAGAGTTTAGACTACGAACTGATAGACAAGGCGGTCCTGGTGATGAGTATCAGGGTAGTTTTCATTATGATATAGATGAAGATAAATACTTTACATATGCTACACCAGAAATGGGATTAGAAACTAGTAGAGAAATTGTACCACTTGATACTGAAGCTAGAGATGAAAATGGTTATATCATAGCTCCATACAATGCTAAAAAGAATTATAATATAAAATTATCACGAAAAAAATTCGAAGATGTTAAAGAAGTTATCGATACTACTATATCAGAACTAGTTCCTCCAGAAGCAATTACTCCAGAATTAACTATTGAAGAAAGAATAGAAATTCTTAAAGCTGAATTTGGAGATTTAAAACTTCACATAACAGACCCAGATTTAGATTATCTTATTAGAGAATCTTTATTAGAGTCTAGTGGTATTTTAACTAGGGGAAATACTGATGAAATAGTATTAACTTATTTTGATATAGCTCATTTTGGTATTGAGATGAAAGCTGATTTAGCCGATGAAGATGATGGAGAAGGTCCAGTAGGGCCAAAAGTTCTTATAGAAGTAAATGGAACTGATGTATTTGATGGTGAAGTAAATCATACAGATTATAGATGGTATAATTTTATGATTCCTATGGAGAGTGAAGGTGAGTTACAAGAAATCAAAGTAACATTCGATAATAATTATTTTGACGCTATTGCGGGTCAAGATAGAAATCTATATGTAAGTTCAATTAAAAATAAACCTTTTGCTTATCACGCTTATGCACAGAATCCTGACATAGTTGAAGTTTCTACAATAGATGTTCCAGAAATTACATCATCTGTCCAATCTTCTCCTGGAATTTTTACAACAATACCAGCTACACCATATGATGCAGAAACTCCTTATGCAGGATTTGAAGAAAATGTATTTTACTTTAGAGATGAGGATACTATTGCAACAACGGTTAAAAATTATTTTAATAATCCACTTGAAAATTCACAAGTTATTCTTTATGATGTAGATGGTGATGTACCCATATTACAATCTTGGAATGGTTCTAATGATTTAAATTCTTTTCCTGGAAAATTTAAACAAAAAATGTTTACTGATAGTCAATTACAAGTTGACATCCCTACTAACTGGTTTCTATCAGAGTACCCACCACAACCAGTAGAATTTACAACAGATGATTTTCAGATTGGAACAATTAAGTCTACAAAAATAGATTTGGTTGAATGTCAATTAAGAAGTGAATTACAACAAGACTCTATAACCGCTATTACAAATAGATTGGAAGAAGAGAATGAAGAATTTAAAAGACGAGCTCAAGAAGCAGAAGCTGTTAGTGGTTCACAAGCTGCAGAAATTAACTCTATGAGAATGTCAATAGAAATGATGCAAGAAAAATGGATACAACTTTGGGATGGTGATTCGAGTGGTCATAATATGGTGTATAATGCAAGATTAGAATCTGGTAAAAATGATAACGCGGGTGATAGTGGTGATTTTTGGAGAACTGATAATAGACCAAAATTTTATAGTTGGCCAGATGCTTATGAAGATGCTGGAGATAATGGTTCACCTAGAATGCTCGGATACTACTACCAAACAGGAGCTCCCGATAAATCTGTACACGGTTATCCTGGTTCTGGAACTTCAAAGGGTAAAATACAATTACAATATTTTAATTCTGACGGAGAGTTATCTCCAGAGGGTTGGCCAAATGAAAGACAAGTTATAGGTTTTAGAATGAAAGCTAATAACTACAGAGGATGGCCAAGAGTAAGATTAACAGCTAAAGGTGCAACGGATGGTGGACAGACTAAGTCAGTAACTTCTAGGAATTGGAAAACATATTGGTACGAAATATCTTTAGGTGATGTTGGTATAGAAAATAAAGAGATAGAATTATTTATAGCTTTTATTAATAATAGAGCTAGGAAAAACGATAGAAGGGGTAAGGATAGGGATGTTTGGATAAGTCACATCGTAAGAGAAGATGGACAAATGATACCTCTTGATAAGACTAATAGTCCTGCTATGGATAGTGCAGAATTAAGATGGGGAAATAATCCTCCTACAGGAAAATCATATGATGAAAAAGTTTTGGTAGAAGATAATACACCAGATTATCAGAAAATGACTGCAGAATTTACTAATGTCTCTAATACAAGCAACTTACAATATCCAAGATATTATAGTTATTACTATCGTAGAATTTACACCAATCCATTTAATACTGGTTGGAGTGGTAAGTTGCCACCAAATGGTAAGTTGGATAATAACTCTGGTATAAGAATAACATTACCAGCTAACTCACCGCATGTTTTTGTAAAAGGAGAAGCTGGAGCTCCTTCTAAAAATAAATGGGCTGCAATATGGTGTGGTGGTAAGGATGGTATGGATGAATCTCACGGAATTTTTCTACTACCTTATTATAAATATAAATTTGAATTTTGTTGTAGAATAAGAACTGATGTTAGTAAGACACATAATACTCATACAGCTGGTCTTACTTCAAATACTAATACAAGAATTAGAGCTGGTGTAGCTGATATACGAAATGGTTGGAGAGGTGCTAATAACCCGTTCCCTGGAACTCAAGGTTATGCATGGCAAGAGTTTGAAGACTTTGATTTAGCAATAGATGATTCAGACCCAGATAATATTATTAATTATGACCCAACTAAATGGAGAAAGTTCACAATAGAATTTACACCAAAGCCTGGGCCACAAGGTGGAACTAAAGTATACTTCTGTTTTTGCGGTCATAGGGGTAGGGATGGAGAACCACAATTAACAGAATGGGCAGAACCACGAATTATAGGCCCAATAGATGAAACTTATACAATATAGAGGTTGATGAATGGCAATTAAAAACTATAAAAATTATGAAAATATAAAAGATGTAAGAACTAAGGCTCAAGGAAGTTTTCTCGATGAAAAAACTTCTGCTCTAGTTAGTGTCGGTGTTGAGTTTCCATATAGTAGTTTTGGTGGTAGTGATGATAGAGTTGAATTTCACGCATATACAATTGAAGATAATGAATTAGGTTCTAAACACGAAAATTGTCATTATGAGTTAGTAAAGAAAAAGGGTTCAGATGGAGCCGCTGTACTAAACCTAAAACCATCAGAAGAATTAAAAGAATTAGGATTTACACTTGGTAGGTATAAATATGTTTACAACATTTATCAAAGACTTACACATAATAACTGCTATATACATACAATATCACCATCAAGAACCGAAGTTTTAATAAAACCCGTAAAGAAGAGAAGTTTCAGAGATGACTTTCAAACTAAATTAGAATTTCTTCATTTTGCAAATAAAGTAAATATTGGAGCTTCTGTTGGTTATGAAATGTTTGATATTAATCAAGATGGTATTGTAGATATTCAAGATATAGTAGGAGGACTTCAATCGGATAAAGGTTGGGTTAATCCACCACTAACTACTGCAGAAACTGAAATAATAGTAGATTATATATTAGGATATAATCCGGAAGATGGAAATCCAGAACAATCCCTTACTCCAGAAAAATTAAAAGAAATTGGTTTTGATGAGAATAGATTAAAAGAATTAAATTCTGATGGAACGACTAATGAACAAGCTTGGATAAATTTAGCAAATAGACTTCTTGAAAATTATAAACAATTTGATAGACTTAATCCAGAAGATTTAAATATTTATGCAAACTTTGGAAATAATGAATTTGGATTAATTGTCAATTGGATGCAAGATAAGATTAATTATCCAGAACAACCACACGGAATTATCTTAAAATTTCTTGACCCTCTACCAGAAGAAATATTAGAAAGACAACAATTGTCTTTAAATTTATTTTATAGTCCACCAGTTATTGATAAAATAAGTTTGGTAGGAACTCCTCTATCACAGAGAAAATTAAATATTTTAGCTGCAAGTAATAAAAAAATTGAAGTAGATTTAAAAGAAAACCCAATGGAACAAATGGAGACTTGGGAGGATATACTTGGACATAATCCAACAACACAACAAAAGTTAATAGACTTCTATATATCAGGTAGTAATTTAGAATCAAGACTAAATATTGATTATACTGATTATAGAAATTTTATAAAGTTTGGTTCTGCATATGAAAGACTAGCTAATTTTAAATATAAATTAGGGTTAATAGAATCATATGATTCATCTTCAGATGCACATTCTTTAGTTTCTAGTTCTTTCGCAACAACTCAGCGTTATAAAAATTTAAAACAAGAACTAATAAGTGGATTTGATTCATACGAAAAATTTCTTTATTATGAAAGTGGTTCTTATATATCACAGAGTGGGTTGGGTGCGGTATCTCCAACAGACCATCAAGATGCAACAGCTCCTAAAATTAATTCATCTAAACCATATGTTTTATATGCAACAACATCATCTCAATTTACAACTTGGTATGCTAATCAAAGTTCTAATGCGTTGAATCACGACAATTTTAATGAAGATTCTTTACAAGATAATGTTCCAATGCATTTAAAAACTGGTGATGAGAATGCAGAGTATTTATTATTTTTAAATATGATGGGTCAACACTTTGATTCTATTTGGACATATTCTAAACATATGACTGATATATCAAATAGGTCTCATAATATTGATACTCAATATAATTTTCAACCAACAACTAATGGTTCTGTTAACGAAGAGGGTTTACATAAAGACTTAACTTATTTTATAGCTCAAGCTCACGGATTAAAATTAAATAATGGAAATGATTTGGTTAAGTTGTGGAAATATGCATTAGGTGAAAATCAATTTAATCAAGGAACTATAACTTTAGATGGTAATAAATTAACTATACAAAATGGAGCACTTTCAAATGACTTAGAAGATGGAACTTTATTTATACCAGGTATAGAAAATCCTTCTGGGTCTAACTTTGAAGCTACACTAACTAATATTTATCATACTGGTTCTTCTATATCACCTGCGTATAATGGTGTTATGAGTTCTAGTAATTATACAATTACATATGATATTGAGGGTTCTGAAGATACCTCTATGAGTGCTAATGATTATACAAAAGAAATATGGAGAAGGTTATTAAATAATCTTCCATATCTTTTAAAAACAAAAGGAACTGCTCGTTCTGTTAAAGCATTAATTTCCTGTTATGGTATTCCACAGACAATATTACAGATACAAGAGTATGGAGGCCCAACTGATGTTGGAAAACAATTATATCATTTAAATAGATTTTCTTATGCACTTCATTACACTGGTAGTAATCAGTATGTTGATTTAGATTGGAAAAATAGTAGTAAAACTAGTAGGAATCCAGATGTAGTTCAATTTAGATTTGCATTCGATGTTGATATGAATGAACATAACTTTAATGTATCTAATATGTATGTACCGCAAGTTGGTGGAGAAAATGACAATGGTGGTAATTCTGTAAGATTAGCTACATTGGGTGGTGGAACAACTCATTCAGCTAATTGGGAAATAAGAGCATGGCCACTAAGTGGTAGTCAATATCACGATTATAGTTATGGTACTGGTACAACTATTCCAAGTAAAATAATAGGTGGTGTTCGTGGTCAAGGTTTGTATAACACAAAAACAGCTTCTATTGATGAGTGGGGATTCCTATCATTTAACCTTTCAGGTTCAGATGGATATAAGATGATGTATAGTGATGTACTTCCAATCTTTAATAAAGATTTCTGGCAAGTAACATTACAAAGAACTTCTGGTTCAGATGCTACTAATATAGCTCAAACATATGAGTTATATGTTAAACAAGCAGTTCAAGATAGAGTAGCATTTGACTCAATATCATCTATGTCATTTAGTGCGGCTACAAGTGCTTCATATAAAAGTGCATTTACATCATCTGATAATTTATATATTGGTGACTCTGGTTCAAATGTAGTTGGTGGATATTTTAGTGGTAGTATTTCTGAGGTTAGACTTTGGAATAAAACCCTTACTAATAAAACAATAAATCTACATACAAAAGCTCCTTATTCATATGCAGGTGGAACAACAAGTTCTTTCTATGATAACTTAGAAGCTAGATTTCCATTTAATACTATATATGAATTTGAAACTCCTGGTGTATCTACTCCAAATGTATATTCGAGTTCAAATATAGCCTATATTCAAACTTATCAAGCTACGGCTTCATTAATTAACTTTGGAACTACAAACAAAGCATTTAAAGAGTTTGAAATAGAAAATCATTTTGAATTGCCTAACATTGGGGCTAATAGATTGACATCTAATAAGATTAGAATAGAAAATGCAGAACTAGATGGTCAGTTAAATACAAAACTTAGGTCAGAGAAAAGAGCTAATGACTATGCTCCAATTGATTCACCAAAATTAGATGTTTATTTTTCACCAGTTAAACCAATTAATGAAGATATAATATCAGATTTTTCAGGATTAGAGTTAGATGATTTATTGGGTGACCCAACAGATGTATACAGAAGTCACTATCCAGCATTAACTGAAGCTAAAAAACAATATTTTCAAAGATATGATAATTTAAATAATTTCTTTGATTATATAAGATTAGTACAGATGTATGATTCTACTCTCTTTGACCATATTAAAAGTTTAATACCACATAGAGCACACGAAAGTGTAGGATTATTAATAGAACCACATCTCTTAGAAAGAGCTAAATTTTCTGGATGGAAACCTCTTGTAAAAAGAGAAAACCATTTTAGAAATACTAAAATGAAAGAAGCTGTTGGTGGAGAACCACACGGAATAGATTATTACGATAAAGGAGCTAATGCAACAGCTTCTTTAAATGGAACTCATAGGTATAATACTGGTTCAGTTGATATGGGTACTGATAAAATGATTGGTGAAGCCGACTTATATAATGTAGTTGGTGGTGAACTTTTTAATGATACAGTTACTCTTGGTAATAAAATTGAAGTTAATATTAAACGAACTGGTAGTTTAACAGCTCCAATAGTTAATGATATAGCTCCAACATTTAGTACAACACTTAAAGAGTCAGGTTCTAAACCACCAGTATATGATGTTCAATTACAATATCAACTTACATCTTCTGGTAATGTAGAGACTGGTTTACAAAATGGATTAGAGACTACTTATTTAGCAGATATTAAGAAGTTTACTAAAGCTCACGAAGCTACTACATATTATGTTGGTAACGGAGGAGCTGGATATGTTTCTAATATAGAAGATTGGCACGGAAATCCAGAAAAAGAAGCTATACATCCATATGTTCATAAACATATTTTAAATAATAATTATTTAATACATAGTTCATCTCAATATGAGTGTGTATTAAGTGATGGAACAGTAATAGGAAGACCTATGATAAATTATGGTTATTGGGATAATGATAGGAGTATAACAGGTTCAATAGATAGTGATATGGCTGCAAAAGGATTTTTACCTGCAGAGTGTACTCCACCTGATACTCATGCGTATAAAACACAAAAATATATAGGAACAAAGAATAAAGTAACAACTACTTATGATGGAAAAGAACCGGTTGAAGTTGTAGAAACATCACCAAATGTACTGGTGGTATCAGATACTTCACCAAATACATTACAAGTACAATAATTGTTAAATTAAATGAATAAAAATTGATATTGTCTATATTTATATATGAACAAAAGTATTGTTTATAAGTAATGAAAAGTTATACATATATCAATAGAAAAAAATTATATAGGAGATAAAAGATGGCATATCTTGATAATACAACAATAACAGTCGATGCTATACTTACGAAAAAAGGTCGTGAGAGATTAGCATCAGGTGGAAAGAGTACTAATGGTTTTCATATTACTCAATTCGCTTTAGCAGATGATGAGATTGATTACTCACTTTGGGACCCGACACATCCTAATGGTTCAGCTTATTATGGTTCAGTCATAGAAAACACACCATTGATGGAAGCTGTTTCGGATGAAACTCAGATAATGAGGTCTAAACTTTTAACACTACCAAAAGGAACTCCAAAAATTCCTTTAATTGATGTTGGTTTAGATTTGGGTACAACTGGTATGATAACATTAACGGCAACACAAAATACAGAAGTTACTCTATCTCCAGTAACTGCTAATATAGCTGGTGCAGACCAAACTCTTGGATATACATTTATCCTACATAATGGTCAGTTTGCATCACTTGGTATTGTAGAAGGTGTTGATGCTAACTTGGTTGGAACTGTTCCAGCGTTTTTAGGTGATATTACCCAACAATATACTATTAGTGAAGTTGGTAAGGTAATGAAGTTAACTCCTAAGAATCTTATCGCAAGTCAAAATAAATTTACAAAAATTACAATTATTGGTAATGAGACAGGTGCTCAGAAAACATTGGATATTAAAGTAATTCCACAAACTGAGAATACCAACGCAGCTCAATAATTAAATAGGAGAATATAGAGATGGCAAATGTAAGTGTAGACCAAATACTAGAACAACTAGCTAATGGAATCATTGAAGATAATCAAAATAATAACTTGATGAATACTAGTGGGTTAAGTACTATAGGTCAATTTTTAAATCAAGCAGTTAGACCTAGAATTGAAACATTACTTTCAACTCAAGCGACTATTGATGCTACTGTATCAAAAGCATTCAGTAAGTTTAATATGTCAGATGACTTAGTAGAAAATGTATTACAGAAGGTTACTACTCCATTGTGGAGCAATAGTACTTCTTCTTTATCTACATTCTTTACATCATCTACACAAACTGGTTCGACACAAGGTAAGTATTACTATGATATTTATAATTTAGCTCCTGGAGCTGAAGATTCGGCAGTACAATTCTCTATAGCATATGGTCACCACGCGGGTAGTGGGTCAGGTGGTATATCAGATAACAGACCTTACAAAGCTATATATTCTCAGCATGTTCAAACAGTATTAAATCCTGGTGATACTAGATTCTCATTTTCGCCAATAGTTGGTACTGACCAATATGAAGATGACTTTTATTCTTTTAATATTTCAAGACCACTTTATAAAGAAAGACTAGACCCAGGTAATTGGGAATTAAAACTTAGTGGTTCTGTAGGTACAACAGCAGCTGGAAACCCAATGATGTTTATTGATGATAGTGGTCAATCAACAGCGGCTGGTACTGGTTCAGGTGCTAGAGTATTTAATATAGTTAGTGGTTCAATTGATGGTGGTCAAGTTGGTACACAGAAATATGGATTCGTTTATCCAGATGTTGGATTGATTGTATTTAGTGGACAGATAACTGCATCAGTTGGTTGGACTACAGATGGAGCTACTTCAAGTACTCTTAATCAAGGTAGACTTTTAGATTCATTGAATTTAGCTGGTCACTTCAAAGCTCGTTCAGAAGAAGATGTAACATCAACACATTATTTTTGTAGAATACATAGTAGTGAATATAACTTTTCAAATAATCCAACTTGGGCAAGTCAAACAACTGGTGTTCCGACCAATGCAGAGTTTAAAACAGACCCTAAGGCATATATAACAACAGTTGGACTTTATAATGATGCTAAAGAACTTCTAGCAGTAGCTAAATTATCTAAACCATTATTAAAATCATTTAGTAGAGAAGCCGTAGTAAAAGTTAAACTTGATTTCTAAATTGGATATTGATAAATGGGAACGAATAGATGTCAATATTTAAGCGATTACAGCCTCAAGAGGTAACAATAACACCCTTCAAAGCTCACAAGAAGTTTACGCCAACAATAGACAATGTTGATAGTTCAAGTGGAGTTACAGTAACAGAAGGTGTAAATTATGATGGTCATTTTTACGCAAGTGAAGCTACGGCATCTAATGGGTTATATCAGAGAAATGTATACCATCTAGTAAATAAGTTATTTTATTTAAACGAGAATGACCCCGCACAAACATTTACCAATAATACAAGAGAAGTTTTAGAAAAAAATTATGTTACTAATGCTGAAGATATTCCATTTCCAACACATAAAAGTGCATCAATAACTCATATTTGTATACCACAGAGTAAATTTGGTGAAAGAATTAAACCTGGAACATTTAATATAACAAGTAAGAACGGGTCATTGAATGGTGAGAAGTATTATGATGATGGTGTTGGAAACTTATATAGTAATACAATATCTCAATCTTGGCATACATCAACATCTGCTTCTTATTGGCCACCAAGTAGTAGTTTAAAAGGTTATTGGAAGTTTGATAACTCTTCAGAACCATATATAGATTATTCTGGAAACGGAAACTCTGCAGAACATACTGGTTCTGATTGGACACCCTACTACGATAGTGGGTCTGATTCGTTAGAAGGTTTATCTATAAGAACTGCTGGTGGAAAAAATAGTGGTGTTAGACTTATGAAACACTCAAAACTATTAGACCAAAATAAACAGACTTGGACTTTATGGTTCAAACCAGATGGTCATCAGAATGGTAATAAAGGAGCTAGAATTATAACAAGAGATTTATCAGAGTATTTTGGTTTGGCAGAAAGTGGTGATTATGATGGTGATGGTAAATGTAATGCTAAATTTTATTATGGTAATGGTAGTTCTAGTGCAGCTTTTAATAATTCTTTAATTTCAGGTAGTTGGCATTTTGCAGCTATTTCAATAGATTATACTGAGGGTAGTCAAAGTCATTATCTTTGGAATGGAGAGCAATGGTTTTCGGCTAATACAACAACCGGTGGTGTTGGTAGTTGGAATGGTGCAGGAGGGCCTGGATATGGAGAAGCTACTGGACTTGGATACAAAAGAGCTGTAGTTCTTGGTTGTAATTCAGAACATCATACAAAAATGCAACTTCATAATAATGTATGGTCTGGTAGTTATGATGAAGTTAGATATTATGATACTAATTTATCGACACAACAGGTATATTCATTAAAAGATTTTCCAAGAGGACATAAACAAGCTAGAATTGGTGATGTTTGGTATAATCAAGGTTCTGCAATAGTTAAAACACAAAAAGAACATAGAACTTTAGCATTAGGAAAAAATTCAAATGGATTTGATATAGAATGGGATGCTACAGTTCAAATACACGAACACGAATATAGATGTACGGCTGAAATAGCAGAGTTTAATAAGACAATTAATCAGAGTATAATTGCAGAAAGTTTAAATAATGATAAATTAATTGGTGAGGCGTCACATTCATTATTTTCACCATATGTTACGACCATTGGTCTATATGACCAAAATTATGCTTTATTAGCGGTTGGTAAGTTAGCTAAAGCAATAAAAACATCTACAGAAACACCGATAACATTTGTAGTAAGAATAGATTTATAGGAGATTAAATGGTTACATTAGGATTGGATGTATCGACATCCTGCGTAGGATATGCTTTCACACAAGATAAGAAGATTCTCGATATGGGATTCATCGACATCAAAAAAGAAAAAACACCCAAAGATAAAGTTGAAAAA
>MDSV01060379.1_pt1 | contig 12403 bp, 14 predicted proteins | sample 810851 | NCBI WGS metagenome assembly MDSV01 (sample SAMN05326640, study PRJNA326480) | marine metagenome | isolation source: seawater | place: Atlantic Ocean: North East | collected 2012
GTGCAGGATATGCGCTATCAAAAGGAGTTCATATAAGAGCAGATTTTTTATACAGAAATTTTAAAAAAAAAAATCAAGGTTTAATAGATTTTGTTTTATATATATTATTTTATTTTCCTGGTTTACTAATTTTTCTCTATATGACAACAGGATTTGTTGAAGAATCAATTCGCAGAGGGGAGAGGGGAATGGATACTACCTGGATGCCATATATGTGGCCAATAAAATCATGTTTATGGTTTGGAATTGTTTTTTTATTAATACAAGGCATTTCAGAATTATTTAAAAGCTACTATGCAATGACCAAAGGAAAGTGGCCAGGTGATGAATGATTGCTGAATTTATTGATCCAGCGATATTAGGTTTTATTCTAATTGGTGTAATGCTTTTTTCTATATTTGTTGGATTTCCAATTTCTTTCACTTTAATATTTTTAGGTTTTGTATTCGGGTATCTAGGTTTTGGAAAGCTCGTTTTTTATCTAATGACCTTACAGTTTTCGATGGTCATGACTGAGCAAACCTTAGCTGCTGTCCCACTCTTTGTATTTATGGGTATAATGATGGAACAGGCTGGATTAATGGAAAGATTATTTTCAGCATTCCAATTAATGTTAGCAAAAGTTAGGGGTTCACTTTATTATGCAGTTTTATTTGTTTCTGTAATATTTGCAGCTGCCACTGGAATTGTTGGAGCTTCAGTTACAATTTTAGGAATTATGGCTGCAAAATCGATGAATAGATCTGGATATAATGTAAGATTAGCAGCTGGAACGATTACTGCAGGTGGAACATTAGGAATTCTGATACCTCCTAGTATTATGCTTGTTGTAATGGGTCCTATTATGGAAATACCAGTAATAGATTTATTTGCTGCTGCAATAATTCCAGGAGTTTTGCTCGCCAGTTTATATGCAGCTTACACAACAATTAGATGTATGATGGATCCAAAATTAGGACCACCTTTACCAGAGGAAATGAGAGCAACAAGCATGAAAGATGTTTGGATTGAATTTTTTCTTGGTTTAGTGCCGCCAGCTGCATTAGTTTTTTCAGCTCTAGGAAGTATTCTATTGGGTTTTGCAACACCAACAGAAGCCGCAGGATGTGGAGCTATGGGTGCTTTATTATTGTCTCTTGCTTACAAAAAATTAACTTTGCTAAAATTACAAGAGGCACTTGTAAAAACTTTAGAAATTTCCGCTTTAATCATGGTTTTAGTAGCAGCATCAAATTTTTTTGGTGCAGTTTTTGCAAGACTTGGAACACCAATGCTTCTAACAGATTTTTTATTATCATTAGAAATGAATAAATATTTAATTTTAGGAATCGTTATGGTCGTAATTTTTCTTTTAGGTTGGCCATTAGAGTGGGTGCCTATTGTAATGATCATTGTACCAATAATTTTACCATTAATAGAAGCACTAGGTTTTAATTTAACTTGGTTTGCGATCTTGGTAGCGGTTAATTTACAAACCGCCTGGCTATCTCCACCTGTTGCTTTGTCAGCTTATTTTTTAAAAGGAGTAGTTCCTGAATGGGACTTGAAAGATATATATTTAGGAATGATGCAATTTATGGTTCTCCAAATTATCGGATTAATCATAATTATAGCATTTCCTAAAATAGTTTTATGGTTACCAACCATCCTATATGGACAGTAGAATTTATTAGTTTATTATGATCCTGTGATTCAAGAAAAAGATAAAATTCAACTAACTAATTGGGAAATTGTATCAGTAAATCCTAATGATAAGATATGGAACTGGAAAGATTTATTTTGTTTCTGGGGAATTTCAATTCAAAGTATTATAGGCTTTTCACTAATCGCTTCGCTTTATATTGTTTATGAATTAAATTTTTTAGTTGTTTTCCTAGGAAGTTTATTTGGTTCATTGTTAGTTGTGATATTTGCAAATCTTATAGGCAAACCTTCTCAAAAGCATGGAATACCATTTCCAGTATTTTTAAGAATTTCAATGGGGTTTAGTGGTGCTCGATATGTCGCTTTGTTAAGAGGTTTAGTTGGTATTTTTATGTTTGGAGTTCAAACATATTTTTTATCAAAATCTTTTGGCTATCTGATACGTATGTTATTTTTTTCGTTAGATAATACATTTTTAGATCAAGATATTTTTATGATCTTCTTTTTAAGTATGAATATCATAGATTGGTTTTCATTTCTTTTAGCAATTTTTTTACAAGTAATACTTTTTAGTATTAACCATAGATTTAATAAGCTATTTATTAATTTTTCAGCAATAATTGTTTATATTGGTTTAATTTTATTTTCGATAATTGTTTTAGAAAATCGTAGCGATATAGTTGAATCAATAAATAGTTTATTTGTTTTTAAAAACATTCTTTCTAAAGAAAGTTTAATTCCAATATTGACTGTTGCAGGAACTATTTTTGCATATTTTTCTATTATAATTGTTAATTTTGGTGATTTCTCAAGATATGTAAGAAATGAATCTGAATTAAAAAAAGGAAATTTAAGTCTTATTTTAAATTTGATTTTATTCTCAATTTTTTCAGTTTTGATTGTAATTGGTGCTGACATTATTTTAAAAAATAATTATGAAAATATAGATCGAATTTTAACAAGTCCAACAGATATAATAGGAAAGATTGATAACATTTTTTTAAGTGTTGTTGTTTTATTTTTTATGTTATTTGCATCATCTTCTACTAACCTAATAGCAAATTATGTGCCTGCTCAAAATTCATTATTAAATTTTTTTCCAAAGAAACTTACTATAAAAAGTTCAGCATTTATAATTGGCCTTGTTAGTTTTTTTATTGGTATATTTTGGCTACCTTTATTAAGTCAAATTGGTATTTTATCTATAGTTGATACAGTTGGATCTTTTTTCGGTCCAATATTTGGAATAATGATTTGTGATTATTATGTTATTAAAAAAAGAATAATCATCAATAAAGATATTTTTTCTTCTAGCAAAACTAGTAATTATTATTTTTCTAATGGCTGGCATTTAAAAGCTTTGTATTCTTTAATCATAGGTTTTATTTTTGCTGCATCAACTATTTGGAATGTTGATTTAAGGTTTCTTCAATCTTATTCTTGGATTATAGGATCTATAGTATCATTTATAACTTATTATTTGTTAGCCAACAGATAATTTTATGAATCAATTTGATTTAAAAAATAAAGTTGCTGTAATAACTGGAGGAGCTCAAGGTTTTGGTTTTGATATAGCTAAGAAATTTTTAAAATTTGGTGCTTTAAAAGTTATAATTTGGGATAATGATAAAACACAATTAGAATCTGCCGCACAAAAAATAAATAATTCTAAATTATCTTATAATTTAGTTGATGTATCTGACTTTCAAAAAATTAATAATACAGTTAAAGAAATTAGTAAAGAAACTAAAATTGATATCTTAATTAATAATGCTGGGATTACAGGATCTACCTCGGAACTTTGGAATTACGATACTGATGAATGGAAAAAAATAATAGATATTAATTTAATGGGAACTTTTTATTGTTGTAAGTCAATTGTCCCAATTATGATTAAAAATAATTATGGCCGAATAGTTAATGTTGCTTCTGTTGCTGGAAAAGATGGAAATGCAAATGCAAGCGCATATAGTGCAGCAAAAGCTGGAACAATCGGGTTAACGAAGTCCTTAGGTAAAGAGCTATCTGACAAAAATATAGCAGTAAATGCAATAACTCCTGCTGGAGCTAAGACAAGAATATTAGATCAAATGTCAAAAGAGCACGTTCAAAGAATGTTATCTAAAGTTCCAAGAGGTAGATTTTTGGAAATTGAAGAAATGACTTCTCTTGTTTGTTGGCTTTCTTCAGAAGAAAATTCTTTTTCTACTGCTGCTGTTTTTGATATAAGTGGTGGTAGATCGACTTACTAAATTTGCAAGACAGGTGCTAAAATTATCAAAGACCAATAAATAAAAAGAATAAAAAGAGTAATTGTTTTCACAACTTATATATGTTCTTTATTTTTGGATAATGAATGTCTTAAAGTTGTCTAAAGTATGATTTTTTAAAATTTGATTAATTTTTTGAATCAGTTATAGAAAACTAATGATTAAATATTTAATTTCTGTAATTTTACTATTTTTTCTATCTACTTCCTTATCTTGGTCAGAAAAAGTAAATATATTTGAGTTTACAAATGAAGAGCTTTCTGAACTCAAAGTAAGAAAAGTTAGAGGAGCTGATGCTAAAACATCCTATTCTATTGGATCAAATGAAAATGGAAATTATCTAAGAGCTGAAGCAAAAAATGCTGCGTCTGGATTAGGTAAAGAAATTAAAATTGATCTGAACAGAACTCCTTTTTTAAATATTACATGGAAAATAGAAAAAGATCTATCTGGTATTATAGAAAATAGTAAAAAGGGGCATGATTATGCTGCACGAGTATTTGTTATTAAAAAAACTGGAGCCACACCATTGTCAAACAGAGCTATGAATTATGTATTTTCTAGTAACGCTAATATAAATACATATCACCCAAGTCCATATACAAAAAAATCAATTGATTATGTTCTTTCAACAACCAAAAAAAATTTAGATCAATGGGTATCAGTAAAAGTCAATGTTAAGGAACATTTTAAAAAGTTTCATGATTTAGATTTAAATGAAATTAATGGAGTTGCAATTATGACTGATACCGATAATTCAAAATTAGAAGCAATTTCTTACTATCAAAATATTTATTTTTCTTCTAATTAATTAAAGATTTAATTTTTCTTTTAATATTTTACTAATAATACCTAAAATAATAGCAACAACCACATCTTCTAATGGAGTAGCATTTGGAAAACCAAAATTCCATAATATTACCAAAGTTAACCAAATAAGATAAACTTTCATTTATTAATTATAACTTAGATTATTTGCTTTAATAAATAAATTTTTCATCATTCTATGATTAATAATTTTTGTATTAACATTTCTTGGACTTGGATGGTAAGAGGCTAAAAGTGTTTTTCCATCAGGAAGTTTATAATTTTTACCATGCTTAAAAATTAATTTTTTTTTAATTAAATAGTTCTTTTTATAAAATTCTAAACAACTATCAAAGGCCACTTTACCTAATGCAACAATAACTCTTAAATTATTAAGATTAGAAATTTCAGAACTAAAAAAATCTGAACAATTATTAAGTTCATTTTTAAGAGGCTTATCTCCAGGAGGTACACATTTTAAGATATTAGTTATAAAAGTTGAATTCAATTTTAATCCATCATTTATATGATTTGAAAATGGTTGATTTGATAAATTTGCAGAATGTAAACATTTAAATAAAAAATCACCAGATTTATCACCTGTAAAAGCTCGTCCAGTCCTTGTTCCACCATGTGCGGCTGGAGCTAGTCCAATAATCAATATTTTAGCATTATAATCTCCAAACCCTGGTACTGGTTTCCCCCAATAAATATCATTAATATTTTTTTTTCTTTTTAACCTAGAAATTTTTTTACTAAAGTTTATTAATCTTTTGCATTTAGTACACTTAATTATCTCTTTACATAAATTTTTAGAAAAATTTTTCATATACTATGTTATATTAAATTATGTCTTCAAAAAAAGCTATGAAACTTGCTCAAAAACAAGCATTTGCTAAACATAGAAGTAATATCAAAAATAATAAACTTAATCTAAGAAAAAATAATTTTTTTACTAAAAATTATAGTAAAAAAAAATAATTTTAGTTTTTTTTTTTCAATTAAAAATAATGTAATTAAAAACAATGTTGTCCAAATAACACCTATTAAAGGTTTTGAACCTGTTTCTGCATCCCATAATCCTAAAAACAAAGCACCAAATATCAAGCCTATTATATAGATAATTATTACAATTGTAGATTTACTCATTTTTGATTTTCTTTTTTATAAATAGAAATACCTTTTTCTACTTTGTAATTATATGATTCTTTAAAGCTTTCTAGTTGCCATCCATTTAATCTTTTTTGGATTATTAATAAATTATTTTGTTTCCACTCATCAGAAGTATCTTCCTTTTTCCATTTTTTTTTATCATCATTACTTCTGCCACAACCGTAACAAAAACCTGTTAATGGGTCAGTTTTACAAATACTTATGCAAGGAGAAATTATCATTCTTTAATTATATATGTAATTTTTAAATTATAATCTATAAATTTTATAATTATTCGTAATGGACAAATTTGATCAATCATATATAAAACTCATAATTCGTGGGCGAATGGCGGAATTGGTAGACGCGTCGGTCTTAGGAACCGATAGAGCAATCTGTGTAGGTTCGAGTCCTATTTCGCCTACCAAAAAAAAACTATGAAAATTACGGTAGAAAATAAAAAAGGATTAAATAAAGATTTAAAAGTGTTTGTAGATAAGAGCACTATTAATACTTATATGGAAGATAAGTATGAAGAGATTAAAAATACAGTTGTTCTAAAAGGTTTTAGACCCGGCAAAGTTCCAAAAAATGTTTTAAAAAGACAGTTTGGAAAAGCAATTTTCAGTGAGGTTCTTGATAAAGTTTTAAAAGAAACAAGCACAAAAGCACTGGAAGAAAAAAAAATTAAACCAGCCGGGCAGCCAAAAATCGATTTGAAAGTTTTTGGTGAAGACAAAGATCTTGAATATGTAATCTCAGTTACAGAGCTACCAAAAGTTGAAATAAAATCGGTAGAAAATTTAAAATTTGATGAGTATGAAGTTAGTATTGATCAAATAGAAACAGATAAAAGAATTAAAGAAATAGCAAAATCTCAAAAAAATTTTGTAGAAAAAGATCCAGATAAAGTTGCAAATGAAGGAGATCTTGTTATTTTTGATTATAGAGCTACTGTTGATGGAAAAGAATTCAAAGGCAGCGAAGGTAAAAATACTCAATTAGAATTAGGAAAAGATTTGTTCATCAAAGGTTTTGATAGCCAGTTATTAAAGGTTAAAAAAAATGATGAAGCTAAAGTAGAAGTCAATTTACCAGATAATTTTCCAGAAAAAGAACTTGTAGGTAAGAAAGCTATTTTTTTATGCAAAATTATAGCAATTAAAAAAGCAAAAGAAGTAAAAATTGATGATGATTTTGCAAAAAATCTTGGTGCAAAAGATTTAAATAATTTAAAAGAATTAATTACTAAACAGATTAATGACGAATATAAAAATTCATTAGATATGTTATCAAAAAATCAAATTTTAAAAGAATTAGAAAAATTTAAAGTAGAAGAAATTCCAGAAAATTTAGTAAATGATGAAATTAAGATTCTTTCACAAGGTATGAATGAGGAAGAAATAAAAAAAAATAAAAAAGATTTTGAATTAAAAGCAAAAACTAGAATTAAAGTAGGATTAATTTTAAATGAATTTGGAGATCAAAATAAGATTAAAGTTGAAGAAAATGAAATTCAAGCTGAAATACAAAAACAATTAAGAATGATGCCAGGACAAGAAAAAATGGTTATGGATTTTTACCAAAAAAATCCATCTGCCTTAGCTAGTATTAGAGGAAATGTATACGAAGAAAAAATAATTAAACTAATAAAGAATAAAGCAAAACCAAATAAAAAAACTATATCTAAATCTGAGGCTGAAAAACTATTAAAGGAAGCACATGATCATCAACATGTTCATGATCACAAGAATAAGACTCAAGAAAAGAAAGAAACTAAGGAAAATAAAAAAACTCTAGAGTCCAAAAAGACAAAATCTAAAGTAATTACAAAAAAAAAAGCAAAAAAAGTTAGCAAAAAGTAATCACAAGTTGTATAAGTTGAGAGAATCAATTTATGACAATAAAAATTTCTGAGCATATGAATACATTAATCCCAATGGTTGTTGAACAATCTAGTAAGGGAGAAAGAGCTTATGATATTTACTCTAGACTTTTAAAAGAGAGAATTATTTTTTTGGTTGGACCAATCAACGATAATGTTTCTTCATTAATCACTGCTCAATTATTATTTTTGGAAGCAGAGAATCCAAAAAAAGAAATTTATCTTTATATAAATAGTCCTGGTGGTTTAGTTACAGCTGGACTTGGAATTTATGATACTATGCAATACATTAAACCAGAAGTTTCAACATTATGTATTGGCCAAGCTGCATCTATGGGTTCATTTTTACTAGCAGCAGGACAAAAAGGAAAAAGATTTTCTTTACCTAATTCCAGGATAATGGTTCACCAACCATCTGCTGGTTTTCAAGGTCAAGCAACTGATATAGAAATCCATGCAAATGAAGTTTTATCTCTAAAAAAAAGACTTAATGAAATTTATTCAAAGCATACAGGTCAATCAGTAGATGATATAAAAGTTGCTCTTGAAAGAGATAATTTTATGACTCCAGAAAATGCAAAAAACTTTGGTTTAGTTGATCAAGTAGTTGAAAAAAGAAATTAAACTACAATATGTAGTTTTGTTCACAACCCAGACTTGATTAGCAGGACTTTTTTGTAATAAAGTAAATAAAGTGATTCGTTATAAAAAAATATATGACAACTAGTAATAAAAATATTCTGTACTGCTCTTTTTGTGGCAAAAGCCAACATGAGGTAAGAAAACTTATTGCTGGACCAACAGTATTCATTTGCGATGAGTGTGTTGAGTTGTGTATGGATATTATTAAAGAAGAAAGTAAAGATACTCTAGTTAAACACCAAGATGGATTACCATCTCCTAAAGAAATATGTGCAGTACTAGATGATTATGTTATAGGACAAAATCATGCAAAAAAAGTTTTGTCGGTTGCAGTACATAATCATTATAAGAGATTAAATTATGAAAATAAAACCAGCAAAACTGTAGAACTAGCAAAATCAAATATTTTATTAGTAGGTCCTACTGGATGTGGAAAGACATTATTAGCTCAAACGCTTGCTAGAATTTTAGATGTTCCTTTCACTATGGCGGATGCAACTACATTAACAGAAGCAGGTTATGTAGGTGAGGATGTAGAAAATATAATTTTAAAATTATTACAATCAGCTGATTATAATGTTGAAAAAGCTCAAAGAGGTATAGTTTATATAGATGAGGTTGATAAGATAAGTAGAAAATCTGAAAATCCTTCAATAACTCGAGACGTTTCAGGTGAAGGTGTTCAACAAGCTTTACTAAAAATTATGGAAGGCACAATTGCAAGTGTTCCACCTCAAGGAGGAAGAAAACATCCACAACAAGAATTTCTTCAAGTTGACACTACTAATATATTATTTATATGTGGAGGAGCATTTGCTGGATTAGATAAAATTATCTCACAAAGGGACAAAGGTACTTCAATTGGTTTTGGAGCTGAAGTAAAAAATACAGAAGATAAAAAAACTGGCGAATGGATGAAAAATTTAGAACCAGAAGATTTATTAAAATATGGATTAATTCCAGAATTTATTGGTAGATTACCAATTATAGCTACACTTGAAGATTTAGATGAAAAATCTTTGGTAAAAATTCTTAAAGAGCCAAAAAATTCTTTAATTAAACAATACCAAGAATTATTTAAATTAGAAGGGGCTAAACTTACTTTTAAAGATAATGCTGTAAAAGAAATAGCAATAAAAGCAATTAATAAAAAAACAGGAGCAAGAGGATTAAGGTCTATTCTTGAAAATATTTTGTTAAAAACAATGTATGATTTGCCGACAGAAGAAAATGTAGATGAAGTTATTATAGATTCTAGTGCAGTAAATGGTCAATCACAACCAATTTTGGTTCACTCAAAGAATAATAACAAGACAAAGAACGAAAAGACAACTGCGGCCTAATACTACGTTAATAAACAATAATTATCTATTGCAAAATAATTATTAATCTCCATATTTGACATATGGACGTTAAAATTAATTTACCACTACTACCTCTTCGAGATATTGTTGTATTTCCAAGTATGGTAATTCCATTATTTGTAGGAAGAGACAAGTCAATTTCAGCGCTTAATGAAGTAATGAAAACCGACAAAAAAATAATATTGGTAACACAAAAAAATTCTGAGGTAGATGATCCAAAAAAAACAGATATTTTTATGTATGGTTGTGAAGGTAATATTTTACAACTTTTAAAGTTACCTGATGGAACAGTTAAAGTGCTTGTCGAAGGCATCAAAAGAGTAAAAATTTTAGATTTTTTTGATAATGAAAAATTTATTTCATGTGATTTCTCTTATCATAATGATGTTGTAGAAAGTGATGAAGATTTATTACCACTAGCGTTGACAGCTGTAAGAAGATTAGAAAAACTTACTTCAATAAATAAAAAAATTTCAAATGAAACAATTAATAGTATTAAGAAATTAAAAGAGCCAACCAAGATAGCCGATAATATAGCATCACACTTAAATTCCACAATCTCAGAAAAACAACAAATTTTTGAAACAGCAGATATCAAGAAACGATTAAATGCAATTATCAAAATTATGGAAAATGAAACCAGTATTATTGGTGTTGAAAAAAGAATTAGAGGCAGAGTTAAGACACAAATGGAAAAGACACAAAGAGAATACTATTTAAACGAACAACTCAAAGCTATCCAGAAAGAACTTGGAGAAATAGAAGATGGAAAAGATGAAACTTCAAGTTTAAATAAAGCAATAGCAAAAGCGAAAATGCCTAAGGAAGTTCACAAAAAATGTATGACCGAACTTAAAAAATTAAAAAATATGAGCCCAATGTCTGCAGAAGCTACTGTAGTAAGAAATTACCTTGATTGGATGATTGATATACCTTGGTTTAAAAAAGATAAAGTTGATATTGATTTAAATAAAGCATTAAAAACTTTGGATGATGATCACTTTGGCTTGCAAAAAGTTAAAGAAAGAATAATTGAATTCTTGGCTGTTCAGAAAAGAATGGAAAAAATCAAAGGACCAATTTTATGTTTAATAGGACCACCAGGTGTAGGAAAAACTTCTCTAGGAAAATCTATTGCAAAAGCAACAAATAGACAATTCGTTAGAATGTCTTTGGGTGGTGTTAGAGATGAAGCTGAGATTAGAGGTCACAGAAGAACTTACATAGGATCTCTTCCTGGTAAGATTATACAAATGATGAAAAAAGCAGGAACTAAAAACCCTTTAATATTACTTGATGAAATTGATAAAATAGGAAATGATTATCGTGGAGATCCATCTTCAGCTTTATTAGAAGCACTTGATCCAGAACAAAATGCAACTTTTAATGATCATTATCTTGAAGTAGATTATGATCTTTCAGATGTTATGTTTGTTACGACAGCAAATACTCTAAATATATTACCTCCTCTATTAGATAGAATGGAAGTAATAAGAATACCTGGATACACAGAAGATGAAAAAATAAACATTGCTAATAAATATTTATTACCAAAACAAATTAGGGAAAATGGTGTTAAAAAGGGAGAATTTGAATTATCTGATGGAACCATCAAGGAGATAATTAGAAATTATACAAGAGAGTCTGGGGTTAGAAATCTTGAAAGAGAAATATCCAAAGTAACTAGAAAAGTCGTTAAAAAAGTAGTTAATGGTGAGGAAAAAAAAGTTTCAATTGATAAGAAAAACCTGCCTGATTTCTTAGGGGTTAAGAAATTTAAATATGGTGAATTAGAAGATAAAGATAAAGTTGGGATAGTAACTGGTTTAGCTTGGACTGAGTTTGGAGGGGAAATTTTAAAAATAGAAACAGTAAATATGCCAGGTAAAGGCAGAATGCAAATTACAGGAAAATTAGGGGATGTCATGCAGGAGTCTGTAAAAGCAGCAAAATCATTTGTAAGATCAAAAAGTTTGGAATATGGGATTATACCTCCATTATTTGAAAAAAAAGATTTTCATATTCATGTACCCGAAGGTGCTACTCCAAAAGATGGACCTTCTGCAGGAATAGGCATGGTTACATCAATTGTTTCATCTATTACAAACAATCCTATTAATAGAGAAATTGCTATGACTGGTGAAGTGACTATTACAGGTCAAGTTTTGCCTATAGGTGGGTTGAAAGAAAAATTATTGGCAGCACATAGAGCAGGAATTAAACATGTAATTATTCCAAAAGATAATGAAAAAGATTTAGTTGATATTCCAAAAAAAGTCAAAGAAGATATAAAAATAACTCCAGTAGAAACTGTTGATGAAGTTTTAAAGATTGCTTTAACAAAAGAATTAAAAAGAGTAGAGTGGACTGAAGTAGAAAATATTTCAAAAACTAAAAAAGAAGATAAATCTCAAGCCAGTATTCAATAATTAGTAATTTACATTAACTTTGCGTTGATGTAATAGTACCCTGACTTTGGGCGGTTAGCTCAGTTGGTAGAGCATCTCGTTTACACCGAGGGGGTCAAAGGTTCGAGTCCTTTACTGCCCACCAAATAGGGGGGGGTGTAGCTCAGTTGGTTAGAGCGATCGCCTGTCACGCGATAGGTCGAGGGTTCGAGTCCCTTCACTCCCGCCATA
>MDSV01161626.1_pt1 | contig 12403 bp, 9 predicted proteins | sample 810851 | NCBI WGS metagenome assembly MDSV01 (sample SAMN05326640, study PRJNA326480) | marine metagenome | isolation source: seawater | place: Atlantic Ocean: North East | collected 2012
ACATAAAACAATTTCATTCCGAATATTTTGTATAGCACCATACGAGACCATTGTGCGTGGGTAATTGGAAAGTAATAATTGAACCGTATGGAATCGTTCATTAATACATGGGTCGGAACAACTCATCGCATTGTGCCCTTCAGTATTACAAATGGAACACGTATATGCACGACGTTGACGTGGAGATTGTGTTTCGGTTAATCCGAAGAAAGATGATAAATGACTTGTTACAATATTCATTTTGAATAAGTTGATTACGAATTATTCAAAATATCTAATACCTTTCAATTTTTATGAAAGAGGATTACGAACTGGAATCATTTCAAATTTTTTGGTTTGAGGAGAAAAAACCATTCTATAATATTTTTTTTCCTTTGCGTAATGAAAGAAGCGATATTTAACAAATTGCGTTTCATGAGATAGAATTCCACGCAAATATAATTCATCATAACGTAAAAAGTGTTCGCTTCCCCAAACGCGATATCGATTATACCAATCGGTAACTACATTTTTGAATTCATTAATATAAGGAAGATTACGGTCTGGTTTCGATGGTACATATTCAGCGATATGAAATTGTAAATCTCGAGGAAGTCTGTCTAAATAATTCATAATAGTATCTTGTATACATATTATGAAAAGATTTACATATATGGTTTTAACTCTAGTTGTTTATACACGCGGTCAGACTGCTGGGGGAGTGCGATTGGAACCACTAATCTGCTTTGGTCTTCTAAATACTTAAGATAACCGATGGCTTCGGAATAAACAATGGGAATTAATTGTTCGAGTAAAAGTGTGTTCAATCGTGATACCTGAGCGGTAATGTTAGTGGGTTCAAATGTAGAATAGTTAATAAACGTGTCGCGCATAAAAGTTTTCAACACATCAATACTTTGAGGTGGGATAACTAATTCGCGCTCACCTGAACGTTTATACACACCTGCACGCAAACCATTTTGCAAAATCTGAACATTTCCTTGAGAAAAGAACACATTAGATAATGTTGTATTTTCCCATACATCAGTCAAAGGGTCGCGATATTCGGTTGCCTTATTTTTGATAGCAATTTTTTCAAACATTTCAAAACGAGCATTCACATTTTCGGGTTCCTCTAAATTCACGCGACCATTATATTGAGTTTCACCGGTAATAATCTGATTTTGACGTGTGGTATATGGGTCAGGAGTAAATTTCATATTCGAAGACATAACGTTTATATATTCTTGTTTAGAGAATATTTATAAAGAGATGAATGTTTTACTAGATTTAGGTGATGAACCAATTACATACAGTTTATTACAAAATAAATCTACTAGTATAATTTTATCAGTGTAGTTTATAATGGAGAAATTTCACATCATAGTTTTATCTATCGCTGCGGTGGCGTTGATACTTATTCTTATATTCGTAGGCATCTTACTAAGTAAAGGAAATACAAATGAAGCATACCCTCCTAGTTATGGAGTGTGTCCCGATTACTGGGAAGTAAAAACAGATGAAACAACTAATCAAAGTAAATGTATCATTCCAAATATTCAAAAAACTAAGTTAAATATTGGTAACATGTATGACGAAAATACAAATACATTAAAACCTGAAATTATGGCGACTCCAGGATACAGCAATGAGATGTCCGACAATGAAGTAGTACAATATATTGATTTTAGTAACTCCGGTTGGACAGGTGAGTGTGATAAAATGAAGTGGGCAAATGAGAATGGAATTGTGTGGGACGGAATATCAAATTATAACAGTTGTTAAGATGGAATAAAGCATAAATCTTGTCTGCACATTGGACACGAGTTTTTACATTGCCCAGCACAATCATTACACAAATGATGTTTGCACGGCGTAATAAACATATTTTCATATTCAATTGGTTCATAACATACAGGGCAATCGTCTACTTTACGATTCAAATCTTTATAACATTCGCGAAGCATATTTCGATATTGATATGTAATTTGAGAATATTGTTCAAGGAATAATTGAGAACAATGGTTAATACCGTTAATGGCGTTATCACGTTCCAATTTTAATAGATGATTACGTCGTTTCATTCGTCTTACATATAAATCTGTTTCTGCATTGTAATCTTGTAATTTCAACGACATCATTTCATTTTGTAGTTCAAGTTGTTGAACACGTTTTTCAAGTGTAATTTGTTCGGGTGGAAATGGTAATTCTGATTTAAAATACTTTACAAGCATTTTAAATGTTATACCATTATCATTCATTTCGGTATTATGAATTCGCAAATACGCATCTGGTTTTTCACATGGAGAAAATACCGTCGCAAAATCATTACATATTGTAACTGGATTCGGAAGTTCCTGTTCACACGTTTCAATATTCCATGTAATATTATTAGAAACTGAATCGTATACAGGTTTATGTTCTTCCCAAGATTTGGGTATTGTTAATTCATATCGAGCAATTGAATATCCTTCCACATTTAATTTTATTAAATTATAATGAAAGTCGTAATCTCGAAAGAATGCATTAATTGCGCGCTGACAGTGTTGGTCGCGAGTTATTTTAGGCATATTGTAGCTTTATTTACATACATTATATAATACAAAAAATCAATTTTATTCATTTGTTTTTTACAAAAAAAATATTCCAAATCACTGGAATATTTTTCTTTCGTTTTTTCCTATAATATAGACCCCTAATTATGAATCAATAAATCTGTATTTACAACCTTTCTTCTACACAATGGGCAAGTTTTTGTATCATCATAATTCGGTCTGACCCGATTCCAACAATCGCCACAAAAGTAATGATTGCATACCGTTTTGACTGTGTTCATGTTATAATCTTTCAACCAGTCTGACTGTTTCCAAGACCACGAACAGTCCTCTATATTTTCAAGACATATTGGGCAATCGTCTAATTCTGTTGTAGGTTTATTTTGTTGTCTATCTCGAACAATATGTAGAGCTTCCCATCTTTCTTGAAGTGCCTTCACCATACGGTTTTTGGATAATGTAAGTGGAATTGGACTTCTTCCATATTTGCGATTTAATTTATTACTGTTCATTCCCTCACTACTGTATAAACTTTTAGTATAGGGGGTTGTGTATGCTATAACTTTGAGTTCTTTTAATGTGAACGAACGAAACTCGGGACATTCATTTTTAGTCATGCATCGATAAAGTTCCATTAACTTACCTTTTAACTTGCTGTTGCATTGACTTGTTTTGTGACGCGCACTATCACAAAACAAACAGTTCATGGTTTGTCTAGTAGATGTTTTCATATTAATTTTTCATCAGGTTAATACTTTTATTTTATAAAATAAACCTATCAATTTTGTAGCACATCTATTCAATTACGAACCGAACAACTTTTGACTCATCACCTCCAAAAATAACATCTTTGCTATATGTAGATATTTCGTTGGTAACCAGACGTGTAACAGGTGGGTCTTCAGAAATTGTTTCAACGTATATAGTATCATATTTTGTTAAACGCATCTGTTGAATCTTAGGAACCAAATCTTTTACATACATATCCATGGCGGTAATCAAAAGTTCACGATTACCGCTTTTTTTATATTCATCGAGAATTTTTTCAATATCTTCACGAATTCGATACATATCTTGTGTATATTTAATTAATAGTGTTTCACGTTCAACATTATTATATATATCATCATATTTATCAAGCATTTTTTTATGCATATCACTGGTGGAATTATATTGTTCAAGTTCTTCCTTAAATTGCTTAGCGGACGTTTCTTCGCTTATATATTTAAATAACGTATTCATTTTTTGTTCAATAATTGTTTGTTTATTGTCTTGAATATCTTCATTATAAATAGTAAATAATTCATCAAATCTAGAGAAATTACCGCTAATTATATGTATATCTAATTTACATTGATTTGAAAGGTAATCCCCGCAAATAGCACGATAATTACCGTTTACATGTGTGAATAGAGTTCCCACTTTACGACCACAACTAATACAAGGTGGTTTAACCATCCTAGCCCGTTTTATACTATCTTTTTTACTAATTCCTTTATTATATGCAGCACGTTTTAATTTAATTGACTTTGTTTCATACATATTTTTTAAACGATAATATTCATTTAAACTTTCACGGTAATTAAAAATAGTATTTTGGCGTTTAGTCCCCTTTCGTGAAGGTTCGGACCGATCGATTTCAACAAAAGGGTTGTTTTCCATTTCTAAGTTGACTAAAGACGATGGTACATGTTCTAAAACAAGAATAGGATTATTCGACGCTACTAAATTATGTAATTTTGGTGTTCCTGCTAAATTAAGGCGTCGCAACTGATTATTCTCACAATTAAGTATTTTCAATGTTTCCGGCAAGTTCGTCAATTCAGTGAGTTCATTGTTTGAAATATTCAAAGTATGTAGTTTAGGAACCATAGATGCATCGAATTTGGTAATATGATTATCTGATACACTTAATGTTTCAATACTATCAGGTAATTTATCAATACTTATGATTAATTGATTATTAACAGATAATTCTCGTATGCCTTCGGGTATATTCATTATACTAGTTATTTCACCTTCATTCTCGAATATGATGGTTTCAACTTTTTTAAACCCACGGTCTTTCAATACAGAAAAATCTAAATCGCCATGAAATGGTAAATCAAATCGGAGTTCTGTTGTATTTGTAGAATCTAATTTATCTAAAAACGATTCTAATGATTGTTGTGCGGTATCAGTTTCCGATAATACCTGAGAACGTATTTCTTCTATTTTACTCATTTTATACAGAAGTAGGTATAAAATAAATCCATATTATAAATTCCCTATCGGTGACGTCATCAAATTTTTCTGTTCGTTTTGATAAAACCTTATTTTAGATAATATGTATTGTTGGTCGCGATATATTTTTTGTTGCCTTTCATATGGCGTAGGTTTACTTTTATAACAGTAATACAAAAATGTTCCACAAACCAGACAAAATAACAAGACTAATCCAACATTTAAAGCAACCGAATATATTTGAACACGTTTGCTGTGACTCATTTTTAACGAATTTTGCAAATAATAACTAACATTATCTTCAATCAAATTAGGTGAATCCATCTAATATATATATATCAAAAAATAATATGATATTTTCGCATAAAGTTGCCGTAAATAATTAGTTACAATATCTGGGGTCTATGTATACAGAGAATGTCGGTAAGTAATGAAATAACCACCATAGAAACTGATATAAAATCCTCGTCTGGGACAATCGGATTTATTGTTACATGCATTACCTTTATCATACCATTGGGATTGTATTTCAGTTTTGTATACAAAGCGGATGGTTCATTTGGAACATTTGCTGCTATTTTTTTCGGTTCACTTGCCCTCGGAATTATCGTAAACCTATTATTTTATAGGTCAGTGGTATTGAAAAAATCGGAAGTATTAGATAAATCACAAATAAAAGTCATAGTGAAAATAACCATTATTTCCTTTATGGTTTTATTATTAACCATGTTTGCGATTAGTATAAATCCTGGTCTTATTAAAATATTCGAAAACACTATCGGTATTTGGTTTATTGGACTCATGGGTAACAGTGAACTTATCAATGAATCATTTTCAAGTGAAATATTTAGTGAATTATCAGAAGTAAATGATAGTAATACTTTCAATTACAATTTTTTATTAACTCGTCTGGATGAAACAAATATCAACAATTTTATTGAATATTTTACAAAGGATTGTGAAGAAAAAAAGAACACAAGCCATGGCGTTGACTTTCCGTTCGATTTTAAACCAAATTTTGATGGAAAGTCTATGGGTAATTTAATGAAACTGCGCGACTTAGTAGAAACAAAGCGCACAGTTGGGTATTTTACATGGATTTATTTAACATCAATAGTGTCTCTCATGATTAGTATTATAGCCATAACAATGAAAAGTTAATAACGTAAATACATCAAAACTGCTAAATAAGATAGTATAGCCAATACGATGGAAACCCCCCATATTGGAATAACCGTTTTGTGTCTATATCCAATACCAAATTGTCTAAATTCTCCTTCTTTACCATATGCAAAACTTGGTTTGAAATAATGAATTATCACAAATGATAATATGAATAATGCAATTGCAAAATTCGGTTTATAATGACGTACTACAGCTTTTGAAAACATAGATAATATTTATTTACTATATTATCTATTCACAAAATGATACTATATTGAACTTGTATTAGAAATAATCTTCTTCACCTTCTTCACCTTCTTCATCTATACCTCGATAGCCGCTTATATTATTAGCTTCATCATCACCAATATCTTCAGCTTCTTGGGCTTCTTGGGCTTCTAAATCTGATACTTCCCTTTGTATCGGAATGTCGCTATCTTCTTCAATTTCACTACGGTTTGAAAGTTGTTTAAAGAGTTCATTTCTTTCCTCTACATATCGACCCTTATCATAATCAACAAGACCCTTACGTAGTCCAATATTCCATCTACCTAATTTCAGTATCTTTTTTGTATCTTCGACTCGACGTTCATCATAATCCATATCTCGCAAAAAATCAGTGATTATCTTTTTCTCTTTCATTCGCGAACGTGTTACGCGATTTTCGATGTCTTGATATCCAACATCAAATGCCTTTTTGTTACTTTGGTCAATCTCTATAAATGCTAATAATAAGTCTGATACGCGCGATTTTAACATTTTCTTATCGCCAGTCACTATACGAATCTCAGACAAGTTATTTGCAAATTCAGAAGCTTCTTCGGTTGCAGATAGGTCAGCCGCTGCGGTTAAAATAGAGGGGTCTCTTTCTTCACGAATCGAATTGCGACGTTTTTCTTTACTATTAATAATATCAATCTTAATAAGTTCCTCATTATCCGCAGCTTTTACATATTCATATACAACTGAATACCATATATACGAATAAATCATATATAATGTTCGTTTTGTAAATAACGAATAATAACTACGTGCTGGTAAATCACCTTCAGCATCGCGATGTATCGGTGTAAATGCAGGAAGTAGTCCAAGGAATCTACTTAAATCGTTCAAACGTATTTGAACTGTTTCCAATAATAGAGATAAAGATGAATCTTTTTTAAATTGCAACAATGGGTTGTAATAATCTTTTATAAACGACTCAATATCTGCATTATGTTCTCTGGCGAGATTCCAATGTTTTTTCGATTCATTGCTGGGTTCATGGTTATTCAATATCATTTCAGGATATACTCTCGACATTGAAAACACGGACTCTCGCATAAATTGTGTTACAGAATACATAGCAGACTCATCTTTTGTAGACAATCCATTTATATGAGAACTGTCCATATTCCAAATATGTATTGAAGCTAATTTTTCTTCTAATGCTGTTCGTTTTTCGGGGGACATTTTTGCATTTTCTCCTATGAAATTTACAATACGGTCAAGTAAATTCGTATTTGCATGTGATAACCAATTGTTCAACTTGTAAGTTTCATCATTGTCTTCGGATACCATAGTTCGGGGATTGAATTTGGATAACACGTTTCCAAGTAATGTGCGAAAGTTATAACACATTGCGATATCATCATCGTTACATAAATCCGTAGCCTTTTTGGAAGGAAAATTGTATTTTGTATCAAGATAATCCAAGAAATCAGAAAGTGCAGATATTCGAGAACCTTTCAACCTACTTGTGTTCGTATTCACAATGTTACGCGAATTTACAATATCCATAAGCTGGGTCAAATTACCGTTTGTAAATCGTTTCCCATTTTTTTTGAGAAACTCGATTTTATCAGAAAGTGAAGCTCCAGGATTATATTCGGGTAATTTTTCGGGAAACAATCCACGCATTGATTCTGGTATGGGCACATTCGTATTTAAATTACAATAATGAATAAATGCGATATACACATTTTTCTCAAAATGTTCTTGAGGTATTTCCATAGAATAACTGATACCGCTTCTTCTGGGGTCATATAAAAATGCTGCACGAGCTCGACGTCTCGTTTTTTCTATAATAGCTCCCCAATCACGAACCATCTTCACGTGAACCGTTATTTCTTTGTTTTCATTTTCAAAATACGACAAGACCGATGAAGAATTTTTATCATTACAACATGCATTTTCGGTAAAAAACACATTTCCTGCAGTTTTCAATAACAAACCCTTATTTTTTACAATTTTGTTTATATTTTCAATGACCGCCAATCCAAACAATGCGGATTTTGTCGAATACATTGCTAACTGATTGCGAAGTTTGCTACTGCCCGTTTTTTGTAAATCAATTAACTCATTCTTATAATCGGACGGAATTCCACGCAAAGATTTTACTACATTAATCGGAACTGGTGGAGGCATAAGGTGGACCCATTTACGCATGGAATGTTCTGCGGGAATGATTTCTTCGGGGTGTAAAATCAAATACTCACGTTTTTTTACATATAATTCTGATATATCAAGTCTAGTAATAATGGCGCCCCGTATAGTCTGTTCCAACTGTGATTTTAATGTTTCCATGGGAATTGGTTTGATAGAATCCCATGGCGGAGAAGACTTTGTTTTTATTGTATTCAAAATGCATGCTAGATATTGAATTCCAGTTGTATCACCAACTGCACCTTGTTCTTCGGGATATCCTGTAAATGACTGCACGCACCCTGGAAACGTTTTTTGGATTTTAAACGATGGTATGGTTGTTTGTATTGCGACTAGTATCAATGAAGTTACAATGAGAATAATACGTTTGTTACGATAATGGCGATAAGGAGGCAGACGTTTTTTCTTCTGAGATTCCAATTCATCATTCTCTATTTTATATTGAGTTTCACTTTTAATTTCACTATTCATCACTTCTAACGATGTTCTTAATACAAACTCTTCAATATTTTCCATGGGTAATCCAACATGTATTGATATAGAACGGAATATTTTATACACCATTTCTGAATCATCGTTTTCAAAAACGCGGTCTTTTTTAATACTTCTCCTTTTTTCAATCATTGCGACCATTTGTTCCCCGGCATCTTGTTCCATAACTTCACTTGTTACTATTTTAAAACCATGTTCGTCGTAACCTTCTTCGTCGACAAAATCAATCTTGCGCAACACCTCACCACTATATTTGTCTACAATACTATCACCATCATCACTGAGAACGCCCTGAGTTCGACACAATTCACTTTGTTTTTGAAGATAATTATCCGTAGATATAAAGGCTTTTGCTAGTTGATAAAGAGAACTTGGGAACAATTTTGTGTTTGTTTCTGTGCAGTATAACCAATATTGTTCTTCATTCAACTCTGCAACCATCGCGTCTCGACAGTAACTTTCAACAAAATCTAAAATATCGTGTTGTTTTTTTACGAAATCTGTTTGTCCTAATATACGTCCACGCAATTGCAAATGAGGCGATCGAATACCTTCAGCCTCTTTTGCAAATTTTCCCATTTCAAATGCTAGATTATTTGCTTTGTATCGTTGTATTTCATTAAAACGGGAAATACGTTTCATTTGGCGAACCGATTTCTTCACTAATTCATTTAATTCTTCCTCGAGTGTTTCAAAAGATATAGAAAATCGCTCATCAAATTCATTGACTAATTCTTTACGTGAATTTGCACGCATGCGCTTTTCAGCATCATCCATATTCTCACAAATCTTATTTTTAGAATCACGAAAGCATATTTTGCTCATATTACAAAATAATTCATTACTATTAATGAATGCATTTTCATCGATACCTTCTTCTTGAACCCACTGTTCTCCGATGCGTTTGTAATAAGCAACCTTTTTGCGAATTTCTGATTCTGAATCGATATTACTACGGTCTTGGTCACTTAGTAATGTTTCATCAATAGCAGTTGCTAATTGAGGACGAATCTCGAGTAAAGCATACTCGCCTTCTTGGACTAGTTTTTTTCCTTCAATTAAATTAATAGCCATTTCATTCGCCAATTTCGGTGGACAATCGTGTTTCTGAACCAAAGCCTCTTCTAAAAAATCGATAAACTCGTCTTTCGAATATTTCTTCTCCTCTTCTTTGTATAATTTCACTATTTCATAAGGAGTATCGTCTAGTTTACTATCACAATACAAATCTTTTTTACTATTATCTTTTTGTAAATCTTTCATAGAGGAATACTTTTTAACTAAAACGCGACGAGCACAATCAGTTGGTTTAATCTTCTCAATCTTAGACATATCTTCCGATTCATCGGCTCTTACATTGTCGGTTTTCAATGCTTCTGATAAATTTTCTGGTGTGATAAGAGATATCATCGCCAAACGTAACATATCGTAAAACATCTTGGCGTCATCACCTGAATATATTTTGGATAACCATTCCGACGAACTTTTCCATGTTGGGTCTTTCTTGTTTTCTGAATGAATTTTATACAATTCGGTAGTAAGGTCGAGTAAATTACGATTTTCCGATAAAATCGTTTCCATACGAGGGGGCAGAGGTGTGGAACCAACATACTGGGCATCATTTATTTTTCTCATATCTTCACTATCCACTGCGAGTTTTTCCTTGTATAATTTGGATTGTGTCTTTACAAAAAAACGAATAGCATTATATTGCGTATAATTTAAATCATCTGTATATACCAAAAAGGGTTCCAATGAATCAGTCGCACGTTTTATAGACAATAATTTGGACAATTTATTCGTTGAATATAACAATGGTAATAAATCCTTTATAATATTGGTTGTATCAGGTATCATGCTTTGTAAAAACTTGGACATTCTGTTGGGCTTTTGTTCCAAACTTTCAGAAAGTAAAAAATCTTGAACCGTCTTTTCGAAGGAACCGTCGTTCATAGAATCTGTCCAAAATGGTTTGTCCATTTCCTTATTAAAATCATCAATCACACGGGGTGTAATTTCGGCTTGTTTTGTAAGTAATTTGAATAAATACAAATAATTCTGAGATAAGTGCGATTTCGTCAAAATAGAAGAACCGGGTAAATCAATATTGGAATAATGTAAAACTGGTGTGGGTAATACAGCTAATGATTTCAATGTTAATTTATCATTTGGTGTCATTTGTTCACGAACAAATATTTTTTTACCTGATGTTGATATAGTTGAAGCTAAATGAGATTCGCCCAAATTATAACGTTGAATTATATATTGTCTACGAATATAACCGTCTTTATCATTACCAGCCAATAATGCTGTGCTATAAAAGTCGTCCAAATTATTTACTATTGTTTCCAAGACAGTTGATACGGGTTGTTCTGATACAAGAAAATTATCATTAATAGATGGTTCATCAAAAGGGGTTTGGGAGGAATAAATTGATTCGTAATATGTTTCATATGCACCCTTATCACCACCACGTAAACGATTACGTAAATAATCCTCTTGTATGCGCATATCTCTACCAAGGACTTGACCAGAGTTCAATTGTTGTGTATCCTCGGCTCCGGGGAGAACATCATCGGAATATATTTTACGTTTTAAATCAACTACAGGCAATATCCATTTTAGTTTGGTATCCAATCGTTCAATATGCTTTGCTAATGGTTTGTGCAATTCTCCAAGAGAACGAACATCATAAACATTACCGTTCGCGTCAAATTGTGAATATATATTGCGCAATTCGCGAAACCGTTCAATTAGTAAATGAATGTTCGCATATGCCTGTGTTGTTCGTCGTGCGTCAGGTATGTCGGACAACATTACATCTAACATATCATTAACCTGTGCTTCTATACCATGTCGCATTTGCTTTTCGGTTAGTTCCACTTTGCTCACAAGTTCACCCAATCGTTCACCATATTCTTCCTCGTTCGCCTCTGTATATAATTGATGCAACCTATCACGAACCGACATATCGGGTTGTGCATCCTCTTCAATATCTATTATTGCTTGACCGACTTCATTATAATGCATGGACGCCTTGGTTTCGGCATGTAATTCGGGGTCGAATACCTCACCTTCTTCCAGATTATCGCGCACATCTAACAATGATGATATTTTCTCAAGGGCTGCTGGCTTTGTGCGGATAATAATATTATCAAGAGGAATATCTTGTGGTAATCCTTTGTATGCGAAATCAATGTAAATAACATCTAAATCAGGATAGGTTGTAATTTCAATCATATCTTCTTCTAAATTCGTAATTTCACCCGTAATACTTGATGATACCATTCCTTCAAAATGCACATCAACCCATGTTTTTGGTAATAATGAATGTTGTCTAGCAAACCCGCGTTGTTCATTGCGGCACAGTAGTAATATTTTCTCTAGTGTTTCATCCGTTATTTGTCCTTCTTCATTTAATTTTAATGAATAGGGTGAAAATGTAACAATGTTTGTTAAATCAATCTTCTTATTATCAATATAATGAATATAAAATGACTGTTGATGTAAATCCTTATTATTGGTAGCATGTATTTCTATAATATCACCTAATTCTAAATTTTTTG
>MDSV01244332.1_pt1 | contig 12403 bp, 10 predicted proteins | sample 810851 | NCBI WGS metagenome assembly MDSV01 (sample SAMN05326640, study PRJNA326480) | marine metagenome | isolation source: seawater | place: Atlantic Ocean: North East | collected 2012
TATCTGAAAAACATTTAGGTGAAAAAAAAATAACTTTTCGTTTAAAAGATTGGGGTGTTTCTAGACAAAGATATTGGGGTTGTCCAATACCAATAATATATAATAAAAAAGGTGAGGCTTTGCCTGTTAAAAAAGAAGACTTGCCTGTTCTATTACCAGACGACATAAACCTTGAAGTATCAGGTAACCCATTGGAAAAACATCCTTCTTGGAAACATATTAAACTAGATAGAGGAGATGATGGTATTAGAGAAACTGATACGCTTGATACTTTTGTAGACTCCTCCTGGTATTTTTTAAGATTCTGCTCTCCTAAAAATAATAAATATGGCTATTCAATCGATGATGTAAAATACTGGATGCCAGTTGACCAATATATAGGTGGTGTCGAGCATGCTATTTTACATTTGTTATATTCAAGATTTTTTATGAGAGCGCTAGCCTATAACAATGAAGAATTTAATTATATTGAACCGTTTAAAAGTTTATTTACACAAGGAATGGTGTGCCATGAAACATATAAAAATGAAAATAATAAATGGCTATACCCAGACGAAATAGAAAAAAATGCAGACGGTACTTTTTTTACAAAAAAAGATAAAAAAAAAGTAATAACCGGTCCTTCTGAGGCGATGTCTAAATCTAAAAAAAACATTGTAGACCCAGAAGAAATGATTGAAATTTATGGAGCAGACTCGATTAGATGGTTTATATTATCAGATAGTCCGCCAGAAAGGGATGTTCAGTGGTCATTAGATGGAGTTTCTGCAGCATACAAATTTATACAAAAAATCTGGAAACTAAATAATGATATTTTAAATAAAAAAGAATCACAATCAAATGTTGAAGATATTAATTTGAAAAAATCTGTAAATAAGACGGTGCACAATGTAACTAAAAACTTAGAAAATTTTCAATACAATGTTGTCATAGCAAATATTCATGAGATATATAATTTAATAAACGATCATCTTAAAAAAAATAAAACCTCAAAAGAGGCTCTAAAAAATGAATGGGAGAAAATAATAATGCTACTACAACCATTAGTTCCTCATTTGGCCAACGAATGTAGTGAAAAAATAAAAAAAAATCCTTATTGGCCAAAATTTGAAACTAAATTGTTGGAAGAAAAAAATTGTATAATAGTAATTCAAGTTGATGGAAAAAAACGTGGAATACTAGAGTTAGAAGCTAATATGGACCAAAAAAAAGTCTTAGAAAAATGCAAAAATTTAGAAAACGCCTCAAAATATATTAAAAATAAAACAATAATAAAGAGTATTTATATCAAAAATAAATTAGTAAACTTTATTACAAAAAAATGAAAAAAATATACTATTATATTATTTCACTTATAATAATTTTAAGTATTTATTCTTGTGCTGGATATGAGCCAATTTTTAATACTTCTAAACTAAAATTTAATATAGCAGAATATAAAATCGAGGGTGATAAAAAACTAAGTAATCAAATTTACTCTAAATTATATAATTTTTCGAAATCTAATATAAATGATCCAGATTCTAGTAGTTTTAATTTGAAAATTAAATCATCTAAAGAAAAAAGTTCAACAGCAAAAAATAGCACTGGAAAAGTTTTAGAGTATAAAGTTACCTTAAAAGTTGACATATTAATTGAAGATTATTTTACTAATGATAAAATATTAAAACATAACTTTAGTTCATTCTCATCTTACAATGTTCAAGACCAACATTCGGAAACCGTAAAACTAGAAAACAAAACAATAGAAAATCTTTTAAATAAAATATACCAAGATTTATTAATTAAAATATCCGAAAAAGTAGCAAATTAATGATAATCAAAAGTTATGAATTAAAAAAAAATAGATCAAGTGTTTTAAAAAATGATTTTTTTTTACTATATGGTGAAAACTTAGGTCTTAAAAAAGATATTAGAAACTTTTTAATAAACGAAATAAAGCAAAAAGATAAAAGTGTTGATATTTTGAATTTTTATGAAAACGAAATACTTGATAACGATGAAAATTTTTATAATTTTATTTATTCTGGATCGTTATTTAGTAATAAAAAAATAATTACTATCTATAATTCCACAGATAAATTAATTTCTAAAATTAGTGATATTTATGAAAAAAAAACTCAGGGAGTACTTTTAATATTATTTGCAGAAGCTCTAGAAAAAAAATCTAAGCTAAGAGCTTTTTATGAAAAAAATAAAGAAACTGCTTGCATCGCATGTTATTTAGATAATGAAAGGGATTTGGGGATTATTATTCAATCAGAATTAAAGAAAAACAACATAGTTTTATCGAGAGAATCTATAAATCTATTAATTGAAAGATCCAATTCAGACAGGAATAATTTAAGAAATGAGATTGATAAAATCAAATCATATGCTTTAGGAAGAGAAAAAATAGATATTGAAGAAATAAAATCTCTTATTAATTTTTCTGGAGATTATAAATCTGATATTTTAGTAAATGAATGTTTATGTGGAAATACACTACAGTATAAAAAAATTATATCCGAATTGTATGTTGGTTCAATAAATTATGTTCTATTCTTTAGAATTCTTAGTGGCAAAGTTCATCGCTTACTGAAAATTAAAGAACAAAATAGTGAAACAAATAATATTGATATTCTCTTGAACTCATCTAAACCGCCTATTTTTTGGAAAGAAAAACCGATGGTAAAAAAACAATTACTAATATGGAAATTAAATGATTTATATAAAATTATAAGTGAAATAAACGATACAGAATTATTGTGTAAAAAAAATCCAGAAATATCCAATAATATTTTCTTTAATTTCTTTTCACAAATTTGTAAAAAAGCTAGTAGTTATTCTTAATCGTTTTAATCAATTTATCTAATTGATCTAGATTACTATATTCAAATGAAATGGTGCCTGAATTATTTTTTTTGTTATTAATTGTAATATTCAAACCTGTTTTTTCCTCAAGATTTCTTTGCAGTTCTAAAATATTTGAGTCTTTCTTTGAAACTAATGTAAATTTATTTTCTTTAAATTGTTTAGCTAAATTCTCTGCCTGCCGAACTGAAAGCTTTTTTTGAATAATTTTTTTTGCAATAACTATACAATTTTTTAAACCAATAATAGATCTAGCATGTCCAGCTGATAAATCGCCTTTACGAACCATGGATAAAACTTCATCGGGTAGAGAGAGTAATCTTAAAGAATTTGCAATATAACTTCTACTCTTACCAATAAATTTAGATAATTTTTCTTGATTGTAACTAAATTCATTAACTAATCTTTGATAACCCTCTGCTTCCTCAGCTGCATTTAAGTCTTGCCTCTGAACATTTTCAACAATTGCAAATTCTAATGACTTGACATCGTTAACATTTAAAATAACAACAGGTACCTCGTGTAAACCTGCGTTTTGTGAAGCAATCCACCTACGCTCTCCTGCAATAATTTCATATTTTCCACTAAGCTTACTGTCAGGTCTTACAACAATAGGTTGAATTACACCTTGTTCTTTTATTGATTGGGAGAGTTCCTCTAAGCTTTCCTTATTAAAATGTTTCCTTGGTTGAAATCTATTTCTAGTTAAATCATTTATAGATAACTTATTTATTTGAGTTTTCTTTTCTGTTTCACCCAACAATGATGACAACCCACGGCCTAAACCTTTTTTTATTCGGCTTTCTATCATTATGCAGCACTCTCCATTATTTCCTCTTGTTTTAAAAATTCTTCAGCAAAACTAGAATATGACTTACTTCCCGTACATAATTTATCGTATATTAAAACTGGTGTTCCATGAGAAGGTGCTTCTGAAAGCCTAACATTCCTTGGAATTACTGTTTTATAAACTTTGCTTTGAAAAAATTTTCTAGCCTCAGATTCTACCTCACTAGAAAGTTTATTTCTTTTGTCAAACATTGTTAATAAAACTCCCCTTATGCTTAGTTCGGGGTTTAAATTTATTTTTATTCTATCAATGGTTTTTATTAATTGACTTACTCCTTCAAGCGCAAAAAATTCCGCTTGAAGAGGAACTATTAGAGACTTTGCAACTACTAAAGCCATTATAGTTAATAAACTTAGCGAAGGTGGACAATCAATAAATATATAAGAAAAATCGTTTTTTTGACTATTGATATAGTTTTCAATTTTATCTTTTAGTAAAAAAGCTCTTCTGTTTTCACTTGCAGTTTCAACCTCTAAACCTGACAAGTCTACATTTGATGAAACTATTTTTAAATTTTTTATTTTTGTATCCTGTATAGCTTCTTCAAATTCACAATTTCCATTTAACACCTCATAAATAGTTTTTGAACTTCCTTTATTTGATAATCCAAGACCTGTCGTTGCGTTGCCTTGTGGATCAAGATCTATTACTAGAACCTTTTTTTTTTGAAAAGTTAATGCTGTTGCTAAATTTATTACTGTAGTAGTTTTGCCTACTCCACCCTTTTGATTTATAACTGAAATTATCTGAGTATTGCTCAATTTGTTTTTTTTCTAAGTTCACTTATTTCTAATATCATCGAATCACCACTTGTGGCACTTACCCTTTGCTTATACTTAATATCCCAACTTTTTGAAGCTTGAATTATATTTTCTTTTCCTGTTTTACCTTGAAAAATAATAATTTTTTTCCATTTTTTTGATTTACTGTGTATAAGTTCAAAAATTACACTTAATGGTTTGAAGGCTCTTGCAACAAAAACATCATTATTAAATTCAAATTCATCATCTAAGATATTTTTATTAATTAGTTGAACGTTTAATTTTAATTCGTCGATAATCTTTTTTAAAAATTTTATTTTTTTTGGACTTTTCTCTAAAAGCATAACTTTAAAGGTCTCTCCTCTGTCTTTACCTAAGATTGCCAGAATTAAACCTGGAAAACCAGCACCAGAACCTAGGTCTAGTATATTTTTATCATTTTTATCAATAAAATCAATAACTTGTGCGCTATCTAAAAAATGCCTGTCCCAAATGTTATTTTTTGTTGATTTTCCGATTAAATTAAGTTTTTCATTCTCCTTTTTTAATATTTTTTCGTATTTTATTAGATCATTGGTAGTTTCACGTGAAACACTATAAATTCTACAAAATGTAGTAAACGCCGATTCCTTTACCATTTATGCTAATTTAACTTTTTTTGACCTCTTTTTTACATGCGAAAGTAAAATATATACTGCTGCAGGGGTAATTCCATCAATTCTTAAAGCCTGGCCAAGCGTTTTAGGGCTAATTAGCTTAAATTTACTCTTAACTTCATTTGATAATCCGCTTAGTTTTGAATAATCTAGATCTTTAGGTATTAATAAATTTTCGTCTTTTCTAAAAGAAATTATATCAGCTTCCTGCTTTTCAAGATATCCAGAATAATGGGCAGATATTTCAATTTGTTCCTCTTCTATCTTGCTTGCGCTTGGAATCTTCTTCCAAATCCTCCTGAGATCAGTAAATTTGACTCCCTTCCTAGATAAAATTTCAAAAGCAGATCTTTTAACACCATCTTTTGCAATCTTTATATTAAATTTTTGGGCCTCGTTTGGTGATATTTTTAAAGATTGTAAATAATTGCTTAACATATTGATTTTATTAGTTTTTTTTGTAAATATTGAATTCCTTTCAGACTGAACAAGGCCTATGTTAATTCCAATTTGCGTTAATCTTGTATCAGCATTGTCAGCTCTTAGGCTTAATCTATATTCTGCTCTTGAAGTAAACATTCTATATGGTTCTGCTACTCCTTTTGTAACTAAATCATCTATCATCACTCCAATATAAGCTTGTGCGCGATCTAGTATTAGCGATTCCTGTTTTTTTAAAGACAAAGCTGAATTAATTCCTGCCATTAAGCCTTGCGCGGCAGCTTCTTCATAGCCGGTCGTTCCATTAATTTGCCCAGCAAGATATAGTGAACTAATTTTTTTAGTTTCAAGTGTATGATGTAACTCGCGAGGATCGACATAATCGTATTCAATTGCATAACCTGGTCTAATTATTTTGGTACGCTCTAAACCATTGATTTTACTCAATAATTCTGCCTGAATATCAGCTGGTAAAGAAGTAGAAATACCATTTGGATATACAGTACTATCGTCTAACCCTTCTGGCTCTAAGAAAATTTGGTGTCTTATCTTTTCAGAAAACTTTACTATTTTATCTTCAATTGATGGGCAGTACCTTGGCCCAACTCCCTTAATACTTCCAGAATACATTGCACTTTTTTTTAAATTTTTATTTATAATCTCATGAACTTTTTTATTTGTATAAGTAATGCTGCAAGCAATTTGTTTATTGTAAATTTTTTTTGTTAGAAAAGAAAAAAACTCAGGATTTGTATCTGCATCTTGTTTTTCCAAATTTTCATAATTTATTGTTGAACCATCAAGTCTTGGTGGAGTTCCTGTTTTCAGTCTTCCCAATTTCATTTTGAATTTTTCAAGTTGCTCACTTAATCCAGTAGATGGTTTTTCGTTGTGCCTACCTGCTGGAGTTCTCTCATTACCGATATGAATTAAACCATTTAAAAAAGTTCCTGTTGTTAAAATCATTTTTTTACAATTTATTTTTTTTCCAGACTTTGCGTGAAACCCTATTATTTGATTTTTTTCAAAAATAAACTCAACTACAGGGTCCGAAAAAACCTTTAAATTACAATAACTTAAGAGTATTTCTTGCATATATTTCTTGTATAAAAAACGATCTGATTGAGTTCTGGGGCCTCTTACTGCCGGCCCTCTACTTCTATTTAATAATCTAAATTGTATTGCGGATTTATCAGCTACAACACCCATTACTCCATCCAGAGCATCTATTTCTTTAACTAAATGACCTTTGCCCAATCCACCAATAGCAGGATTACATGACATCTCTCCTATTGTTTCTATTTTATGAGTAAATAAAGCGGTATTCACACCCATACGAGCGGCTGCTGCAGCTGCCTCGCAACCCGCATGACCTCCACCAATTACTACAACATCAAATGACAAATCATTATTCATGAGTTTAATTTACAGGTGAATATAATATTTACAAGAATAGATGCAACATAATGTAAAAAAGCCTTATTTTACATACTTATTTCTTGTTTTCAAAATTTAGATTTTTCTATTGAATATCTATTTACCAATGCAAAAATCATTAAAAATACTACCAAGGAGTTCTTCTACATCTACCTTGCCAACAATCATTCCTAAATGTTTTGTGGCTAATCTTAGATCTTCTGCTGCTTTATCAAAATCTTCTTCTTCGTTTTTTCTTTTAAATTTTTCTAAATGGTGAACGCAAGCAAGTAAATTTTGTCTGTGCCTTTCTCGCGTAATTAAAATTTGCTCAGAATTTAAGAATTTATTTTTTAAATTACTTTTTATTTTTAAAATTAACTTATTTATATTTTTATTATTCTTAATCGAAATAAGTATATGATTATATTTTTTAAAATTTTTATTTAATTTGGCTGTTGTCAAATCAGATTTATTTATTACTAATATAGAATTTTTAGTCAGTAATTTCTCTAAAACCTTAGTAAAATCAACATTTTTGGCGGATACAATCACTAGTTTTAAATCTGCATCTTCTGCTCTTTTTAGAGCAATTTTAATTCCTTTTTTTTCAATTTCATTTTTTGAATTTCTTATTCCGGCTGTATCAGAAATAATAACTGGATAACCATCTAAGTTTAAATGAGTTTCAACTACATCTCTTGTAGTTCCTGCTATTTCAGAAACAATTGCAACTTCTCTTTTAGAAAGGTAGTTTAATAAACTAGACTTGCCTGAGTTTGGTGGACCAACAATTGCAATTTTGAAACCTTCCCTTATTCTTTCACCAACTTTTTGATCGTTTAAATTTTTTTTAATCTCTTTTAATACTGTACTAGTATTTTTTTTTATTTCTTTATAAATATTCTTAGGTAGATCATCCTCAGGAAAATCAATTTTTGCCTCGATGTGAGATAAACTTTTTAATAACTTGTCTCTCCAGGAATTAAATATACTTGCCGATGATCCCCCCATGATTTTAAGAGCTTGTTTTCTTTGTATTTCGGTTTCGGATGTTATTAAATCAGCTATACTCTCTGCTTTTAATAAATTTATCTTACCATTTTGAAATGCTCTTTTTGTAAACTCACCAGGTTCTGCTAAGCGACAGTTTTTTATTTTTAATATCTCTGTGTGCATAGCATTAATAACTGCTCTGCTACCATGCACATGAAATTCTGCTAAATCCTCACCTGTGTAGCTGTTTGGACCTGGAAACCATATAATTACGCCTTCATCAATCGTCTCCTTGCTCCCATTTTTATTGAATTTTTTAAGGGTGGCGACTCTTGGCTTTGGCAGATTACCATTTGTTAAATTTTTAATAACTTTAGATGTATTTTCACCAGAAACTCTTATTACTGCCACGCCAGATATACCCGAGCCAGATGACAATGCAAAAATAGTCATTTATTATTTAAACCATTCGTATTTATTTCCATATTTTTCCAAAATTTTTTTATATGGTGCATATTTTTCTAAATTGTGTTTATAAATAGACTCCCTAATCTGAACATTGCTTGCAGTTTTTGATATCAAATCTTTTCTTTTGTAAAACTCCAAACATTTTTTATCCCAAGGTATATTACAGAACTCCATCAATCTTTTGGACTCTTTTTCAGGACTTTCAACTAAAGTTTCGAATTGAAGATCATATATTACTTTGGGATTTTTTCTTTTCATATCATCCATTATTTTTAAATAATTATCAAAATATTTAAAAATATTTTCTAAGTTATGACACCACGCTAATGCAGTGAGATTATTCTGAAAAATTGAAACAATTGAAGAAAGTTTATCTCTTTTACAATGAATGAACTTAGCATTAGGATAAATTTCTTTAAGAAAGTTTATATAAAAGAAATTATCTAAAGACTTGTCTGTAAATAAAAAATTAGATTTCTCTGATAACAGTCCTTTTTGCTCATATATATTATATAATTCTTTTCTAATGTTATCTATATCTCCTAAATTTAAATTTTTTCTTTGGAGTATTTTATTTAAGAAATAACGCCCGACTACTCCTGTCTCTTCTCCCAATAAAATATTTTTTTTTCCAGAAGCTATTATCCTTTCAACTAATGTTGACCCAGATCTTGGAACGCCAAAAATGAATATTGGACTAATTTCATTTTTACTATTACTTAATTTTTTTTCTATTTTTCCTTCTTTTATTATTTGATGAATATCTTCAAAACAATATTTTAAATTTAGATCAAATTGCTTTTTATTTCTAATATAGAAGCTAGAATGACCTTTGATTAAATAATCGAATTCTTGTTCATAATTTTTTGATTGTCGTTCATATTTAGCTAACAAAAAATTTCCATAAGCTAAATTATTCACTGTTACTTTCTTATTAGATAAAATGTTATTAATTTTTTTTCTCAAATCTGCTGTTAATGTTTTTTTTTCTAGATCGCTGAGGAAAAAATCATTCATCAAATTATTTGGCTCTGTATCTACAGCTAATTTATAGAGTTTAGTTGCTTTTTCAAATTCACCCATTTCTCTATGAACCTCTGCCAAATTATGAATAGAGTTGGCATACTTTGGTACTATTGATATTGCTTTTTCAAAACATTTTATTGCATTGGGGAAATCATTTAAATCTCTATACAATAATCCAAGATTATTATGTGTGGCTACTAGTTTTGGATTTATTTCAATAGCTTTTTTAAAATATTCCACAGCTTTTTTAATTTCTTTTAGTGCTATACAAACTTCGGCTAAGCTATGAAAAGCCATTGCAAAATTACTTTGAATGGAAACTGTTTTTTCTAAATATGTTTTTGCCTCATTAATTTTTCCCAAATTAAAAAGCGCCACACCCAAATTATAATTTGCATTCGTGTGTTTAGGGTTAATTTCTAGAGCTTTATTATAATACTTTAATGCTTCTTCAATTTGACCAATTTCTTTATATACAGTTCCTAAATTTGTTATTGCTGATAAATTTTTTGGTTCTATTTTAATAGCTTCATGTAAATAATCTTTAGCTTTTAAAAAATCTCTGTGTGATGCATAAATTGTTGCTAAGAGTGAATTTGAATTGAAATGATTAGGGTCAATGCTAAGAATTTTATGACAAATCATTTCAGCATTTTTAAGATCTCTTTTTTTATAGCTTTCTAAAGCTTCAATAAAATCATCTTTTAATGTTTTTTTATTTTTATTCATTTTTAATGAATATATTTAATTTTTTAAAATTTTGATAGATTTATATGTGCTTGTCTACAAATGTATTGGCAAATTTTTAATAAATAAAGAAATTATAAAATTAGTAATTTTTATATTAGCCCGGCTTATTCATTGAAGTAAAGAAATCTGCATTATTTTTTGTATTTTTTAATTTAGAAAGTAGAAATTCTATTGCATCCATCGTTCCCATTGAACTTAGTATTTTTCTTAAAACATTCATTTTTAATAAATCATCATTTTTGAATAGCAATTCTTCTCTTCTTGTTCCAGATCTAGTAATATCAATTGCAGGATATATTCTTTTATCAGAAATTTTTCTATCTAATATTAATTCACTATTACCTGTACCTTTAAATTCTTCAAATATTACTTCATCCATTCTACTACCAGTATCTATAAGTGCTGTTGAAATAATTGTAAGAGAGCCACCTTCTTCTATATTTCTTGCTGCGCCAAAAAATCTTTTTGGTCTTTGTAAAGCATTAGCATCTACTCCCCCTGTTAAAACTTTACCTGAACTAGGAATAACAGCATTGTAGGCCCTTCCAAGTCTTGTTATTGAGTCTAATAAAATAATTACATCTTTTTTATGTTCAGTTAACCTTTTGGCTTTTTCTATAACCATTTCAGCTACGGCAACATGTCTGGAGGCAGGTTCATCAAAAGTAGAGCTTATTACTTCACCTTTTACTGACCTTTGCATATCTGTTACTTCTTCTGGACGTTCGTCTATAAGTAAAACCATCAGGTAACATTCTGGATGATTTTTTGCTATTGAATGAGCAATATTTTGTAAAATTATTGTTTTACCAGCCTTGGGAGGAGAAATAATTAAAGATCTTTGTCCTTTTCCAATAGGACTTACAAGATCTATAAGCCTTGCTGTTTGGTCTGGTTTTTTTTCAACTTTAGTTATTTCAACTTCCATTTTTAATTGTTCATCTGGATAAAGTGGGGTTAGGTTATCAAATGCAATTTTATTTCTAGATTTCTCAGGATTGTCAAAGTTAATTTTTTCTGCTTTTAATAAAGCAAAATATCTTTCTTGATCTTTAGGTGCTCTTATTTCACCTTCTACAGAGTCACCAGTTCTTAATCCAAATTTTCTAATTTGGTTTGGACTCACATAAATATCATCAGGACCAGGTAGATAATTTGATTCTTTTGCTCTTAAAAAACCAAAGCCATCTTGTAAAACCTCTAAAACTCCACCGGCTGTTATCTGTTCATTTTTATCAGCTAATTTTTTGAGTATAGCAAATAAAATTTCCTGCTTTCTTAACGTGCTTGGGTTTTCTATATTTAACTTTTCAGCTTCTGCAATAAGCTCTGCTGGTGTTTTTTTTTTAAGTTCTTCTAGGTTCATATGTGTGGGTGTTTTTTGTTGAGAAACGTATAATTAATATAATAGCTTTTTATAAAATTACAAGTCTCATAATGGTTTAAAAACTACGACTATAATTATGCCTATTAACAAAACAGTAGGTATTTCGTTGATTATTCTATAAAATTTAGAGGAATAAGAGTTATTACTTTCAGCAAATTTTCTTATGCTTTGAAACAAGAAGAAATGATAAATAGTCAATATAATGACAAAAATAAACTTAAGCTGGAGCCAGAGAGAGCCAAAATTATCAATACCAATCGAATGAATTAACAATATCCCAAATATCCAAGAGATGATCATGGCTGGATTCATAATATAAATAAACAGTCTTCTTTCCATGACCTTAAAAGTAGACATTAAATCTTCAGATTTATTATCTCTTACGGCCTCGCTATGATAAACGAATATTCTGGGTAGATATAAAAGCCCTGCCATCCAAGAAATCACAGCTATAAGATGAATAGATTTAAATAGTAGGTATGTATTCATTTATTTTTTAGGCTTTCTTTTTTTTTAGGCTTTCTGGAAACAATGCTATCATAGTAGACTGTTTGATCTTGCAAACTCTCCCAATCAGAGTTCCAATATCCGATAGTTCTATGTCTGTAAATCCCAAGTTTTAAGTAGCCTGAATTACATGTTTCAGCTAGAGTTTTAATATTTTTGAGATCGGCAATTACTTCATTATTTTTGTAAATAATAAATCTTCCTGTATCATCTTTTTTCCATAGAACATGCAATTTCACATGCGTCCACTTTCCTTTTAAATCATTTATTTTTCCAATTATTACTGGATCAA
>MDSV01212986.1_pt1 | contig 12402 bp, 7 predicted proteins | sample 810851 | NCBI WGS metagenome assembly MDSV01 (sample SAMN05326640, study PRJNA326480) | marine metagenome | isolation source: seawater | place: Atlantic Ocean: North East | collected 2012
GGTAGCTAATGAAATTGGTGTCTTCGACGAGTGCTCTTGTCACCTTGATGAAATGAGAACGTTGCTTTGATATCAGATATGACATGGCCATCGATCCACTGGATACGCCATAGTAGGATTTGAATGCTGGAAAGTCAGAATCCATAAGTACATCTAATATGCCAGCAGTAAATGCACATTTTAAACTTCCTCCTTCCAAAACCAATGTGTCAAAGTTCATATCTGTATAATGTTCAAATGAGTTCATTTGAGTTCAAATGAGTTCATATTATTTCAGTTTTAAGGTGTTCTAATAAATTTGAACACTCAACGCAAGGGATCAGCTTAACCAAATTATCCATGCGAATTCTAGTTAGTTAGATTTAGAATAGTAAGCAATCCGTGATACTTTGTCTGTTCAATTAATAAATCAAGATATTTGAGGCTAGATTTGCCTTTTTCTCCTGAATACAGTTTTGCAGTAAGGGAGTAATAGTAAATCGACAGTGTCCTCTCTTCATGTATCGCAAGTTTCGCCAAATCGATGCTCTCTATGATTTGTATGGCTTCATCTTTCTTGTGAAGTAAGTATAAAATCCACGCTTGAAATATTTCATAACTGGGGTCAAGTCGATCATATTTATAGGCCATCTCCTGTGAGGACTTCATCGCTTCTATTGAGTTGTAGTATTCATTTAAAAGGCCTGTATCATTAGATAATATAAGCCATTCAGCGATTCTTAATTTAAATATATGTACGCGAGTTGACCAAAGTTCAGTATCCTTTTGGATGCCAGTAATGATTAATTTTCGAAAGCCTTTTTTCTGGTTTGTTTTCGTTTTAATTCCATTTTTTAAAGCGAGCAGATTCAATCCCAGCATTCTCGCTTGAGGTGTTGGATGCAGGGCCGCATCATAACGGTCAATTAGCTTTAGGCCTTGGACTGCTGCATTTATATTGCCGCCAGTATAGATAGATCCAGCGGCGATAAGTGAGTTGGCAAACATTTTTTCTTCTTCTGAAGTAGCCGTTGCTAAATAATCTTCCATATATGGTTTTCCGACTCCATGTAAAAAATCCATTGGAGGGAATGCTAATGAGAAAATACGAGCTTTTGGAGTTCTATTTAGCTTTTTCCATGTTTCAGTTGGATAAGCATTAATTCTAAGTAAATAAAAAGTGAGTTGGTTTATTTCCCTTAACTTTTGTGGGGATATAATAAAATTTCCCTTGTGTTTAAATTGATTTAAAATCTGCTCGATAGCCTGAATCGTTTTGGTTATCGTTGCAGGGCTCGTGTCGAAATCTTTTATGGTGTTCTCGGGCTTAAAGATTTCATGATTCTCTTTTTTCGTTTCGGCTGCCTTGTGAAAATGATGGTTATTCCATTTGTCATAGCTTGGCGCACCAGTATACCTAGCCAGTGCATTAAGTGACGTATATGAAAGGGGACTATTTTGCTTGATTATTCCAAAAAACCTTCTCAATGTGCTTACGCTTAGGCTAAAACGTTGGTCAAACCGCTTAAGTTCTTGAGAGAGTATGATGCAGTCACGTGTACATGTGACCTCAAAACCGAGCTTGTTTTCAACGTCAGCACGCAATTTGATTGTAGCAGGTGTTGGGGTGATTTTCATTCTTCTTTCGTAGATTTCGAGTCACTCACCAAGGGCCATGGTGTTTTGGCTACTTTTTGATGTCCAGCAAGCCAAAGCGTGGTGCCATCTGGCGTAAACCTACCGGTGTAATAACTGTCATCAGAAACATGCTCCCAATTGAGGCCGTTGTCGATTGAACGGTCGATGCCCTTAGATCCGATTGCAATGCATTCGCTATCGTGGTTTGGTCTCCAAATGATACATGACCTATATCCGGGCCCAGCCCCCTCAGATCGCAAGGTCCAATTTGATCCCCCGTCAGATGTATAGGCAAGATTTCCAACGTTGTGTGTTTGATTCTCCCAATCTCCTCCAATCATGATTCCCTTTTTTTCATTTTTGAAAGCAATTGCGAACGCACCAGTCATTGTCCCGCCTTGAATTAATGGTGTGTTCGTGACGTCCCAAGTAAGTCCTTGATCTGCTGTGTGGAAGACTCTTGAAGCGCCTCCACCTGTCGCGATCCAGGCATGCGACCCAACGCAAGAGATGTTGCCATTGCTCGCTGCAAATGCGGCTTCTCCCTCTAGAGTAGGTGGTAGGGATGAGCAATCTACGCTATGCCAATCACCTCCGCTGTTGTGTGTCATGAAAATAGACAGGCAATCTCCAATGGGGTCTCCCATCACAATGCCATGGTTTGAATCCCAGAATTGCATCGCATCCCAAAAGGTTCGTTCATCGTAATCGGCATGAACAACTGTCGATGATTTTAAATCATTTAATGGCGCACGAATGATAAATCCAGGGGCTGAAATCCCTACGGCAATCATTTTGTCGTCAACGATATAGCAAGATCGGAAGGAGGGGTATATAACGCTGTCTTCAGGAGTCTTTACAGTCCAACGCGTGGTGTCCCATGTTTCACCTCCGTTGGATGTGAATCCAATGAACCCCTCAGAGCCAGCAAATGCAATTTTGTTAGAATCGGCCACGTGAATCGTTCTGATACTGGCGTCAAATGATTGGGCCGTACACGTAAATGTTAGGGCTGACAGAATGCATATAGATAAAAAATGTGTTTGCTTTTTGACGCTGACGCGCATAATAAAACGATCTGTTTTGGTTATGGCCTTAATATATGATGTGAGAATGGATTGGTGAAAGTATATTTGGTTAAAAATGAACAAATGCGTGTTATCATATTCCTTTTCATCACGGCTGCTTTTTTGTCATGCGGTGAAACCTCTTCTTTCGTTTTGAAACCAAGTGAAATCACTTATCCTCAGACCAGAGTTGTTGATCAAAAAGACACAATCTGGGGTGTTGAGGTGTCGGATCCATACAGGTGGCTTGAGGATGACAGGGCTCCTGAAGTGGAGCAGTGGGTGAAAGATGAAAATGAAGTCACTAGAAAATATCTTGATGCGCTTCCACTTCGAAATGTGTTAAGAGCGAGGTATGAAAAGCTATTTAATTATGAGAAGGTGGGCATTCCGCGCAAAGTGGGTGAGACGTATTTTATTACAAGAAATGATGGCCTGCAAAATCAAAGTGTGATTTATATCTTCGACGAGTTGGGGGGGGAAGAGCGAGTCTTTCTTGATCCAAATACGCTAAGTGAGGATGGGACGATTACGGCTTCTCTAGGTGGAGCCTCAGACGATGGTAAGTTTGTGACCGTGATTAAAAGTGAGTCAGGATCTGATTGGCAGGAAATTAAAGTCATAGAAATCGAGACAGGAAAAGAGTTAGATGATGAACTTAAGTGGGTGAAATTTAGTGGCACAAGCTGGGTAAATGATGGATTTTACTACAGTCGTTATCCCAAGCCAGATGGAAGTGCTTTTAGCTCTGAGAATGTTTTTCACAGTGTGTATTATCACAAGCTAGGTACTGCTCAATCTGAAGATGAATTGATTTATAGAGATGAAAAAGAACCCAACAGATATCATTTTGCCTATGCCACCGAGGATAACAAATACTTGATCCTAAATGTTTCAACAGGAACAGACGGCAACAGTCTACTTGTTAAAGATCTTGCGCAAAAAGATTCTGAGTGGCAAGTGTTGGTCTCGGGCTTTAAAGATCACAGCTCCGTGGTTGAACATATAGACGGGAAGATTTTAGTACTAACAGATATTGACGCGCCCAAATACAGGTTGGTCGCTGCCGATACAAGTGTCGATTTGTCGGACAGGTCGCTTTGGACAGATGTTATTGCAGAGTCAGAACATTTGCTTGAATCGGTCAATGCTTCAGCGGGTCACTTATTTGCAACCTACTTGCGCAATGCATGCCATGCCGTTGTCCAGTTCGATGTGGATGGTGGGCATGCATTGGAAATAGAATTGCCAAGTAAAGTAGGGTCTGTGGGTGGATTTGGTGGTAAAATGAATGCAGAAGAAGTATTCTATGCCTTTACCTCTTTTACACACCCCACAAGTATCTACAGGTTGGACATTGAAAGCGGAGTCAGTCACGCGTACAGTAGTCCTGAGGTGAGATTTAAGCCAGAGGGTTATGAGACAAAGCAGGTGTGGTATACATCAAAAGATGGAACGCAAATACCCATGTTTATCGTCCACAGGCGTGGGCTTTTATTAAATGGTCAAAACCCCACGCTTTTGTATGCATATGGTGGGTTTAACATCAGCCTCACGCCTAGTTTCAGTGCGTCAAACATCGTATTCTTAGAAAGAGGAGGTGTCTATGCAATGCCTAATTTACGAGGAGGCGGAGAGTTCGGAGAGGATTGGCATAAAGCGGGGATGCTTCTTGACAAACAAAATGTATTCGATGACTTTATCGCTGCGGCGGAGTATTTAAAATCTGAACGATACACCAACTCTGAAAACCTTGCCATTGAAGGTCGGTCAAATGGGGGCTTGTTAATCGGTGCAGTGATGACGCAACAGCCCGACTTGGCAGCGGTTGCATTTCCTGGCGTGGGCGTGATGGATATGCTGAGGTACCATAAGTTTACAATTGGTTGGGGGTGGATCCCTGAATACGGATGTGTCGACAGCACGGAAGTGGACTTTAAGAATCTGTATTCATTTTCTCCTGTACACAATTTAAAAGAAGGAACGTCTTATCCAAGTACGATGGTGACGACTTCGGATCATGACGACAGAGTTGTCCCTGCCCATTCCTTTAAATTCGCAGCCAGACTTCAAGCGGTTCATAAGGGTGACAGACCCGTATTAATACGCATTGAAACTGGAGCAGGTCATGGTGCTGGAAAGCCGACTTCAAAAATCATTGATGAACAGGCTGACAAATGGGCATTTCTTTTTCATGAAGTAGCAAGTCATTAAAGATTGGTATATTATATTGTGCCCATGATCAAAAGATTTTCTTTTCACTTTTCCTCCTTTTTAATGTTCTGTGCGTTGTTTTTCAGCGCAAATCTTTCAGCCCAAACGGTGAATGGTGTGGTTTCAGATGAAAATTCAAGGGCACCTATGCCAGGGGTGACGGTTCAACTCGTTTGTGGTGGTGAAGGGATTAACGTTGTTCCCACAGATTCTGAGGGTGCGTTTTCCATAGATGTTGGGGGGCATGAAATGTGTGAGTTGATTTTTTCTTTTATAGGATATTCAAAAAAATCGATGTCAATTTCTGACATAGCAGGAACGAATCTTTTAAACGTCCTTCTTGAAGAAGAAGCGTTGTCATTAGAAATGGCTGTAGTCTCTGCGAGTATTTCAGAACGTCCTGTAGAAGAAGAGGTTGTTCCAATAGAGGTATTGAAACCTTATTTGGCCTCAAGTACAAATTCAGTTGGGTTAAAGGGGTTGGTCGGCAAGACTTCGGGGGTGTCTATTATGGACTCCCAGGTAAGTATTCGAGGAGGCAGTGGATATAGCTATGGTGTGGGGTCTCGTGTTTCTTTACTCTTAGATGGAATGCCTTTGCTTTCTGGAGATATGGGTGAAATCTGGTGGTCCTATCTGCCGATGGAACATATCGGACAGGTCGAGGTCATCAAAGGAGCCGCTTCATCCCTTTATGGGACGAGTGCATCTAATGGCGTAATACATTTTAGAACGGTTTGGCCTGGCTCGAAACCAGAGACAGTCATCAGTGCATTCAATGGCATCTACAGTGATCCGAAGAATGACGCGTGGCGATGGTGGGATCAGAGTTTTTCACCTGTTTTAAACGGTGCGTCAATTTCTCACAGGAGAGCTTGGGATAAAGTCGATTTGGTCATCGGTGGTAATGTGCTGTCAGACAAAACCTATCTTTCTGTAGGGCATGAACAGAGGGCAAGAGTCAGTGCTAAACTTAGATTCAGACCTAAGAGTGGGTTGTTGTTTGGGATAAGTGGAATTGCCCAATACCAGCAGATGGGACGCTTTATATTGTGGGATGATTTTGAGACCTCAGCTTATGACCCAATGGAGGGAACGTCCAGTGAGGATCAATGGTTAAATCTGAACATTGACCCCTGGGTGAGCTATGCCGGCGCGAATGGAGGGCTCCATAAGCTTACAAATCGATTTTACAGAACATCCCGTTATAACTCAAGTGGCAAAGTGACATCGGCGAGTAATCTGTATATGTCTGAGTACAAATATTCTCGAAAACTTTCTGATCAATTTGAAGCTCAAGCTGGCGGATTCTTAAGTGTTCAAACATCTTTCAGTTCTCTCTATCCAGGCATCGCTTTGGCAACGCTAAATCCAGCTATTTTTGGTCAAGTGGAGGGAAATCATGGTCGTTTGCGGACTGTTTTTGGGGCTCGATTAGAAAAAAATATTAATCCAGGTTTTTATGAGGAATCATCCGGTCCAGTTTTAAGAGCAGGAATCAATTACGAGATTGCTCCAGGAACAAACTTTCGGGCGTCTTATGGTGAATCCTACAGGTTTGCATCTCTCGCTGAAAGATATTTTTCTACGACTTTGACTGATGGAATAGACATCGTTGGTAACCTCGACTTGAAAAGTGAATCGGGAATTAATTTAGAAGCGGGCATTAAAAAGAAGCTTCGTGTTGGTGAGAAAAACATCTATTTAGATGCAGCTGTGTTCATGCTCCAATATGAAGATATGATTGAGTATACTTTACGTCCTCAGCTAACTCCAGATGGGGGGATTATTTTAGAAGATGGTGTGTTACAGTTTTATTTCCAAGCACTGAACATAGGCAAGAGCAGAATATCAGGTTTCGAATTGTCAGCGAATGGTGAGGTTGATGTCGCGGGGATTCCTGTGAGGATTTTCGGTGGGTATACGTATCAGTATGCTGGTGACCTTTCGCGGGACACATCTCAAGTCAACATGGGGGCATATCTAGCAAATTTCTTAGATAGCTTCGGAGAAACACGTGATTCATTAGTCACTGCTGGATCTCTCCTCAAATATAGAAATAGTGGGACTTTTAAGTTTGATGTTGAGGCGGATTTAGGTCCAATAACGGTGGGCGCATCAATCAATAAGCAGGATTATATTGATGAAATAGATTGGTATTTTAACGAGTTGGTGTCGGGACTTGCAAATTTTAGGGAGCAGTTTACGGACGGATTCTCATCGATTGATTCCAGGATTGTTTACAAGCCAAATAAAGATGCGAGTTTGTCCTTTATCGTGACAAACATTAAAAACGCAATTATTTCGAGTAGACCAGGTATTATAAGTGCACCCCGAAGTTTCGTGTTGAGGTTTGATTATAAATTTTAGCGATATCTTTTAAAAGATGTACGGTGTTTATTCGTTTTTATCTATAATTTCTCTTAGCCGATAGCATTCTTTCTGTGTCCAATCTCGGACTTCTGTAAGTAGCTGTTCTGCATCATCTCCTATAAATGTAGGTCCAAAGCTCACGTGGGCTTCTATGATTGGCGCTCCGAAATGTTTAAATGCATGTGGAATAAACCACTCTTTGTTAACCCATGCGATATTTGCATTTTTATATTCAATTGCTGCAGGAGAAATTTGAAATCTATTATCCGCACAGGTATAAAAAATTCCTTTTTTATACGGAAGGAGTTCGGGCCCTTTGCAAGTTGTGCCTTCTGGAAAGATAACAACACCGTATCCATTGTCAAATCTGTCTTTTACGGCAAGTCTTGTAGCTGTGCGGCTTTCTTTGATGTCACGTTTGACCCAAATAGTTCCTATTAAAGATGCGCCCCACCCTATAATGGGCCAAGATTTGGTCTCGTGTTTGGCAACAAAGACCACAGGAAACGAGGTCGGTAAAACGACAGCATCCAGATATGATCGGTGATTCCCCATAACAATCGCTGGTTCAGATGGTGGCGTGCCGTGCCAGTGAATTTTAACACCAAGTATTTTGTGGGTGCCATTCAAAAATGCTGTAAATAAATTATGGATTATTTTTTGTTTTACGTCTTCTTTTCTTCTCGATATAAACGCAAATATTGAGAAGCATAAGATCCCTATTGAGACGATGCTGACCCACATTAAGAACGCCACCAATCTTAAAACAGCTCTGACTATATGCAAAATCTTATAATTTTGTAATGAGGCTCGAAGTTAAGGTAAGCAGAGTTTATGTGAGATATGTTTAAATTTTCTTGGTAAATCAACCGCGATTTCAATGTTTTCTTTTGTCATTGGATGCGTGAAAGAAAGTTTTGTGCACGCTAAAAACATCCCTTGTCCTGTGTATTTCTTATCTCCACTGTATAATTGATCACCTAAGATAGGATGTCCAATACAAGCGAGATGTCTTCTAATTTGATGGGTTCGTCCTGTTTTGGGATACACTTTTACGAGTGTAGCGGACCCGAAAACAGGCCATGATGTTGACCCAATAATTTCAATCTCAGAATGGGCCTCTTTGGCATTAATTTTTACGCGGATTGTTGCCTCGGTGATGCATGGAGTGCCGGCAATTAAGGCCATGTATTCCTTATGTATGGTTCTTTTTTCAAAGGCTTCTCCCAGACCTGATGCTGCGCCCGTTGTTTTCGCGAAAAGCACAGGGCCATGCGTTGCTTTATCGAGGCGATGAACGGCCAACGGTGAATTAAAAGAGTCATCTAAAGTGCTTTTAATCAGCAATTTTTTAACTACAAACTCAAGTGTATGTTTACCATTACCCTTGGTTGTAATCCCAGCACGTTTAAGCACACAAGCACACACATTATCTTCCCACAAAACACTTGTTTCACTTGTGTTTTTTGGCTGGATTTTATAGGATTGATTTGGCATTTCTTTCAGTGCTAAAGTATCTCCAAATGACACCCAAGTTCCGGTTTCTCCTTTTGTCCCATTCACATAAATGAGGCCGTTTTTAATGGCTTTTTTAACTGATTTTCGAGATGTGAGATGTGTAAATTGTCCAATTGCACCTTCTTGAAGTCGCATCGACTTTGAATCAAAGGGATCGTGATTCCATTTGGATATGATGACTTCAATCATGCATAAAATGTAAACCATGTTCTTCAAAATGTTGCATATTGTTTCACATTATTTAACTTTGTGAACTTATTTTTTATTTTTAGTCTTTTTTAAATCTTTATATGAAGCTCTTCGTTGCTAAACTCAATCGTGAGACCACAGAAGCAGAACTAACTGAAAACTTTTCTCAATTCGGTGGTGTCGTGTCTGTTAAAGTTGTGACCGATCGTGACACTGGTCAATCAAAATGTTTTGGTTTTATTGAAATGGCCACTATGGAAGCTGGTGAAGCTGCCATTGCAGGTCAAAACGGACAAGAATTTATGGGATTCCGTATGGTTGTTAAGGAAGCGGAGGATAAGCCTCGTGCACCGAGACCTTCATTTGGTGCCAATTCTGGTGGGAAGCCAGGGGATGCTTCATCAAGAGGCAGTTTTTCCAAGGATGGAGGTTCAGCGCCTGGAAGTTTTGACAACAAAGGAGATCTGAAAAAATCAGGTAATTTTTCAACAACCATTAACAAGAAGCGTACCCCTTCAAAAAAGCCCAAAGGTGGACCAGACAAGTATGCTGATGGGCCTAGAACGGTTGTTCATTCAAAAAGGCCCAAATCAAATCGAAATCAATGGCTAGATGATTTAGATGATTTTTGATGAGCTAAACAGCACATTGATTATGGAGCTTTCAGATTAACGTCTTTAGGCTCTTTTTTTTGTCATTATTTTTTTTTTTAAAGTTTAATTTGAGTGTAATGCTGGTTTATTAATTTGTTGATTTTCAGTTACATTACCTAGTCTATCATTGTTAGTCATAGTTTCGTTCGTCGACTTAATTAAGTGCTTCATCGAATAAAATGTAACTTTTATGCGTGAATTTGCGTTTTTTGGAGTATATTTCAAGGTCCCATCTTTCATAATCATGACACGTACTATATTTCTTATCGTTCTTAGCGCATTTGCATCTCAAATGTTTGCCCAAGATGACCCGGTTTTTGGATGTAATATCTCTGTTGCTTGTAACTATGACCCCGCTGCCACGGTCAACGATGGCAGTTGTGACTTTGTCAGTTGTTATTCAATGGGATGTACTGACCCTGAAGCCTGCAACTATGATCCAACTGTCGCTATAAATGACGGTTCATGTGATTACATCTCATGCTTGATACCAGGTTGTCTAAATGACTTGGCCTGCAACTTTGACGCTTTGGCTGAACTTGATGATGGTTCTTGTGAGTTTACTTCCTGTGCGGGTTGTACAAATCCTGTAGCATCAAACTATGATGTTTCGTATACAATTGATGATGGCTCTTGTATCATACTGGGATGTCTTTCTCCCTCTGCCTGTAACTTTGATTCAGGTGCAACAGAAGATGATGGGTCTTGTGACTTCACTTCATGTTTGGTACTTGGTTGTGTTGATGATACTGCTTGTAATTATGATTCTTCTGCTGACACAAGTGATGGTTCTTGTACTTATGCTCAAGAAGGGTATGACTGTTCTGGCACATGTTTGGTGGACACAGATGGCGATGGCGTATGTGATCAATTTGAGGTGCTAGGATGTGATGACAATACAGCAACGAACTATTCATCAGTAGCTACAGAAAATGATGGTTCTTGTACGTATCCAGTTCCTGGATGTGTAGATTTTGAAGCGTGTAACTTTGACGTAGGAGCTGATGTTGATGATGGTTCTTGTGAATTCTTATCTTGTGCAGGATGTACAAGTCCCGCAGCTTGTAACTATGATGAAACAGCAATTTATTCTAGCGATACTTGTTCGTACCCAGACTTTGGTTATGATTGTGCGGGCAACTGTATAGATGACACTGACTTAGATGGTGTGTGTGATCCATTTGAGGTTGTTGGCTGTCAAGATGCAACGGCATGTAATTATGATGTCCTTGCTACTGATGAAGGATCTTGTTCTTATCCATTAGTAAACTTCGATTGTGAGGGAAATGATTTGCGTCCTATTTTTACGACAGCACCTGCTGACATTACAGTTCAGGGATGGGAAGTCCCAGATTTAGCCTCTGTAATAATAGAAGCTCAAGTGAGTCCGTTTGCTGCCGCTTATGAAAGTCAGTACCAAGGAAACAATTGTTACGACACTGATCCCACACCAACGATTGTGCTGGTGTCTGAAGTTCGAATTGACGGAAACTGTATTCATGATTATACATTATTCCGCACTTGGTCTGCGACAGATTGTGCTGGATATGAATCCTCTCATGAACAAACAATTACTGTCATTGACAATGTCGCTCCAACACTTGAGCTTCCTGTTCCCCTGACTATTTCATGTGATGTTGCGGACAGTACACCTTTCGGGAATGCGGCTTCAACAGATGCTTGTGGTGAATCAACGGTTACTGTTGAAGAGACGATTGTATCAGGAGCTTGTAATGGGACATATGAAATTCACAGATTGTTTACTGCAACAGACCCTTGTTTAAACTCAACTTCAGGGACCCAAATAATTACCGTTGTTGATGATGTTGCACCCGTTCTTACTCTTCCACAGGACATGACTGTAGAATGTTCTGAAAACTTTGTTCTTTTGCCTGCAACTGCTTTAGATAATTGTAGCTATGCAGAAATAACTGTGCTTGAGACTACAGTGCCTGGAAGTTCAATGGGAAATTACACAATTGCAAGACTGTTTTCTGCAACTGACGCTTGTGGCAATACATCTTCTGCAACTCAATTGATTACTGTTCAAGACACGACTTCTCCAAGTCTTATTGTACCATCTGATTACACATCAGAGTGTTCATCTGACTTGGTTTATAACGATGCTTCTGCGACAGATAATTGCGGAACAACTACTATTTCAGTGGTTGAATCAATCATCCCTGGCAATGCAGCTGGGAATTATACTATAGTTCGCACGTTTACTGCTACGGATGACTCAGGAAACGCAACTACTTTGGCACAAACCATCACAGTTGAAGATACGACAGCACCGGAATTAACCATTCCAGGAAACTTTATTGTTGAGTGTTCAGATGAGATTGGTTTTGATTTAGGCACTGCGACAGATAATTGTGGTGAGGTGACAGTTTCTGTCTCTGACGAAACAATCCCGGGATCTTCTATTGGGACATACCTTATAATAAGAACGCACACTGCATCCGATGATGCTGGAAACTCCAGTTCATCTGTACAAACCATTACCGTGATTGATACGACAGCTCCTGAGCTAAGTATTCCTGATGATTATACTGTGGAATGTTCAGACGAAATCGTACTTGCCGATGCAACTGCGACTGACAATTGCGGCACCTCTTCTATTACAATAGCGTCGCAGACTGTTACAGGTAATGCGACAGGCAATTACTCAATTATACGCACTTTTACAGCATCTGATGATGCCGGGAACACGACGACATCAATACAAACCATCACGGTTCAAGACACGACTGCACCAGAACTTTCTATAC
>MDSV01095459.1_pt1 | contig 12401 bp, 11 predicted proteins | sample 810851 | NCBI WGS metagenome assembly MDSV01 (sample SAMN05326640, study PRJNA326480) | marine metagenome | isolation source: seawater | place: Atlantic Ocean: North East | collected 2012
ATATGACTCTATTAAATTATGAAAATGTATCTTAAAATAAATAATATATTTCTGATTATTACTTATACGTAATCATAGCTGAAAACTCAGCCTCACTTACTTTTACATCTCCTTTAAAACAAATGCCCTCAAATTTATAAACATCTCTTACACTGTTCAAAAATTTTACTTCAAAAATAACTTGTTCATTTGGTATAACCGGTTTTCTAAATTTAGCTTTATTTACACTCATAAATAAAACTGATTTTTCTTTAAAATCTCTGAGTTTATAAGACACAACTATACCTGCAGTTTGAGCCATTGCCTCAACAATAATAACACCTGGGACTATTGGGTTATCAGGAAAATGTCCGTCAAAGAAGTATTCATTCTCAGTAAATAGTTTTTCGGATTTGCCATGTTCACCTGGTACAATTATTTCACATGTATCCACAAATAAAAATGGATCTCGATGAGGAATTAATTTCTTTATTTCTTCAGAATCTAGTTTCATTTTTTAATTGCATTTCTTATTACTTCTTTTTTCCATAAATTAATATCTTTTGCAGGGAAACCAGCTACAATTTTATTATGAGAAATATTTTTTGTAACACCACTTTTTGCTGCAATCGTAATATTGTCGCCAAGAATTAGATGTCCAGAAATACCTGCCTGGCCACCAATTTTTACATATTTACCAATATTTGTACTTCCTGCTATACCAACTTGCGCAGCAATTATAGCGTAATCACCAATATTTACATTGTGAGCTATTTGAACTAAGTTATCAATATTTGAATGCTCTCCAACAATAGTAGAATCAAAAGCAGCTCTATCAATTGTTGTATTTGAACCTATAGATGTATTTTTTCCAATAATTACATTACCACTATGATAAATTTTTTGTTTTGTTTCTATCTCAAAACCAAAACCAGTACCTCCAATTCTTGCACCAGATTTAATTATACAGTTATCCTTTATTATCGAATTAGAAATAGAGACATTATCATGAATAATTACATTCTTATGTATAACTGCATTTGGTCCAATATTACAATTTGAACCAATATAAACATTTTCAAAAAGTTCTGTGTTATCATAAATAATGCTAAATGGATTTATTTGAACATTTTTATAAATTTTACTTTTAGGGTGAATATTAGATTGCTTAGATATAATGCCATTTGATTCAATTTTTTCATTATTAAAAAGATTGGTTATAATTGCTAGTGCTAAATAGGGATTACTTACAATTATTGGCTCACAAGTCTTTGGAAGATATTTTGTAAATTTATTTTCAATCAAGCAAGCTTTGGCTTTTATTTCTTTTAAATTATTTAAATATTTAATATTAGAAAAAAAGGACAGATCATCAAAATTAGATTTGTTTATAGTCTTAATACTATTAAATAATTCATCATTAGAAAAATTAGATTTGATTTCTAAGGAATTTTTTTCTAAAATTTTTTTTATTTCTATATATTTTATTTTATTCAAAATCTTTGTATTCCAATTGAAATTTTATTTTTAAAAGTTCATTTTTTATAGCTTCACTTATATCCAAAGTATTGGAGGCAATCAAATAACTTGTTGAATCTAAAATTAAATCAATTTGATTTTCGATAGCATATTTTTCTAGTAATACAATAATTTCCATTAATACACTTTCTCTAATATTTATAATTTGATTTTTGTAATGAAAGTTAAAATCATCTACAATAGCATTAAAATTGTTTAACTGTTGATTATAATTTTCAATTTTAGTATTTATTTCATTTTCATTCAATATTAGTTTTGAATTTTCGATATCTTTTAGTATGTTTTCTAATTCTTTTTCCTTTAAATCAAAACTTTCGAAATATTTTATTTGACTATTTTCAATTTTTTTAATTGTTTCTACATATTGAAAATTACTGTCAATTAAATACTGTAAGTTAATGGTTGCAATTTTTTGGGCAAATATTGCTGAAGATATTACGTTAAAATAAAGAAAAATAATTAAGTATGTAAACTTCAATCTATATTCCCTATTGAAAATAAGAACATACGTTTAATATCATACTCTTCATCCATTAAAGGGAACCCCCATGTGAAACCGATTGGACCTATTGGTGAATAATATTTAATTCCAAAACCAGCTGAAGCTCTTAAATTATTATCATTTTTTGTAGGAGTAGTTTTGTTATCCCATATTAATCCATAATCGTTAAAAATATTTAAATAGAATGGAAAATTAGATTGTTTAGTAATTTCGTATGAGTAATCAAGTTTGGTTACAATAATGTTATTTCCACCAACATAAGATGTTCTTGAGTTTCTTGATCCTGCGCCATACCTGTCAAAGCCTCTTAGCCATCTTCCGCCTAAAGCAAATTTATCATCTGTTAAAATATCATTATTATTTAATGAAAATATATTTCCAATTTTTCCCTGAATAGAAAATATACTATAATTTCTATTATAATATTTTTTAATAGTAAGAAGATTTCTTACAAAACCATTGCTTGAACTTGTGGGAGTTTCAATAGTATTATTAAAATTAATATAATTTCCTTTTTTTGAAATAAAACCTGGATTTAAAGTTGAGTATCTTAAATTATTCTTGAAAAGATAACTCATATTAGCTCCAGATGAATTTGCAATTGAGCTACTTACTGTGGAAGAATTTGAGATGACATAATCTTTCAAAACATATTCAAGATCAATATTATGAGTTAGCTTTCTATTAAGCTTATAGCTTATTCCTATACCTGATGAAAAAGTATCTAATTTATAGGAACTAGCTTTTGAAAAATCTTCTTGTTTATAATTAATGTTATAGCTAATATCTGCGTCATTTTCATAAGATAATCTATCAGTTGTAATTAGTTTAAATTGGTTTTTATTTTGTGTAGTATTTACAAGTACATCTAATGACCGACCAGTACCATAAAAGTTTCTTTCTCTTAATCCTGTAACAATTGCAAAACCATCAATTGTGCCTAAAGATACACCAGCATTGAAAGTTCCGGTTTGCTTTTCTTCTACCTCTATTATTAGATTAATATTGTTTTCATCTAAGATTTCTTCTTTTAACTTTACAGATTCAAATAAATTAAGAGATATAAGTTTTTGCCTAATTGATTGAATTTGAGTATCATGAATTGAATCACCTTCTGCAATTCCTAGCTCTCTTCTAATTACATTATCAAAAGTTCTATTGTTGCCAATAATATTGATTTGTTTTGTATATTTAGGTTTGATAGGTAATATTTGTAATAAAACTTCAATCTTATTTTCTTCAGTTTTTTCGTATGAATTAATTTCAAAATAATCAATACCATTGTCAATAATAATAGAAGAAATATCTTTTTTTAAGTTCTGAATCTTTTGTATAGAAAAAATATTTTGTTCATTTAAAGATTCTTCAATTTGAACATTTATTAAGTTTAAAACATTACTTCTAATTATATTATTTTGATCATTGATTTTTATATCCGTAAGCGTGTATTCTGCACCTTCATTAATCTCGAAATAAATATTAACTCTGTTAGTTTTAAGATATTCAATTCTGGACTCAACAAAAACATCTAGAAAACCATTATTTTTATAATAATTTTGAATTAAATATTTATCTCTTTCAACAACATTTGGCTTAAAATTATTGTTTACAAATATATTTCTTATTGTTTTAGTTTTTGATTTAATTATTTGTAAAATTTCTTGAGCTAAAATTGAATCATTTCCACTAATAATTATTTGATTAATTTTAGTAATCTCACCTTCATCAATATCAAAAAATATATCTACTGTGTTTGTTTGATTATTTAACACCTGCGAGTAATTAATGTCTACTTCATTGTAACCAAAGGATTCATATACTTTCTTAATTTCATTAATAAATAAATTTGTTGATATAGGATTAAATTTATTAAAGTTTATTTGCAGGGCTATTATTTCTAATTCTTCATCATCCAATCTTTCATTATTTTTAAAATCAATTTTATTAATGTTTGGATATTCTTTGACAATAATTATATATTTATTTTCATCAAATTTTACTTGAACATCAGAAAAAAGATTTGAATCATTTAATGATTTAATAATTTTATTGGCGTATTCTTTATCCATTAATTCTGGAATATCAGTTAGTAAAGAAAGTATTACGTCTGAGTCAGTATAGTCATTTCCTTTGATTTCAAATTGAACTTCATTTGAAAAGGATTTACCAGATATAGATAAAATAAAAATAAAAATAAAAATAAAAAATAAGAAATTAAATTTTAATTTTTCGTAAAATATTTTCAATTTCTTCATGATATTCTATGATATCTTTAATGGTCTTTACTGGATAATACAAATTTAAAGATGTGACTTTTTTAATTATTTTGTAAATATCTGTATATTTAATTAATTGATTTTTATATAAATTTACTGCAAATTCATTTCCAATATTAAATTTTATCAAATTCTGTGGATCATCTTTATTTATATTGTTAAAAAATTTGTATATGGGAAATATTTCTGGATGCACCTTTTCAAAATTTAAATTTTGATAATTATCAAGATATAATTTATTATTTATAAATTTATTATTAATTTTAGATAAGGAAAGAAAATTTATAATAGGTATTTTCATATCATTTTTAAATAAATTTAGTTGAGATGTGTAATTTGTATATTGAATTAATGAGTGAGCAATAGCTTGTGGATGAATTAAAATATCTAACTTATTAAAAGGAATATCAAATAAGTAATGTGCTTCAATTAATTCTAGGCATTTATTAACTAACGTAGCTGAGTCTATACTATTTTTATATCCCATTTTCCATTTAGGGTGTTTAACTGCTTCAGAAAATTTTATATTATGCAAACTATTAAACTTCCTTTTATAAAAAGGTCCACCAGACGCAGTGATAATTATTTTTTTAATATTTTTATAATTATTTTTATCTAAATGGTCGAATAAAGAATAGTGTTCAGAATCTAATGGGAAAATATTTGTTTTATTGAAATATTTTTTTTTTTTAAATATATGTCCTGCTGAAACTATTGCTTCTTTACTAGCTATACCAAGATTCTCTGTATTGAGAATTATACTTTCTAAAAAATATAAGGATTGATATCCAGAAATTGCTAGTATACTTAAATTTGATTTACTTGATTTTAAGTAACTTAAACACTCACTTAAATTTAAAATTTTAGTTTTTCCTATTTTATAATTTAATTTTTTAAATTTTTCGATATTATTTAAAAATGCATATTTTGGTTGATACTTCAGTATTTGTTTTTTTAATAATTTGGAATTTGATTTAGCACAAAGTAAGTTTATTTTTAAATTAGGAAAATGATCATCGATTGCATTTAAGGTTTTTAGACCAATAGTCCCAGTACTACCAAATATATTAATATTCATACTAAATAATTAATTGATATAGAAAAAAATATAATTGCAAATAAAAAACTATCAAACCTATCAAAAACACCGCCATGACCTGGAACAAATTCACTTGAATTTTTAAGATTATTTTTTCTTTTGTAGTATGACTCAATTATATCTCCAATAAAAGCTGATAAAATTAATAAAATAATAAAGGTAATTATATTTAAATTTATATTTAATTTAAAATATATTGAAAATAATAAACTTATTAAAATAGAAAAGATTAATCCACCTAATAATCCCTCAATTGTTTTATTTGGGCTAATTTTAGTTAATTGATTTTTACCAAATATATTTCCCACTAAATATGAGAAAATATCAAATGATACTATAGAAACAATAAATAAGTTGAAGAATAAAATAATCTGATTATTAAAATTAATATTATAGAAAAATATAAAAGATATTAATAAATAAAAAATAGGTATAATTTTATATTTAGTAAAGTTTAAGTAAATTTCTAAAAATATTAGAAAATAAATTAAAATAATTACATAAAATACAAACTGAAAGTTAATGTATAATATTAATAGATATATAAAAAAAAATAATAAAGAAAATAATAACCTTGCGCTAAAGTTTTTATAATCCATATTTTCTATTTATATTCAAAAACTGATTTATTATTGTAAGATATTCATCTTTAGAAAAATCGGGCCATAATGTTTTTGTAAAAAAGAGTTCAGTGTAAGTTAAATTATACATAACAAAATTACTTAATCTCTGATATCCTCCTGTTCTTATAAGAATATCAGGGTCTGGTAGTTCTCCTAAAAAGAATAGTTTATTAATATCATCATTATTATTAATATCGATTTCATTATCTTTTAAGCTTTTTACTATATTTTTAATTTCTTCCTTAAACCCATAATTAAAAGCTATATTTAAATTAAGAGAATTATTATTTGAGGATAAATTTTCAATATTTTCAAATATATCTAATATTTTATTTGGTAAGTTGTCTTTTTTTCCAAAAATAGTAATTTTGACACCTTTTTCTTTTACTAATTCATCAAGAACATTAGAAAAATTTTCGTAAATTATATTATAAAGTATTTTTATAGATGATCTTTTAAAATTTTCTGAAGATAAAGCAAAAATAGTTAAATTTGATAATTTTAATGATAATGAATACTTGGCTATATTTCTAATATTTTCAAAACCCTTAGTGTATCCATAATTATTCGTAACATTATTTTTCTTTGCCCATCGTTTATTTCCATCAAGTATAAGGGCAATATGGTTTAGTTTATTTTTCAAACCTATACTTTCAAAATATCATTTTTTTTATTTTCTAATATTTTGTCAATTTTATCAATATTATTATCAGTAACTTTTTGTATTTGACTAATTCTTTTTTTAAGCTCATCTTCTGAAAGATTTGAAATCTTTTTTTCATTTTTAGAATCCTCAATAAAGTCTCTTCTAATATTTCTTATTGTAACTTTTGAATTTTCTGCAAACTCTGATGCAATTTTTATTATTTCTTTTCTTCTCTCTTCACTCAACTTTGGTATTGGCAATCTAATTAATTGCCCATCAGTTTGCGGATTAATACCTAAGTTTGACTCAGAAATAGCGTTTTCTATTAATTTCAAAATTGATACATCCCAAATTTGAATAGTAATTGTATTTGCATCTTGTACTGAAATATTACCTAATTGATTTAAGGGCGTTTTTGCACCATATGCTTCCACATAAATATTATCAAGCATGGATGGATTAGCTCTAGAAGTTCTCAGAGCATTTAGTTCCTTTTCAAAGTGTAAAACAGCTGAGCTCATTTTACTTTCAACATCAATCATAACTAACTTATTTTACTATATGATCCCTTACTATTCAAAACATTAATTAAAGAGTTTTTCTTAAATATATTTGTAACAAATATAGGTATTTTAGTATCTTTAGCTAAACTTATTGCAGTAAGATCCATAACTTTTAAATTCTTGCTTATTACTTCATTGTAAGTGATATTTTTTATTAATTTAGCATTTATATATTTTACTGGATCTTTATTGTAAATACCATCTACTTTAGTAGCTTTAATGATTAGCTTACAATCTAATTCAGAAGCTCTTAATGTTGCTGCTGTATCTGTAGAAAAAAATGGATTTCCTGTGCCAGCTGCAAAAATCACAATTCTGTTTCTTTCTAAATGACGAATTGCTCTTCTTCTTATATAAGGTTCTGCAATTTGAGACATTGTAATCGCAGATTGTACTCTTGTTGGTACATCAATTTTTTCTAAACTACTTTGCAATGATAATGCATTCATTACAGTTGCTAGCATACCCATATAATCAGATGTAGATCTATCTATTCCTTCAGAAGCACCTTTGATCCCTCTAAATATATTTCCACCTCCAATAATGAGACAAATTTGATATTTTTTTTTGTAAACGTTTTTAATTTCATTTGATATCTTGTTTATAGTAGAAACATCAATTCCATAGCTTGATGAACCCATCAGTGATTCACCAGAAATCTTTAGTAAAATTCTTTTTTTCATTCTATAAACTAATTAATTCAAAAGAAATTAGCTTAAAATCATTTTTTTTATTTTCATCAATAATTACTTGAATAGTCTTATCTTGATCTAATATATATGATTGATTTAATAAAGTAACTTCACTGTAAAACTTTTTCATTTTACCTTCTAAAATTTTATCTACAATATTTGAAGGTTTTCCAGAATTTAATATCAGCTCTCTTTGAATTTTTTCTTCATTATCTATTAAAGATTTATCTAGATCATTAATATCTAAAGATTCTGGTTTCATTGCCGCTATATGCATACATAAATTTTTAGTTAAAGAATCAGTATCACTATTTTTTTCATTAGAAGAATATTCAAGTAAAGATATGATTTTTCCAATATTGTCTCTATAGCTATTATGTATGTAGAAAGCATAATTTGAATTTTTATTTTCTCTTATAAGTAGATCATTTAAGATTAAATTCTCACCTATTTTTGCAATCATTGAATTCAGATAATCTTGAACAGTTCCTTCTTCATATTTTAAATTTAATAGCTGATCTTTGTTTATATTAGCCTTATTATCTAAAACTAATTTACCCAAGCTATCGAGGAAATCTAAAAATGTATCACTTTTTGCTGCAAAATCAGTTTCACTGTTAACTTTAATTAAAACTGTAATATCATTATTGGTATAAATACCTACCGCACCTTCATTTGCAGCGCGATCGCTTTTTTTAGATGCCTTAGCTAAACCTTTTTTTCTTAAAGCTTCAATAGATTTATTTATATCATTATCATTTTCCCCTAACGATGTTTTACAATCTAAAAAACCTGCACCAGTTTTTTCTCTTAATTCCTTAATTAATTCTGATAAGCTCGACATTACTTTTCTTCCTTTTCAATATTATCTTCAACATTATTATTTTCTTCATTTATAGTTTGACTTTGAAAATTAACAGCATCCTGAATTGTTTCAGAGAAAAATTTTTTATATAAATTTATAGATCTGAGTGCATCATCATTTCCAGGTATCACATAATCTATATTTTCTGGATCTGCATTAGAGTCTACAATTGCTACAACAGGTATATTTAGTTTTTTAGCTTCTTTAACAGCAATTTTATCTTTAATAACATCAAAAACTATTAGTAAATCTGGCTTACCATTAAGGCTTCTAATTCCACCTATATTCAAGTCAAGTTTTTGTTTTTCTCTTGATATATCTAATAATTCTTTTTTTGATAAGTTTTTAGATAACTCATTGTTTTTTAAAAACAATTCAATTTCCTCTAATCTTTTGATAGAATTTGAGATAGTCTTCCAATTTGTTAATGTGCCGCCTAACCATCTTTTATTTACGTAATAGTTGTTATTTAACATAGCTAATTCTTTTACAATATCGCTACATTGTTTTTTGGTGCCAACAAAAAGTATTTTGCCTGATTTTGTAACAGTTTCATGAATTTTAGTAAGAGCATAATTTAATAGCTCTAAAGTAATTCTTAAGTCAAAAATGTGAATATTATTTCTAACTCCATATATGTATTCTTTCATTTTAGGATTCCATCTTCTGACATTATGCCCAAAATGAACACCTGACTCTAAAAGATCTTCTATTTTAATTTCTGGTAAATTCATATTAACTCCCGGTTCATCCTCCACAGAAATAAAAACACCGGTTTTTTCTGTGTGTTAGATTTAATTTGAATGTTCTATTATTACAATGTTTTATTTTTTCAAGTAATTTCTAGAGAATAATCTAAAATTTTAGATTTATTTAAATCATCTAGTTTTTTGAATGATTTAATTGAATATTTGTTGAAATCAAAATTTAATAATTTTTGATCTACTGTTATAAAAAGATCAATATAATTATTGAAGTTACTATTTTTGTTTTCTTCAAAAATACTGTTTTTTAATAGATCTATATTTTTAATATTTGTATAAATATTGAATTTATACTTTTTCTGGATAAAAATTTTCTCCAGTGATTCTAGATCTCTTATTATAAAACGAGTGTCTGTATTATTTTTTAAGATATCTATATTAAATATCAATAAATTACCCTCTTTTAACAATGGTCGATATTTATATAAATTTTCACTAAATATAGTTAATTCAAATTGAAAGTTAGTTTCTGAAACAGTAATAAATGCATATTTTTTTCCATCTTTATTTGATCTTTCTTTGATATCTAAAACAGCACCACAAACTTTAATCGTATTTGCATTTTCAATTTCTAAGTGATCTTTGAATAATCTAATATTTTCTAATTCGAAAAACTTCTTTGGGTAGAGATTTAAAGGATGATCAGAAAAATAAAATCCTATAACCTCTAGTTCATTAGATAATATTTCTGAATTCTTCCATTTATTATAATTTTGATTAAATAAATTTTTATCATCAAAAGAAATCTCTTTTTCTTCAAAAAGCATATCTTGATTAGTATTTTTATCTACTCCATATAATTCAACAAATTTTATAACATTATTAAACAGTTTTGATCTATTGGTTTCAATACTATCAAAAGCACCCGCTTGAATAAGTTTTTCAAGTTGTCTTTTATTTATGACATCTTTTGAAACTCTATTCATGAAATCAATGATATTTTTAAATTTGCCATTTTTTTTTCTCTCCTCGATCATGTTTGAAATAGATTTTAATCCAACCCCTTTTATTGCAGCTAATCCAAATCTAATTGATTTTATAGAGTCAATATTTTCAATAGAGAACATAGAGTCAGAAGAATTTATATCTGGTTTCAAAAATTTTATATTTAATCTTTCTATTTCTTGTTTAAGTAGAATTATTTTTTCTGTTCTATCAACAGAATAATTTAATGTTGCAGTAAGAAATTCATGAGGGAAGTTAGCTTTTAAAAAAGCAGTTTGATAAGATATTAAAGCATACGCTGCTGCATGACTTTTATTAAAACCATAGCCTGCAAATTTATCAACTAAATCAAATATTTTTGAAGCTTCTTTTTTTTCAATTTTATTTTGAATTGCACCTTCTATAAATCTTGATTTTTGCATATCCATTTCTTTTTGGATTTTTTTTCCCATTGCCCTTCTTAATAGATCTGCTTCCCCTAAAGTATAATTTGATAAAACTTGCGCAATCTGCATTACTTGTTCTTGATAAACAATAATTCCATAGGTTTCCTTTAAGACATCCTCTAACATAGAATGAAGATATTTAATCTCCTCACGCCCATGTTTTCTATTACAAAAAGACGGTATGTTATCCATTGGACCAGGTCTGAATAATGCTACTACAGCAATTATTTCTTCAAACTTATCAGGCTGTAGTTGGCGAAGAACACTGCCCATTCCATTACTTTCTAACTGGAAAATTCCAACTGTATCCCCCTTGCTTAACTGATTATAAGTTTTTGTGTCATTTAAGGGTATATTATCAATTAAAAAATTCTTATTTTCTTTAACAATTAATTTCACACAATCGTCAATAATTGATAAAGTTGTTAAGCCAAGAAAATCAAATTTTATTAGACCAGCTTCCTCAACATACTTCATGGAAAATTGTGTAGCATTGGTATTGGTATTTTGATCCTTATATAATGGAACTACTTTAGATAACTTTTCGTGACCAATAACAACTCCAGCAGCGTGTGTTGAAGCATGCCTGTGTGTTCCTTCAATTTTAAGACTTACATCAATAATATTTGAAATTCTCTCGTCAGTATTGATTCTTTCTTGCAAACTTCTTTCAGATTTAATTGATTCACTTAAAGTTAGTGGGTTGGATGGATTAAAAGGTATAAGCTTAGCAAATGAATCTACTTCCCCATAAGGAACTTCTAATACTCTACCAATATCTCTTACAGCTGCTCTTGATGCCAAAGTACCAAATGTGATTATGTGCGCAACACACTCACTTCCATATTTATTATTTACGTAATCGATAACTTCATCTCTTCTAGTTTGACAAAAATCTATATCAAAATCTGGCATTGACACTCTCTCAGGATTTAGAAATCTTTCAAATAGTAAATCGAACTTTAATGGATTTAAATCAGTTATTCCTAATGACCAAGCAACCAAACTTCCAGCACCAGAACCTCTTCCTGGACCAACAGGAATCAATTGAGATTTTGCCCAATTTACAAAATCAGCTACTATTAAAAAATATCCAGCGAAACCCATTCTAATAATTATTTCACTTTCATATTTCAATCTATCAGTGTAAATTTTTGTATTCTTTATAGATTTTTCTTTTATTTTTTTACTAAGGCCAAACTCTGATGATTTTAACAAAAAATCTTCAGCTGATAAATTAAGATCATTTTTAAATTCAGGTAATTGTGGTTTTGTTGATTCAGGAAAATAATTACAAGAGATAGAAATATTTAAATTATTTTGTATTATCTCTGGAATATCTTCAAAATTTAAATACATTTCCTCACTAGACTTAAAATAAATATTTTCGTTTGAAGTATTTCTTTGAGAATTATTTATGGTAGATTTTTGAGCTATACATAATAATGCATCATGAGCAGAA
>MDSV01113542.1_pt1 | contig 12399 bp, 16 predicted proteins | sample 810851 | NCBI WGS metagenome assembly MDSV01 (sample SAMN05326640, study PRJNA326480) | marine metagenome | isolation source: seawater | place: Atlantic Ocean: North East | collected 2012
ATTCTTGTATGTTCATGATTGTTGATTATTAAGGACTTAATAATGTAATAGATATACATGCTCTTCAAAAATTTTCAACCCTAGATTGGCTTAAAAATAGCTAAAAATACAACAATAATTAAAATTAATGTTGGTATTTCGTTAATAACTCTAAAAAATTTAGCAGATTTTGTATTTGTAGAATTTTTTAAAGCAGCAAGACATCTTCTTAAAAACTCATTATAACCAGATAATATAATAACTAAAATTATCTTAATTTGCATCCACAATTGAGAAAAAATCTCTATTCCATTTAAATGAATTAATATTAATCCAAAAACCCAAGTGAATATCATAGCTGGTCGCATGATATAAAAAAACAATCTTCTTTCCATTACCTCGAAGACATCTGTCACTATTTTTTTTTCTTTATTCTCTACGTGATAAACAAAAATTCTAGGAAGATATAATAGACCAGCCATCCAAGAAACAACGGCTATCAAGTGCAAGCTTTTAAATAATAAATAACTATTCATAATTTAAACATGGACATTTCTTAAATTGATTTGGACATTGTACCTTTGGAGGGAAAAGATCTCCATTTAAATTATATTCTTCTTTATTAATTATTAAATTAGACATTGCCTTTATATAATCTTCGTTTGTACCAAGAGCTGGTACTCTCAAATAATTTTTGCATCCATTTTTATCTGCCAATTCTCTATATTCAATATCAAGCTCAACTAAAGTTTCAGAGTGTTCTGATACAAAAGCAATGGGAACTAAAACAATATGTTTTCCTAATTTTGAATTTTCTATAATTATATCTTCAGTTGATGGACCTATCCATTTCAAAGGTCCGACTCGACTTTGATAACTTAGTATCCAATCCAAATCATTTATATTAAGAGACCTTACAATTTGGTTAACTGATTGTTCAACTTGCCACTGATATGGGTCACCTTTTTTAATATTTTTTTCAGGTAATCCGTGTGCAGAAAAAATTAATTTAAAATTAACTAAATCTTTTATTTTTTTTATTATTTCATTTTTATGTGCTTGAATAAAATGCTTATCAGTTGGGTAACAACAAATTGTACTTGTTTTAATTTTAAAATTCTTTTTTTTACAAATATTATTCCATTCTTTAATTGATGAACCAGATGTTGCGGCCGAAAACTGTGGGTATAGTGGCATTAAAACAACTTCGTCTGGATCAAAATTTATAACTTCTTTTAAAACATCTTCTGCTCTAGGATGCCAACACCTCATAACTATAAAACATTTATATTCTGATGAACTGTCTTCTCGATTTAGTTTATATTCTAAAGCAGAGGCCTGTTCTCTTGTAAGACGTAATATAGGTGACGAACCTCCTAATTCTTGATATATTTTTTTTGCTGTTGGGGCTCTTCGATTAGCTATTAATTTTGCTAAAGGATATCTAAATATACTGGGTAAATTGAGAATTGCTGGATCATAAAATAAGTTAAATAAAAATGGTTCGACATTTTCTAATTTGTCAGGGCCTCCTAAATTAAACAAAATTACTGCTTTTCTCATTTATATTCCTTTACTATTTTAACAAGATATTCAACCATTTCTGGATTAGTTTCAGGCAATATTCCATGCCCAAGATTGAATATATAAGGGTGATCTTTAAAAATATCTAAATATTGATTAGTTTTTTTTTTTAAAGTTTCTTTATCGGTTAATAATATTTTAGGATCTAATCCTCCTTGAACAGGAATTTGAATTTCTCTAACAATTTTTTTTGGATCAACACTATAATCAATATTAACAGCATCTGGTTTAACAATTTCACAAAACTCTTTGTAATTTTTTATCTCTCTTGGAAAACATATCACTGGTGTATTTAAAGATTTAACGTAATTAACCAAATTTAAAGTCGGACTATATATATAATTTGGTAAATCTTTCTCTTCTAGCAAACCAGCCCAGCTATCAAAAATTTGAATAACATCTGCCCCATAATCAATTTGATTTTTAATATGAATTTTTAAGAATTTTTCAATAATTAATAAAATTCTATTTATTAAAAAATCATCTTTAAAAAAATCTCTATTCAATTTTTTTTTTGGCGAATGTTTATTAATCATATAAACTAATAATGTCCATGGAGCACCAACAAATCCAATGGTACTTTTGTTTCTGGTAAGTTGATGATTGCTAACTATATTAATGGCTTTATAAACAGGTAAAATTTTTTGGACAAAATCAATCTCATCTAATTTCGAAATTTTATCTAAATTTAAATTTCCTAACAAAGGTCCAAAATTTTTCTTAAATTCTACCGATTGATTCAATCCATAAGGCAGCATTAAAATATCAGAAAAAATTATTGCTGCATCTAAATCAAATCTTTTAAGTGGTTGTAAGGTAATTTCAGCTGATAATTCTTTATTGAGACATAAATTAATAAAATTAGGATTTTCTTTTCTAATATTTCTAAACTCTGGTAAATACCTTCCTGCTTGACGCATAATCCATATCGGATTCAAATCTGTTTTTTTATCAAAAATAACTTTTTTAATATCTGACATATTAATAATTAAATATAATTAATTGTATTTGTAATATAACCTGTGAATTATAAGGATTATTTTTTATAAACATTTTGTAAACAATTTATTAACACTTAGACCTTTAAATTATCTAAATATATTAGTAAAATTGAAGCTTATTATCTAATTATCCTTTTTAATGAAAAACTTTATACACTTGTTTAATAATGTTAATAAAACCTATGTTTTACAACATATTTTTAAAAATATTTAAAATGTCGTACATAAACTTAATTAAACAATTTTATTAACATTTTATACATGAATAATACTTACCAAATTTATTTAATTTCAGATTCTACTGGTGAAACCTTGGATAGGATATTTACAGCTATTAAATCACAATTTACTAATATTAACTATAAAGTTCATACTTATTCATTTACTAGAACTGAAAATCAAGCCCTAAAAATATTATCTGAAGCTCAAAAAAATACCAATCCTATAATTTTATATTCTATAGTAGATAGTAATCTTGCAAAACATCTTGCCAATATTAGTGATGAAAAAAAAATACCATGTTTTGATGTATTGGGAGATTTAATATTAAGTTTTTCTAAATTACTTAACCAAGAAGCTTCTCATCAACCTAGCGGACAGTATGAATTAAACGACGATTATTACAAAAGAATCGAAGCTATCCAATTCACAATGAACCATGATGATGGTAACCTTATACAAGAAATTAAAAAATCAGATATCATATTATTAGGTGTAAGTAGAACAAGTAAAACGCCAACTTCAATTTATTTAGCAAACAAAGGTTTTAAAACTTCTAATATTCCGCTAGTTAATGAAAATTCAATTCCTAAAATTTTAAAAGAAAATCCAAAAATTTCCTGCGTAGTAGGCTTGAGCACAGAAGCAAACAGATTGGTTGATATAAGAAAAAACAGAATGAACAGCCTTAAAGAAACAGAAAATAAATCATATGTCGATATTGATAAAATAACAAAAGAAGTAGAAAGTGCTAAAAATACTTTTAAAAAATACAAATGGCCGATGATTGATGTAACAAGAAAATCAGTAGAGGAAACCGCAGCTTCTGTAATTAAGATATACGAAATATATAAACAAAATGGTTGAAATAATTTTAGCGTCCAAAAGCAAAGTAAGAAAAGAAATACTTGATAAAAACAACATTCCTAATAAAGTTCAACCGTCTTATATAGATGAAGATGTTATTAAGGAAAGTTTATTAAAAGAAAAAGCTTCTCCTGAAATTATAGCAAAAAGTCTTTCCGAACTTAAATCTTGCAAGATAAGCCAAATAAAATCAGATGTTTTAGTTTTAGGAGCTGACAGTATAATAGATTTAAATGGAGAATTAATTTCCAAGCCTGCAAATAGGAAGGAAGCATTAAGTATTCTAAAAAAACTAAATGGTAAAAAACATAATTTGGTTAGTGCAGTGTGTTTTTCAAAAAATGGTGTTAGAATTTGGGATTATACTGATAAAGCCACTCTTACAATGAAAGAATTTAGTGAGAAAGATTTAAAAGATTATTTATCCAAAATTTCTGATGAAGCGTTATACTCTTACAATGTATATCAGATAGAAGGAGAGGGAAGAAAGTTGTTCTCAAACATTGAAGGAGACGAAGATACAATAATGGGTCTTCCAATAAAGAAAATAAAAGAATATTTAAGCAATTATAATTAAATTGACAGTTTGTTAAAATGAAAAAATATTTTGTAATAGGAAATCCAATAAAGCATTCTTTGTCACCATTATTGCATAATCATTGGATTAGAAAAAACAATATAATTGCTGAGTACGAAAAAAAAGAATTAGACATAGGGAATTTGGAAAATTTTGTAAATCAAATAAAAAACAAAAACTTTAATGGTATTAATGTTACAGTTCCTTTTAAAAAAGATATAATACCTTTTTTAGATAAACTTAGTCTTGAAGCTGAAAGCACTCAATCAGTTAATACAATCTATTTAGATAAAAACAAAGTTATTGGACATAATACAGATATTTGTGGATTTGAACTTGCTATATCTAACTTAAATTATAAAGCAGATGGAAAGAAAATATTTATTCTTGGAGCTGGTGGAGTGGTCCCATCCATTATCTATGCTCTTAAAAAAATGAAAGTTTCAAAAATTATCTTAAGCAACAGAACTAAAAGTAAAGCAGAAAATTTAAAAAATTTATTTAAAAATTTAGAAATTTTAGACTGGGGAGAAATGCCAGATTTTGATATGGTTATTAATGCAACAAGTCTTGGTTTGAATATAGAAGATAGACTAAATTTGGATTTTTCAAAAATTAACAGTGATAAATTCTTTTATGATGTGATCTATAATCCAAAAGAGACTAGTTTCTTGAAAACTGCAAAAAAACTTGGAAATAGGACTGAAAATGGCCAAAAAATGTTTATTTATCAGGCTGCGGAGTCATTCAGAATTTGGCATGGAATTCATCCAGAAATTAATGACGAAATATTTAATTTATTAAATCAATGATAAGAATTGGAATCTTAGGTGAAATAGGATCGGGTAAAAGTTTTGTAGCAAAAAATTTTGGCTATCCTATTTTTAATGCTGACCAAGAAGTAGCAAAATTATATAAAAAAAATAGAAAAGTTTTTAAAATATTAAAAAAATCTTTACCAAAATATATTACTTCTTTTCCAATTAATAAAAAAGAAATTACAAGCGCTATTTTAGCTAATAATAGTAATCTAAAAAAAATAATAAAAATTGTTCATTTTGAAATTAGAAAAAAAATGAATATTTTTTTAAAAAAAAATAAAAAACAAAAGGCGATTATTTTAGATATTCCGTTATTATTGGAAAATAAAATAAATAAAAAAAATGATATTTTAATTTTTGTTAAGGCAAATAAATATCAAATTTATAAAAGGTTAAAAAAAAGACCCAATTATAACCCTAAAATTTTAAATAAGTTTAGAAAAATACAACTTTCCCTAGATTATAAAAAAAAAAAATCTCAGTTTATAATTGAGAATAATTTTTTAGCAAAATCTGTTAAAATAAATATAAAGAATATTTTAAAACAAATTTTATAAATGAAAGAAGTTATACTTGACACTGAAACAACCGGGTTATCGGTAAAAGATGGTCATCGAATAGTTGAAATAGGGTGTATTGAATTAGATAATTTAATACCAACTCAAAATAAATTTCATTGCTATATAAATCCAGAAAGAAAAGTTTCTGAAAAAGCGCTTCAAGTCCATGGATATACTGACGATTTTTTATCAAATAAACAAAAATTTATTGAAATTGCAAATGACTTTTTAAATTTCATTGAGGGCAAAAGATTAATAATTCATAACGCAGAGTTTGATTTACAACATCTAAATAATGAATTGGGTTTGATTAATAAATCAAAAATTAAGAATGAAGTTATTGATACCCTTACCCTTGCAAGAAATAAGTTTCCAGGTTCTCAAGTTAGTCTAGATGCTTTATGTAAAAGATACAGAATAGATAATTCCAAAAGAATTCAGCATACAGCATTAGTTGATTGTGATTTACTTGCAAAAGTTTATATAAATCTTATTGATCAAAAAGAACCCACTTTTAACCTCGATAATTTTGATGATGAAAAAAAGATATATGATAATAATAAAAAATATTTTAAAAAAATTATAAAACCTTCTATTACTGAACTAGAATTACATAAAAAATATTTGAAAATCAACTTAAAGAAAAATTTATTTAATTAAATTTTTCATTATATAGTTTTTCAAAATCGATATCCTTTTCTAATTTAATTCCTGGATAACCTGAGTCTCTCAGCATATTTAAAAAAGATAGTTTTAAATTGGGATATATTTCTTTTTGTACATCGCATAAAACAATTTTTTCCATAGTTTTTTTATCTTGCATCTCTTCATTAATTTTTACTACAGTTGCATAAATAATTTCAAAAAATGATTTTTTATCATTATTATTTATATCCTGAAACTTTAGTGTAGTGTGTATCTCTATCATTTTATTCTTTAATGCTTTGGATGTTATATCTATGTTTAATTGATATTTAGATATGTTGTCTTTAACAAATAAAAAAGTTTCAATGTCTGGAGTTTCACTCGACATATCCTTTATAAATTTTGTTAAAATTTTATAATTTTCTTTCATCATCATCATCTATATCTTCAAACTCACCTTCTATAAAATTATTTTTTTCTTTTTTATCTTTTTTAATTTTTTTAGAGATTTTTTTTAATATAATTTTTCTAGTTAAGGGAAATATTAAAAAAAAACCAATAATATCTGTAGCGAAACCAGGAATAATTAACAATAAAGCAGCAAAAGTTATTATAGCACCAGAGATAATCTCATAAGTTGGTATTTCATTTCTAACTAACTGAGTGAAAGCTGATCTTAAGGTGTTCAATCCTTCATATCTTGCATAAATTATACCCGTGATAGCTGTCAAAAGTATTAGTGAAATTGTATTGAAAGCTCCAATTATCGATCCTATTTTGATAAATAAGTAAATTTCTACAATAGGAATTAAAATAATTAACAATATAACTGAGTTCATTTGTCTTTAATTTAATTGCTAGTTGAAATTAATCAACATAGTAATTACTATTAGTCTATGCAATATAGTTTTGAATATATCGATATAATACTTCTAGCAATGATTGCTGGATTTATTTTCTTAAGATTAAGAGGAATTTTGGGAAAAAAAACCGGTTTTGAGGGAAAAATAAATCCACAATTTGAAAATATTATTAAAAATTCTCAAGTTAAAAAAACACCAATACAAAAAAAAATATTTGATGAAGAAGCTCAAAGAGAATTCTTAAATGGTGCTAAGATTGCATATGAAACTATAATCACTGATTTTAGTGACAATGATAATAAACTTACAACTAGCAAGCCGCTTTTAAGTAAAAAAATATATGACCAGTTTAACATAGCATTAAAAGAAAGAAGTGAAAGAGGACATTTCGCTGAGATAACTTTTATAGGAGTAAATTCTGCAGATATAAAAGAACATAAGGAAATTAATAATGTTCTAAAAGTTACTGTTGATTTTGTAGCAGAGGTTATCACTTGCATTAGAGATAAAGAAAAAAAAATTATATCAGGAAATCCAGATAAAATTAAAAAAATTTACGATTCATGGATTTTTTCAAAAGATATTAGGTCTAACAATCCAAATTGGCAGTTGATTGATACTTTAACTTAATTGAGTAATCGAATTTCAGATAAAGATAAAAAGGATTGGCAGGATTTTTTATCAAAAAATGAAAAAGTTCAAGATAAAGACAATGAGTTAATTAGTAGGAAAAGTCCTAAAACTAAAACTAAAACTATTGATTTACATGGTCACACATTAAGTGAGGCAAATTCAATTATAGACCAGCTCATTAGAAGTTCATATGAGGAAGGAATATCAAAATTAACCGTTATAACAGGAAAAGGTTTACATTCTGAAAATGAGAAAGACCCATATGTTTCAAGTAAATTAGGTATTCTTAAATATTCAATACCCGATTATATTAATAATCAAAAAGATTTACTAAATATGATTGTTGAAATTCAAGATGCTCATATTAGAGAAGGAGGTGAAGGAGCCTTTCATATTTTACTTAAAAAAAAATAAAAATGATTATTTGGTTAGCCTCATATCCTAAAAGCGGAAATACATGGTTACGTTCTTTATTGGCCACTTATTTTTATTCAAAAGACGGTTTATTTAATTTTGATTTATTAAAACACATAGATCAATTTCCTCAACAAGATTACTTCAAACATTACGAAGATAACTTTACTAAACCAGAAAGTACATCAGAGTATTGGCTTAAAGCACAAATGGAAATCAATAAAGATAAAAAAGTAAGATTTTTTAAAACTCATAATGCAATGTGTAAAATTAATGGTAATTTATTTACAAATGAAACAAATACTCTTGGAGCAATCTATATAGTTAGAGACCCAAGAAATGTGGTTTCATCACTTGCAAATCATATAAATCTAAATGTTGATGATGCTTTTAAATATATGACTAAGGAAGATAATTCTTTTTCCTTTAAGAAAAAGGAGAGGTATCTCGCTTTTGTTCCATTATTGTCTTGGGTGTTACATCAAAAGAGCTGGATTGATTCTAAAAGGTTTCCAGTACTTACAATTCGTTATGAAGATCTAGAGTTAAGAACATATGAAATATTTAAAGATGTTTTAAATTTTATTAATAAATTAACCAACTCTTCAAAAAAATTAGATAATGAAAAGATTAAAACATCGATTAGATCATGTGAATTTAGTAGATTACAAAAATTAGAGTCAGAAAAAGGATTTCCTGAGGCATGGATTAATCAAGACAAGACTAAAAATAAATTTTTTAATTTAGGTAAAAAAAATGATTATAATAAATTATTAGAAAAAAATTTAATTAGTGAAATGAATCAAGCATTTAAAGATCAAATTAAAAAGTTTAATTTTTAATGATTATTTGGTTAGCCTCATATCCTAAAAGTGGAAATACATTATTAAGATCTATTTTAGGTTCGTATTTTTTTTCTGAAGATGGTAATTTTAATTTTGATCATCTATACAAAATAGGTCAATTTCCTTCATATAGGTTTTTTAAAGACCTAGATATAGATATTAATAATGAGAAACAAATTTTTAAAAATTATATAAATGCACAAAAAAATATTAATGAAGAATCTAAAGGTATTAATTTCTTAAAAACTCACTCAGCTTTAGCTAAACTAGAAGAATGTAATTTTACTGATAAAAATAACACTATTGGAGCAATTTACATTGTGAGAGACCCAAGAAATGTAGCCAGTTCATTTGCACATCACTATCAATTAAATCTTGATAAAGCTATTAAAGCTATGAGAAATGAAAGATCAAATTTGCCTAGAAACAAAAATTTGCCAACAACATTTATATCCTCTTGGAATGGAAATTATAACTCATGGAAAGTTTTAGGCGATAGATTACTAATAATAAAATATGAAGATTTGGTAAATTCAAAAAAAGATACATTAATAAAAATTTTTAGTTTTTTTAAAGATTTGGGGATGAATAAAGAGATAGATACAAAAAAAATAGATAAAATTATTGAAACTACAGAGTTTAAGAAAATGCAAAAACTAGAAAAGGAAAATAATTTTAAAGAGAGTATATTCGATGATAAGACTGGTAAAAAAAGAGCATTTTTTAACCTTGGTCCCGATAATGATTGGAAAAGACTTTTAGATGATAAGAAAAAAAAAAAAAATAGAGAAAATATTTTACAAAGAAATGAAACAGCTAAACTATATTTAATTTTACTTTAAAGTATAAATTTTGATAAATCTGTATCTTTTACCAAATTGTCTAAGTTTTTATTAATATATTCTTTATTGATAATAATTTTCTCACCAGCACGATCTGTTGCAGTAAAACTAATTTCATCTAAAATTTTTTCAATTATTGTGTGTAATCTTCTTGCACCAATATTTTCAACAGTTGAGTTAACTTCGGATGCAATATTTGCAATAGCGTCAATTCCATCATCTGAAAATTCTAAATCAACATCCTCTGTTTTCAATAAAGCGATATATTGCTTAATCAAACTATAGTCTGGTTCTTTTAAAATTCTTTTAAAATCTTCACTTGTTAAAGCTTCTAACTCAACTCTTATAGGCAATCTACCTTGTAATTCTGGAAGTAAGTCAGATGGTTTTGCAAGTTGAAATGCTCCCGAAGCAATAAACAAAATATGATCTGTTTTAATGGGTCCGTACTTCGTATTTACAGTTGTACCTTCGATTAAAGGTAATAAATCTCTTTGAACCCCTTCTCTTGAAACATCTCCCCCAACCCTATCTGTTCTGCCAGATATTTTATCTATCTCATCTAAAAATACGATACCATTATTTTCAGTCGAAATTTTTGCAGACTTAATAATCTTATCTTGTTCTATTAATTTATCTGATTCATCATTGAGTAAAATTTCATGAGATTCTTTTACAGTCATTTTTTTCTTTTTTTCTTTGGCACCCATAGATTTACCTAGCATCTCACCAATATTAATCATGCCTACGTTTGCTCCTGGCATTCCTGGAATTTCAAAAGATGTATTATTATTTCCTGAATCACTCACAGCAATTTCGATTTCATTATTATCCAAATCACCATTTCGTAATCTTTGCCTAAAACTCTCTCTTGTTGCTGGACTTGCTTTTTTGCCGACTAGAGCATCTAAAACTTTTTCTTCAGAAAGCTTTTGAGCCTTAGCTTTTACCTCTTTTCTTTTTTTAATCTTTTCCATTGAAATAGCTATTTCAACTAAATCTCTTATAATTTGTTCTACATCTCTTCCAACATATCCAACTTCAGTAAATCTAGTTGCTTCAACTTTTACGAAAGGAGCTTCAGCTAATTTTGATAATCTTCTCGATATTTCTGTTTTACCAACACCTGTTGGCCCAATCATTAATATATTTTTTGGTAAAACTTCATTTTTCATTTCACCTTTAAGTGCTTGTCTTCTCCATCTATTTCTTAATGCAACAGCAACAGCTTTTTTTGCTTTATTTTGGCCAACTACAAACCTGTCTAATTCTGATACAATCTCTCTCGGCGACAATGAGCTGCCTAGAAAACTTTCTTTAGAGGCATCATTATCTTTTGGATGTAATTGAGTTACGTTGGATTTATCCATTATATTTTTTCAATTTTAACATTGTTGTTTGTGAATACACAAATTTCTGCTGCTACTTCGATTGCTTTTTTTGCAAGTTGTTCGGCATTCATATCTGTTGTCATTAATACTTTTCCTGCGGCTAATGCATAGTTACCACCGGAACCAATACCAATAACATCTCCTTCAGGTTCTAAAACATCTCCAGTTCCAGAAATAATATAACTATTTTCTTTGTCACCTACAGCCATTAAAGCTTCAAGTCTTCTCAAATACTTATCAGTTCTCCAATCTTTTGCGAGTTCGACAGCAGCTCTAGACAAATTACCCGCATGTTTTTCTAATTTTGCCTCTAATCTCTCAAATAAAGTAAGTGCGTCAGCAGTTGATCCAGCAAATCCGGCAACTACAGCTCTTTTTTCAATTTTTCTTACTTTTGAAGCGGTGCTTTTTACGACCGTATTTCCCATACTTACTTGGCCGTCACCAGCTACGACCACCTCGTTATTTTTTCTTACTAATACGATCGTTGTCATGACTTATAAATGGATACTAATCTTAATACTTCAAGGCCAGGTTTAGTATTATTGCCATAATTGAATAATATATGTATACCTAATTTAAATTATGAAGCGTAAAGGTAAAATAAGTAGAAAAACTAAAGAGACCAGCATTAGTGTGGATTTAAATATTGATGGCAACGGCAAATATAAAATTGATACTGGAATAGGCTTTTTAGATCACATGCTTGAACAATTATCAAAGCATTCCTCAATAGATATCAATGTTAAAGCTAAAGGTGACACACATATTGACTTGCATCATACTACTGAAGACACAGGTATTGCACTAGGTGAGGCCTTAAAAAAAGCCTCAAAAAAATTTGTTGGAATTAGAAGATATGCACATGCAATGATACCAATGGATGAAACACTAACACGTGTTGCAATAGATGTATCGAATAGACCTTATTTGATTTGGAAGGTTAAGCTTAAAGTTGAAAAACTTGGTGAAATGGATACAGAGCTGTTTAAAGAGTGGTTTCAAGCTTTCTCACAGGCAGCTGGCATCACTTTGCATGTTGAAAATATCTATGGTGACAATAGTCACCACATCATTGAATCTTGTTTTAAAGGATTAGCAAGATCTTTAAGAACTGCATTGGAAATGGACCCAAGGAATAAAAAATCAATTCCTTCG
>MDSV01017537.1_pt1 | contig 12398 bp, 9 predicted proteins | sample 810851 | NCBI WGS metagenome assembly MDSV01 (sample SAMN05326640, study PRJNA326480) | marine metagenome | isolation source: seawater | place: Atlantic Ocean: North East | collected 2012
GCTGAGAATATTAAAAAAAAAAAAAAATTTTTTTTTTAAGAAAATTGACATTACAAACTTTAATAAACTTTGTAAATTTTCAAAAAAAAATAAAATTAAATATATTATACATTTAGCTGCACAAGCTGGAGTTAGGCATTCGCTCAAAAAACCAAGAGATTATATTAATTCTAATTTAGTGGGTTTTTTTAATATTCTTGAAATTTCTAAATTACTAAAAGTTCGACATTTAGTTTATGCAAGCACTAGTAGTGTTTATGGCCTAAATGAGAATTTTCCATTTAAAGAAAATAGAATAGCAGATCATCCTATTCAACTTTATGCAGCAACTAAAAAATCGAATGAAGTGATGGCACATAGTTATTCACATTTATATAAAATACCAATGACAGGTTGTAGGTTTTTCACTGTCTATGGACCATGGGGGAGGCCAGATATGGCACTTTTTAAGTTCACAAAAAACATTATTGAAAATAAAAAAATTGAAATTTTTAATAAAGGCAATCATTCAAGAGATTTTACTTACTGTGATGATGTAGCAAAAATTATTTCAAAATTATTATTCAAAATTCCAAAAATGAGCAAGTTTTTTGACAAAAAATATCCTGATCCAAGTATTAGTTTGGCTCCTTATAAAATATTCAATGTTTCGTCTGGAAAGAGGGTTAAACTTTTGAGTTTTATTAATGAAATAGAAAAAAATTTAAAAAAAAAATCAAAGAAATTTTATTTACCCATGCAGATGGGTGATATTAAAGATACTCTTTCTTCTAAAACTAAAATTTTTAATTACATTGGTAAGCTAAAATCTACAGATTACAAAATAGGAATTAAAAATTTTGTGAATTGGTATAAGAAATATTACAGTAAATGATTGAAATAAGTAAAATTAAAAATCTACTTGATCCAAAAATAAAGAAAAATTTTTATTTTATCGTTCTTTTTAATTTTATAATTTCTACTTTAGAATTTTTGAGTGTAGCCTCAATTTATCCAGCGTTACTTATAATTGCTGGTGTTACATCTAATAAAGTTATAGATAAAATTTACTTATTTTTTAATATTGATCCCTCTGAAAAAAGTGTAACTTTTTTTTTAATTTTAATCTTATCATTCATAATTCTTAAAAATATATTTTCAATAATATTAAATTGGTATATCCAAAATTATCTATTCAAAAATTATAATTTTATATCACTTCAAATAATAAAAAAAATACTTAAGTTTAATTACTTAGACGTTATAAATCTTACTTCTCCAATTTTTATAAGAAATAGTAAAGAAATTATTTTTTCTTTCAGGCAATATATTATGAGCTTAATACTAATGTTTACAGAAATTATAACCGTAAGTTCATTATTAATACTGTTAATGCTTATTTCTTTCAAAATTACTATAATTACAATTTCTATTCTTCTAATCTTCCTTTTAATTTTAACGAAACTTTCAAAAAGTAAAATTACAAACCTCGGTAAGGTTAGGAATGAAGCGTACGCTAAACTTAACAGTTCATTAATTGAAATATTTAATTCTTTTAGAGAATTAAAAATATACTCAAATATAGAATTTTATATTAAAAATTTTTTAAAACAAAATATTAGTTTTGCTAAAGCGCAAAAAAACATAGAGTTTTTTACAAGTATAACAAGAAACTTATTTGAGCTATTAGTAGTTTTGTTTATCACTTTATCAGTTCTTTTATCAAATTATAAGATAGATATAAATATTTTACCGACAGCTGGAATATTTGTATTTGCTTTTTTTAGACTTTATCCATCTTTTACTAAAATATCTTATTTAAAAACCATGTTAAATAGTAACGAAAACTCCATGGACATACTTTTAGAAATTCAGAGCACTAAAGTTGAAAAAGAAAAAGACCTATCAAAAAATTCTTCTAATTTTTCATTTAAAAAAAATATAAAGATCGAAAATCTATCATTCAGTTATGACAAGAATAATATATTTAAAAATTTAAACTTAGTTATTAATAAAGGTGATATTATTGGTATATCAGGAAAAAATGGATCAGGTAAGACAACTCTATGCAATATTATACTTTCAATTATTAAACCTCAAAATGGAAAAATAATTATAGATGATAATTTTAATTTAAAAGATCATCTTGAAGAATATAGAAACATTATATCTTTTATACCTCAAAATATTTTTTTGCTAAATGACACAATTAAAAATAATATAACATTTAATGCAGATGATAATTTGATAGATAACAAAAGACTAGAAAAAGTAATAAAAATAGTAGGTTTGGAGGAAATTAATAAAAAAATAAGTGAGAGATTTAATTCTCTTGTTGGGGAAAATGGATCAAATTTATCAGGAGGTCAGAGGCAAAGAGTTGCTATAGCCAGATCACTATTTAGGAATTCTGAAATAATAATAATGGATGAACACACAAGCGCATTAGACTCTTCTACTGAGGAAGAATTATTAAAAGAAATGAAAAATTTATTTAAAGAGAAAACAATAATAATTATATCTCACCGTAAAAAAGTTTTAGAGCACTGTTCTTCAAATTATGTTTTAGAGAATGGAAAGTTAGACAAAGTAAATTAAAATTATATTATTGAATATAAGTCGATAAGTGGTAATTAAATATTCTATATGGATTTAAAAATAGGAAAAATAAATCACTGTCAGATATGTAGTAGTAGATCTTTACAAAAAATAATAAGTTTAGGAAAAATTACACCGTGTGACTCCTTAATCGAAAAAAAACAATTAAATAAAAAAAATAAAAAATATCCTTTAAATTTAATTCGTTGTAAAAAATGTGGTTTAGTTCAAATTGATTATGTTGTAGATCCAAAAGAATTGTTTCATAAAAATTATCCATATCGAAGTGGAATAACTAAAGATTTAAAGAATAATCTGCAAAAAATATCAAGTCATGTATCAAAAAACTTTAAAAATAGATCACGTAGTTTAGTGATTGATATTGGATCTAATGATGGCTCAATTTTAAAAGGTTTTAAAAAAATTGGGTTTAATGTTTTGGGTATAGAACCAACAAATATTGCAAAACTTGCTAATAAAGAAGGAATTAAAACTATACAAAAATTTTTTTCAAATGAAGCTTCCAAAAAAATTAAAAAAAAATTTGGAAAAGCTTCAATCATCACAGCGTCAAATGTCTTTGCTCATGTGAACAAATTAAGTAATTTATTGGAGGGTATACATAATTTGTTAGAAGACGATGGTCTATTTGTAAGTGAGTCCCATTATTTAGGAAATATTATTGATACATTTCAATTCGACTCCATATATCATGAACATCTCAAGTATTATTCTATAAAACCTCTAATTTTACTACTGGAAAAGCACAATTTTGTATTTGAAAAAGTTGAGAAAATCTCAAATTATGGTGGATCAATTAGAGTATATGCCAGAAAAGCAAAAAGAAATTTTTATATAGGACCTAGTGTTAAAAATTTATTAAAATATGAAATCAAAAAAGGTATTTATAAGAAAAAAACTTATGAACTTTTTGCAAAAAAAATAAAAAATTTTAGAAGAGATTTTCAAACCAAAATATATGAATTAAAAAGTCAAAAAAAAAATATTATAGGTATAGGATGTCCGGGAAGAGCTATGACGCTTTTAGAATATTGTAAGTTGGATAATAAACTCATTGATTATATTGCAGAGCAAAATACATCTCTCAAGATAGGTTTATTTACACCTGGTACAAAAATTCCTGTTTTAGATGAAAAAGTATCTTTAAAAAATCCTCCTGATTATGCAATAATGTTATCTTGGCATTATGCTGACAGCATTATTAAAAATCTTAAAAAGAAAAATTTCAAGCCTAATATAATTATACCTTTGCCAAAAATTAAAGTAATAAATTAATTTGTCTAAAAAAAATAAAATTTTAGTGGTAGTTACTGGAGATCTACCCAATAAATCGATAGGAGCATCAACTATAGTATTTTATCAATTTATAAATTATCTTCTAAATAAAAATAACAAAGTTTTTGTTTTATCAATTAATCTAAAAAAAATAAGAAAAAAAAAAATAGATAATTTTTTAAAAAGTTTTAATAATTCTAATATAAGATTAATTGAGACTGTTTATTTTAAAAAATTTTTTGATTTTAATAGATATAACATTTTATTAAAAAAAATAAAAACTCAAGAATTAGGTAATAATACTCTAAAAAAAATAAACAAAATTCAGCCTGATAAAATTTTAGCCTTGGATATTACAGCAGCTTCATTTTCAAAACAAATATCAAGTAAAAATTTATATATTTGGCTTGGAGATTTAAATTTTTCTACTATTTGGTATCACTTTTATTATAATTTTAAAGGCCTTTTAAAATTTTATGTATATTTTTTTTATATTAAAATTTTAATTAAAAAATGGAAATCTTTTTATAAAGAAACACTTATTAATTCAAAAAATATTTCTGGTACAAATTCAAATATTAAAGCACTAAAAAAAATTGGAATTATTAGCAAATATAATCCCTACCCTTGGCCCAATTTTAATAAAATTATTAATAAAGAGAAAAATAAAGTACCCAGTTTTATATTTTTTGGTAATTTAAATGGATTAGGATCAAAATCTGCAATTAATTATTTGCTTAATTTTATTTATCCTGCCTATCAAAGAATATGGGGCAATGATGGTTTTATAATTTATGTATGTGGTAGCTATAAATTACCAGCAGATTTTGAAAAAAAAATTAAAAAATTAAAAAATTTAAAATTGATGGGCTTCTATAAGGATTTAAACAATTTAGCTTCTAGTTGTCATGGCTGTTTATTTCCTATAGATGTTCCAGTAGGCAACAGATCTAGAGTTGTTACAGCAATGGCAAGTGGCTGGCCAATTATTGCTCATAAAAATGTATCCATAGGGAATCCTTCATTGGTCTCTAAAAAAAATTGTTTATTGGCAAAAAATGCAACAGATTTTTCTTATTATTCTAAAATGCTTTATGAAAATAAAAATTTGAGAAAAAAAATAACATTAAATGCTTTAAAGACATATAATCTGTATTTTAATCCAAAAAAAGCCTTAATTAAATTTGGAAACTTTATAGATGAATAAAATAGCTATTTTAGGTTCTGGCAAATCTGCTAAAAACTTTGCACAAGCTATTTATAAATCTTCAAAGTTTAAATTAATCCAAATAGGATCTAGAAATTATAAAGCAGCTAATCAAATATCCTCTATTTGTAATTCAAATGTCGAAATAAAAAGTATAAATAAAATTATTAAATCCAAAGCGAATAATACTGTAATAGTTTGTTTGCCTGGATATGTTCAGCCAAGGATAATAAAAAATTTATTAATTTATAATAAAAATATTATATGTGAAAAACCTTTTGCAATTAAATATAATGAAGCAAAGAAAATATTTAATATTTGGCAAAAAACAAAAAAAATTTGTTTGGTAAACTTTTGTTATAATTATTTGAAACCATTAAAATATGTTTTGTCGGAAATAAAAAAAAATAGTTCTAAAATTCATACTATAAATATTAGTTGGGACGTAATGAATGAAAAAAGAAATAAAAAGAATTGGAAAATAAACAACAACTTAACAGGAGGTGTTCTTTATAATTATGGCTCCCACTTATTAAATTTATTTTTTCCAATAAAAAAAAAACTTGATATATCTATAAAAAATAACAACATTTTATTTAAATCTTGTAAATTTTCTGTAAAAAAAAAAATTACATATAATTTTTCTTTGTCAAATAATTCAAATATACCTCATGGGATAAAAATTGAATTGATTGGAAAAAAATATATAAAAATAATATCAAATTATGGATCGAAAGGACCAACCGTTGGCTTTAAATTGAAGATTGTTTCATCAAAAAATCAAAATAATAAACTGATCAATTTAGATTCTAAAAAAAAAATTGATATAAATGATTTATATTTAAAAACTCTTAATAATTTTGATAAAATTAAAAAAAACAGATTACGAAAATACAAAAATGATATAAATGAAGGTTTGTGGAATACCTATTTATTAGAACACATTCAAAATAAAATTAAAAAAATTGCTTAATGAAAAAACTAATAAAATATATCTTAAATTTTTTTCCTTATAAAATTTCATTAAAAATTAAACATTTTATAAAATTGATAATTGATAAAAAATACAGATGGTCAAGGAATACATATTGGATGTTTGGCCAAGAAAATAGAAAACGAGTTTTTTTGAGTGCTGCTAGATTTATGAATATTAACAGACCTATAAAAGGATATTATTTTGAGTTTGGATGTAATGAAGCAAATACATTCAGAATGGCATACAATACATTTAAATATTTATTTGATCTAAAGTACGTGGCATTTGACTCATTTGATGGTTTACCAGAGGTCGAAGGAATTGATAAAATGGAAGTTTTTCATAAGGGTAAATTAAAATTTGATAAAAATAAGTTTGTGGAACTAGTGAAAAAAGAGGGAATTACAGAAGACGAGCTAATTATAGTAAAAGGTTTTTATGAGGAGTCTTTAAATCAAAAACTTATTGATCAATTAAGCCCCACTAAAGCTGCGGTTATTTATATAGATTGTGATTTATATACCAGTACAGTATCTGTTTTAGATTTTATAAAACATTTTTTACAACCAGGTACAATTATAATATTTGATGATTGGAATTGCTTTTATGGAGATAAAACTAGAGGACAAAAAAAAGCTTTTTCTGAATTTTTAAATTCAAATAAAAATTTTGTCTTCGAAGAGTTTGTTTCAGATGCTGAAAGTAAAAGCTTTATTTATATAAATAATACAAATGAAAGTTAGCTTTCAAAAAAAAATTTTAAAAAAACTAAATGAAAATGAGTTAATTGTTACTATAGTTGGCTTAGGTTATGTTGGTCTTCCGTTAGCTTTATTGTTTGGAAAAAAATTAAATACTTTTGGTTTAGATACTTCACAAGTAAAAATACATAATTTAAAATTAAAGATTGATACAAACAAGCAATGTGAAAAACAAAATTTTGTAAAATCAAAATTCATAAATTTTACTTTTAATTATGAGGTTGTAAAAAAAAGTGATGTAATAATTATTTGTCTTCCTACTCCAATAAACAAAAGCAAGAAACCCGATTTAAAAATATTAAAAAAAGCTACGAAAGAAATTGCACAAAATATGAATAAAAATGCAATTATCATTTATGAATCAACTGTTTATCCAGGTCTGATTGAAGAAGTTTGTGTGCCAATTTTAGAAAATAAATCTAATTTAATATGGAAAAAAAATTTTTACTTAGGTTATAGCCCTGAAAGGGTAAATCCCAACGATAAATTACATACTATTGAAAAAATTGATAAAATCGTATCTGCAGACAGTCCTGAGTTATTATCTATTATATATAAACTTTATAAAAAAATACTTAAAAATAAAATTATTAAGTGTCAAAGTATAAAAGTTGCTGAGGCAGCAAAGGTTTTAGAAAATACTCAAAGAGATATTAATATTGCTCTAATGAATGAATTATCAATAATATGTCATAAATTAAAAATTGATACAAAAGAAGTTATTGATGCGGCTTCAACAAAATGGAATTTTATTAGATTTGACCCTGGATTAGTTGGCGGACATTGTATTGGTGTAGATCCATATTATTTAAAAGAAAAATCAATAAAATTAGGATATTTTCCTAAAATTATAAGTAGTGGTAGAAAAATAAATGATGGAATGGTTGAGTTTATTTTTCAAAAAATTAGCAGCAAAATAAAAAAGAAATCTAAATCTTTATTTATTGGTGTAACATTTAAAGAAAATTGTAACGATATAAGAAATAGTAAAAATTTAGAATTAATTAAATATTTTATAAAGTCAGGTTTTGATATAGATATTTACGATCCTATATTTGATATTAAAAATGATCACTATATTGATAAAAAAAAAATTATTACAAATTTAAATGATTTATCTCAATCATATAAAAATATTATTCTTTTAGTTCCTCATAAATTTATTTTAGAAAAAAAAAAAATTATTATAAATAAAATTTCTAAAGGAGGATATTTTTTTGATATAAAATCAAGAATTGAAAAAGATCTATTTACTAAAAAAAAAATCAACTATTGGAGACTTTAGTTTAATAAAAGACAGTTTTTTTAAAAGTTTGAAGTCTTAAATATTTTAATTGAGACTTTTTTAATCTTAGAACATATATTCTATCATTAAAGCATCAAAAGTTACTTAAAAAATTCTTTTAATTGTGTAATTTTTATCTATAAAAATATCAATTTAAGTAAAATTTAAAAGTAAATTTAGTGAAAAGATTTAAAAAGCTATTCTTAATTGCAGAGATTGGTTCAGTGCATGATGGATCACTTGGAAACGCATTTAAGTTAATACAGGTTGCTAAAGACTGTGGAGCATCTGCAGTAAAATTTCAATTACATGATGCTGAAAATGAAACTTTAAAAGATGCACCAAATCCAAAATATTTTAGAAGCGAAAAAAGATATTCTTATTTTCAAAGAACAGCATTTGGTTTTGAACAAATGAGTAAATTAAAAAAATTTGCAAATAAATTAAAATTAAAATTTATAGTTTCACCTTTCTCAATAGAAGCAGCTAAAACATTAAAAAAAATAGATATAGATGGTTATAAAATTGCATCAGGAGAGGTTACTAACCATCCACTTCTAAATACAATCTCATCATTTAATAAAAATATTTATTTATCAACAGGCATGAGCACATATAAAGAAATCGATAATGCAATAAAAATTTTAAAAACGAGAAAGTTAACATTAATGCAATGCACATCACAATATCCTTGTCCCGTAGATAAGGTAGGACTAAATGTTTTAGAAAAATTTAAAAAATATAATTGTTATATGGGATTTTCTGACCACACTTTAGGTTTTTCTGGTGCAATTTCTTTTATTGCAAATGGTGTAAGTGTTATCGAAAAACACATAACTTTTTCAAAGCAAATGTATGGTAGTGATGCAAAGCATAGTATGGAACCAAATGAGTTTAGAAATTTTGTTAAAGAAACAAATGATGCTTTTACCATATATCACAGTTTGATAGATAAAAATAATATTTTTTATTTAAGATCTATGAGGAAAACTTTTCAAAAAAGTATTTATATAAAAAAAAATATTTCTAAGGGAGATTTCTTATCTTTGGAAAATCTTTCATTTAAAAAACCAGATCTAGGTATTTCAGCTTCAAATTACAAAAGAATTATTGGGAAAAAAATTTTAAGAAATCTAAAAAAGGACCATAAATTATCTTTTAAAGATTTTAATAAATGAAAAAAATTTTATTTTTTATAGGCTCAAGAGCAAATTACAGTAGTATTAAATCTGTAATGTTGGAAGTTAAAAAGAGAAAAAAATTAAAGATGCAAATAATTTTGGGTGCATCAGCTCTTATCGATAAGTATGGAGACTTAGAGACAGTTCTCATAAGTGATGGTTTTAAAATTAATAAAAAAATATTCTTTTTAATTGAAGGTGAAAATCCAGTGACGATGGCAAAATCTACGGGTCTTGGTTTAATTGGATTAGCAGATGCTATAAATGAATTAAAACCAGATTTAGTATTTACTGTTGGTGATAGATTTGAAACTATGGCAACTACACTGGCAACAAGCTATATGAACATACCTTTAGCTCATACTATGGGTGGAGAAGTATCAGGAACTATCGATGAGAGTATAAGACATGCTATAACTAAATTTTCTCATATTCACTTTCCTGCATCCAAATCAGCTGCAAAAAGAATTTATTTATTGGGAGAAGATAAGAAAAATATATTCAATTATGGATGTCCAAGAATGGATTTAGTTAAAAATGAATTAAAAAAAAATAGAATTTTAAATTTGAATAAAACTCTTTTTAATGAAGGTGTAGGAAATAAATTAGATTTAAGAGAAAAATTTTTGTTGATATCTCAGCACCCAGTTACTACTGAATTTGGTTCATCTGAAACACAAATTTTAAACACTTTAAAAGCAGTCAATATGACAGGTATGCAGGCTATAGTAATTTGGCCAAATTCTGATGCTGGATCTCAGGATATTGCTAAGGGAATTCGAAAATGGAGAGAAAAAATTGATACAAATAAAATGCATTTTTTTAAATTATTAACTATAGAGGATTATATTCAATTATTAAAATATACATCTTGCTTAATAGGTAATTCTTCAAGTGGCATAAGAGAAAGTGCATTTATTGGTACACCTGTAGTCAATATTGGCACCAGACAAAATGGTAGGGACAGAGGAAGAAATGTAGTTAATTCAAACTATGAGATTAAAAATATTTATAGAGCTATAATTAAACAGGTTAATAGAAATCAAAAATATAATTCAAGCAATATTTATGGCTCCGGCAATACAGCTAAAAAAATTGTAAATAAAATTATTGAAATTAAAAAAATTAATATACAAAAAATGATAAGATATTAATGTTTGTATTAGCAATTATACCAGCAAGGGGTGGATCAAAAGGTATAAAAAATAAAAATTTAAAAAAAGTAAAAGGCAAAACCCTAATTGAATATACCATATCAGAGGCTAAAAGTTCAAAATTAGTAAATGATATTTACGTTTCAACAGATTCAATCAAAATAATTAACATTGCAAAAAAAAATAAAGTCAACTTTATAAAAAGACCTAGAGAATTATCAAAAGACCATTCCAAAACAATAGATGCAGTTAAACACTTAACTAGGTTTTATAAAAAGAAATTTAATTTTTTTCCTGATTATATAATTATTCTTCAACCAACCTCACCTTTAAGAAAATCTTATCACATTGACAAAGCCTTAAATAAAATATTCAGAAACAAATCTTCAGATAGTTTAGTTAGCTGTGTTAAAATCAAACATAATTTTAATCCAGAGTCTTTAATGCAAATTAACAAAAATGGTAATTTAGTGTTTAAAAAAACATTATTACGAAGACAGGACAAAAAACAATATTATGTAAGAAATGGGGCAGCAATATATATAATTAGGTATCCTATTTATCTTAAAGAAATATTTGGAAAAAATACAATACCTTATGTTATGGATGTAAATTCATCCCTAGATATAGATGATTTTGAAGATTTGAAATATTTTAGAAAGTTAATAAGTGAAAACTAATTATAATATTTTTATCGGTGGTGGTTATATTGATAGTCAAATTTTATGGCTTTCTAAAATAATAAGTGGATATGAAGCAAAGCCAAAAAATATTATATTAGACCAGGTATTTAATAAAATCACTATGGATGACTTAAAAAAAACTTTTCCAGATACAGAAATAATTATTGAAAATAATACTTTTAAAAATTTTTTATCTAAATTTTTCTTTTTTTTTTTTAATTTTAAAAAATTATTAATTTTTCTTTATAAAATTAAAAAGAGAAAAAAGTCTTTTACAAATACTTATGAAAATCAAATTTTAAATTCTATTTGGGATACAGCATTAGTATCCATGAATGATGATCAGTTGAAACCTAATTCAAATCAGATACTTTATGCAATTTTTAAATCTCTGTATGCAGTCAATAGAACAAAAAAAATCTTCAATTTATATGGTATTAACTTAGTTTTTTTAGGTCATTCTGTATATGGTGCAAGGGCAATGCTGGCGTATTTTAGAAAAAAAAAAATAAAAATATTTTGTCAAGCAGGTTTTAATGTTTATGATTGTTCAAAGCATGAAGCTGCTTGGAATCAAATAAGTATTTCAAAGTTTAATCTGTTAGAAAAAAAAATTAAAAAAAAATATATTTTTTTATATTGGAAAAAAAGACTTCTCGGAAAAAGTAATTATTTTGATGCAAAGATTGCCTCTAGTATTAAAAATAAAATAAAAGATTATCCTAGAAATGTAATTTTTCTTCATATTTTCAAAGACTCGCCATTTAATTATCTTGATGAGAAAAGAATATTTTATGATTATTTTGACTGGATAAAAAAAACATTACAAATTTTAAAATATTCTAATGAAAAGTGGTCTATAAGAATTCATCCAAATGCATCAAGGTGGGGAGAAAATCAAAAAAAAATTATAAATAATTTATTAGTAAATAGCATAGAATTAAAAAATAAAATTTTAATTGATGATAACTTAGTTTCTAACAATTTTATTTTTAATAATATAAATAGAATAGTTACTTACTCAGGAACATCTCATTTAGAGGCCTCATGTTTCAAAATTAAACCAATAATGATTTCCAAATCATCTTTAGAATGTATAGATAAGAATTTTGTTTTAAAACCTAAAAATATAAAAGAGTATAAAAAATTTTTATTAAAAAAATCAACCGATAAAATATTTTTACAACCAAATAAAGTGGTTAATAAATCTAAGACTTATTTATTCATAAGAGAAAATATTTTAAGTTTAAAAAAAGATTTAAATACGATTAATATATA